>Ga0134121_10001252_pt1 | contig 24183 bp, 28 predicted proteins | sample KB301_FD_96463 | JGI IMG/M metagenome (GOLD analysis project Ga0134121, IMG submission 96463) | Terrestrial soil microbial communities without Nitrogen fertilizer from Kellogg Biological Station, Michigan, USA - KB3-0-1 | ecosystem: Environmental > Terrestrial > Soil > Unclassified ... | reverse complement strand
TTGATCGAATGCTTGCATTCTGCTTTAATAGAGTAAAGCAATAACCATGAAAGGTTTGCACATGAGCTTTATTCCCCAAATCTTTTTCTAAATCTATTTGAAGACCACCAAGAAAAGTGATTACGAGACGATGCTCTTTTGGTGAAGCACTCAACTTGTCCAAAAGTTTGCCAAAAGTGAATGTTTTACCTGCACCCGCACCTGCAACGATGATTTTTTTAGGGTGAGTTATGTCAACAATAGCTGATGTGGCGTCTTCTAATTCTTTTTGAAAATTTCGTATCACAATAGATCCATTATAATCATTTTTTTTAAAAAACAAGATGTTGGGAATATGACCAGACCCAAGTGCCTAAAATTGAATGAGATAAATATGCTAGAATACCCTTATTATGACTAATACCGTGGGTACTTAACCCGACTATCCCGCAAATGAAATTAAGATATGTAATAATTAAAGTTAAAGATATCGAGAGAGCAAAAAAATTTTACTCCAGATTCTTAAATATGGAGCCTACAAAGATAGAGCGAGATAGGATGATTGAATTTGATCTCGAAAATATAAAAATAGGTTTATATAATCCTTTAGCCGACGGATATACTCTGCCTGATTCTGATTTTGGAAATAATTGTTACGCAGCTTTTGGAGTAGATGACATAGAGCCTGAGCTAGAACGTATATCTGCTTTTGCTGAAATTACTGATCGCAATAAGGTAGATTACCACGAATGGTTTGAATTTAAAGATTCTGAGGGAAATATTCTGGAAGTGCATAAAATATAATTAACTCTTATTTATCAACAAACTAGTTCCAACAGTCTACCAAACTGCCCCGCCATTTTTTCGTGATAAAATATCATCATGAAGACTTCTATATCACTACCACACAAAATGCCAGCAGATTTAAAAAGGGTGCTCAATTCGTCGCCAAAGGCCCGAGCAGTATGGGAGGATATTAAGCCGCTCGCGCGCAACGAATGGATCTGCTGGGTAATATCTGGCAAAAAAGCGGAGACAAGAAATATCCGTATTGAAAAGGCACTCTCGAAACTTAAAGGAGGAATGCGCCGACCTTGCTGTTGGGCCGGCTGCATTCACCGTTGAAATAATTTGGTATAATTAGTCTATGACTTTAAATAATCTATTTATTATATACATATTGACTATCGTGATAGTAAGAATTTTTCTTACATTTTTTCCGATGCACGCCCATAAAATAGGAAAATTTCAGCCACATCACTATATGTACGGTCTGGTTTTGATTGCAATATATTTTTTAATTCCTAACCCAATATTACTATCAATAGGTGGCGCTTTGTTTGTGGACGAAATACCTTTGTTTTTTATATTTCACGGATGGGATTGGCCAGATGATCACTGGAAACAATACCACTCTTGGCAATCGATAGTCGGTATTATATTTATTTCCCTGCTTGGTTTTTGGGTCATTGTATGAAAAGTGACCAAGAAAAATTTTATGAGCTTTCGTATTACACGCTCTCGCACAAAGACCCAGCGTTTATCCATCAACACATTGTAGACGCTTATGGCGCCCAGCATGCAGATGAAAATTCTAAACCGGTGGCCGTTTATTTTACCCTGATGGGACTTTATTTGTACTTGGAAAAAAATTATACCGGCAGGCAAGTCCAGCTGGCACACATGAAAGTGGCAAAAAATAAAAAGGGCTGGCTAAAATTTAATCTGCCGAAAAGCCGCGGAGAAATAACTGTCTCGGATGTTTTAAATATTCCCCCGGGGAAAAATCGCGACGAAATGATAAGAAAATGGTGCGTATCAGTCTGGGACGTCTACAAAGAAATTCAAGAAAAAGTCCGGAGCTACACAGAAGCAGATCTTAATTCAAAAGACTATTAGAAAAGAAATATTTTGCTTTATTCTGACCTTGTTGTTACAATTAAACAATGGAAAAGCTCAAATGGGCCGCTTTGGAATACGAAGAAAAGGAGCGAAGCAAAGATTGGTTCTGGGCGCTCGGCATCATCGTCGTCACCAGCTCGATCGCCGCGATCATTTACGGAAATTATTTTTTTGCGGCGTTGCTCATCTTGAGCGGGGTGCTGCTCGGATTCTTGGCGGTTAAAAAACCGGAAGTTATCGAATACGAATTAAACAGTCAGGGACTAAAAATAAGAACCCGCCTTTATCCTTATGAAAATATTAAATCTTTTTGGGTGCAAACAGGCGTTTCTCTTGAGACCAGGGTGAAACCTTTGCTTTTTATAAAAGTGGAAAGATTGTTCATGCCGATTTTGTCAATAAATATAGACGACAATCTGGCGGCGGATATACATTCCTTCATGCTTGCAAAAAATATTACGGAAGAAGAAATGAAAGAGCACCCCTCACTAAAAATAATGGAGACTTTGGGTTTTTAAAAAATATTTTGTTGCGTCTCCGTCTAGCGCAAAAAGTTTACACTTTGTGGCTACCCATGAAGTTTTGTGCTCTCGCCAAGAATCGAACTTGGATCGCCAGCTTCGCAGGCCAGCATTCTATCCGTTGAACTACGAGAGCAGATTCCTCCGCCAAAAACGCGGACATTTTCAGATTAGCAGTTTTTAAACCAAAATCCAAACAAAGTTTTAAATTTGACTTTTATAATATAAAGTGATATAATGGAGCCATGAGTAATAAAATAACAAAATTATTTGGAATAACCCTTTTGGGAACTGTATTATTTGCTTGTTCCCCTTCTCTCGGTTACGCCCAATATTATTATAATAATTACAATTACACCCCTATAAACATAACGACAGCTAGCGCGACAAATATAACCAGCTCGAGCGCTCTTTTGAACGGGCTCGTCAACGGAAGCAACCTATATAGCACTTACAATGTCGAAACTTGGTTTGAATACGGGACAAGCACCAATTTCGGATACTCCACTGTGCACAATAATTCCAATTCGGGTTATGCTAGTTTTAGCGCCACTGTCGGATCACTCAGCCCAAACACCATCTACTATTTCCGCGTGGTCGGCCAAAATCCGCAAGGAATAGTTTATGGAAACACTAATTCTTTCAGAACTAATTTCGGAGATACAATAAATACCGGAGATGGCACAAACGTAGACAATACTTATGCTTTAAATCCGACCGTCGCGACAGACGAAGCGACATCGGTGGGCAGCAGAAGCGCTAAATTAATCGCTCTAGTCACAAATTCTCCAAGCAATCCTGCCAGCACTTGGTTTGAATGGGGCACGACTCCAGATTTGGGCAATACGACGCCAATAATATCTCTCGGAACACTGTCTTCGGCTAGACACATAAATACAATCACCGGACTTGCCCCTTCTACTTCCTACTATTTCCGAGCGGTGATACAAAATTCAACATCAAAAATAAATGGTCTCACCTTGAGCTTTACCACAAACAGAGTAGTAAGCCCAAGCGCTGGCACAGTAGAAAATACCTCGAGCGTAACCAACACAAGCTCTCTCGAGCCGATAGAGTCTGCACTGGGGGCAAATGTAATCGGATCCGGATCTTTTTTCCCAGTCAATGTATTTGGCTGGTTGATTTTAATTGTTTTAATATTAGTCTTGATACTTTTAGGCAAACATCTGCATCGAGATCTGTCTGGTAAAAATGTAAAGCCCGTGACCGGACACGAACACGCATAAAAATCTGTGTTATATTTAGTTGATGTCATATACGGAGCATGATTTTACTGAATCAGACGAAGAAATCATCATCCTTTATAAAAAAGGAGACAAAGAAACTTTTAAGGAACTGATAAATAGATACACGACTCCGCTTTACAATTTCACGGCGCGCACAGCCAACAAAAACGACGCGGAGGATATTGTGCAAGAAATTTTCATAAAAGTGTGGAAGAATCTTGGGCGTTTTGACGAATCAAAAGCGAGTTTTAAAACTTGGATTTTTACCATTGCCAGAAATACGGCCACGGATTTTTTAAGAAAAAAGCGCACCTTGTTATTTTCCGATATGGAAAATAGTAACAAAAATCTGGATTCCGCCGGGGAATCTCTGATGGAAAACATACCGGACGGGCAAATATTGCCAGATGCCGCTCTGCAAAAATTGCAAGATGAAGAATTTTTAAATAAGGCAATGGAAAAACTGTCTGTGGAGGAAAAAGAAATTATGATACTTCACTATCGGGAAGAAATTACTTTTGACGAGATAGGTAAAATTCTAAATAAAAGTTTAAACACCGTAAAGAGCAAACACCGGAGGGCGCTCATAAAATTGAGGAAAATACTCGGCTAGTCTTGCACCAAAAACAAAGGACTGTCCGTATTAACCTATGAACTGGATTGTAATCGACCTTAATCTAGCTTCAGGTAAAAAGATGCACCAAATGCATCTTTTTACCGTATAATCTAAGGGTATGGAAGAAAAATTAAAAAAAGCATTCTCAAAAGCGACCCTTAATCCACCAGAGTTTTTGGCTCAGGATGTGTGGAGTTCAATAGTTTTATATGACCGGCGCATCAACCGGCTCAAGTTGTGGGTTTTTTCTTTGATTGGGCTATCTTCGTTTCTGGGACTTATCCAAGTATCCAAGATATTGTTGAATGATTTTGCGCATTCTGGTTTTTATGAATATATTTCTCTGGCATTCTCCAGCGGCGGAGCAATAATAAATTATTGGAGAGACTTTCTTTCATCGCTGGCTGAGTCATTGCCTGTCATAAGCATCACCTTGTCGCTTGGCCTTGTTTTTATTTTCCTTTTGTCATTAAAATACGCAATGCGTGCATTTATTATCAATAACAGATTGTCTTTGTCGTTTTAAATTAACCGAATCCGCACTGTCGGATAAATTTTATGGAAAAAAATACAGAAGAGGGAATAAAAAAAGTTTTGGAGTCAAAAATTGCAGTCAGAATTTTGTACTGTATAGGCATCGCCATAGTCGCTATGCTTATTTTTCATGCCGGAATAACTGTCGGTTTCCAAAAAGCGTTATATGGACGAGCTTGGGGAGAACATTACAACGAAAATTTTGGCATCGGACGCCCCTTTGACATGGGTATGCATGGCGGCATGATAAATGGGATTGGAATGATGGGCTACTTCCCCGACGCTCATGGGGCAACAGGCAAAATAATAAAAATAGAACCGCCAAATATAATAGTAGCCGACATGGACAATACCGAGAAAATTATAGCGACAGACACTGATACAAAAATAGAGGAAGGAAGAATGGATATAGGTATCAAGGACTTAAAGATTGAGGACTTCATCGTGACCATCGGAGCACCAAGCGATAAGGGTATTATCCAGGCAAAATTTATCCGTGTAATACCTAGCCCTGAATTTTTAAATCAATAAAAAATGAAAAAAATAAAAGCCTATATTTTGGCTCACAAAATAATAAGTAGCGCCATTTTATTAGTATTTATCGGTACTTCTTATTTGGGGTATAAAAAAATAACCAGTACGGCTGGCGATATTCGTTATCTAACGGCCAAGGTGGCAAAGGGCACAGTCATCGCATCAATCTCCGGCAGTGGCCAAGTTTCCAGCTTGAACCAAGTGGATATAAAAGCGAAAGCATCCGGGGATGTTGTTTATTTAGCGGCGCAAAATGGACAAAAAATTAGAACCGGAGAGTTGATAGGTGAACTCGACGATAAAGACGCCGAAAAATCTGTGCGTGATGCGGAAGTAAATCTGGAGTCCGCGCAAATTTCCTTAAGTAAGTTAAAAATCCAAAATTCAAGCGATAATTTGAACGCAGACTCAGCTAAAACCTATGATGATGCCTTTAATACACTTTCAAACGCGTTTCTTGATTTGCCCGGAATTATGACGGGATTTGATGATATGTTTTTTAAAAACAGCGCAACAACGGGACAAAATAATATAAATTGGTACGGGGAACAAGCGACACAAGCAGATCAAGACCAGGCTAACATTTTAAAGCAGGATCTCATAGACTCATACAACAAAGCGACTGCTGCTTACAACGCGACTTTTGAAACTTATAAAACAATCTCCAGAACCTCGGACAATGCGACAATAGGAAATTTTGTATCGCAAACGTATGATACGGTTAAACTCATATCGGACGCAGTAAAAGATGCCAACAACTATATAAATTTTGTTAATAATTCAATGCAAAAGAATAGTTTTGCTATACCTGCGATCATAGCCGCGAACCTGGCGAGTTTGAATACTTACACTTCAAAAATTAATACTCATCTTTCAAATCTGCTGGCGGACAAAACAAATATAAAAAACAATACGGACGCATTTCCAAATGCCGACTTGGACATACAATCGGCAGAACTATCTCTCGAGCAAAAACAAAATGCATTGCAAGACGCAAAGGATAAATTGGCGGATTATTTTATCCGCGCGCCTTTTGACGGCACACTCGCATCCATAAACATTAAAAAATCTGATTCGGTGAGCGCCGGCGCAACTGTCGCGACCTTGATTACTACAAAACAGTTGGCTGAAATCTCGCTGAATGAGGTTGATGTGGCCAAAATAAAAATCGGGCAAAAATCAACGCTCACTTTTGATGCCATTCCGGAACTTACCATCTCCGGAGTCGTCGCAGACATTGATACTGTCGGAACGGTTTCACAGGGAGTTGTTTCCTATACTACAAAATTAAGCTTTGACACACAGGATAGCCGGGTAAAACCGGGGATGAGCGTGTCGGCGACAATTATTACAGATATCAGGCAAGATGTGCTGACTGTGCCGAACAGCGCCATAAAATCACAGGCTGGAACGAGTTATATCGAAATGTTCGACACGCCGCTTCCCCCATCAACGGATGGGCTGATCGGCTCCATTTCAAAAACTGCTCCGAATAAAATACCAGTAGAAGTCGGACTCACCAGCGATACGGAGAGTGAAATAACTAGCGGAATTAAGGAGGGGGATGAAATAGTCACAAGAACAATAACGCCGTCAGCAACCACGACCACATCTGCGCCCAGTATTTTTGGCGGCGCAGGAGGAAACAGGACAACTGGAGGCGGTGGTGTGAGAATCGGTACAACTGGAAGATAAAAATTATTAATAAAATTTTAGCACTGGGATGATTGAAATAAAAAACATTACCAAAACTTATGGCAAAGGGGAAAGTGCTTTCCAGGCGCTTAGAGGAACGACCTTTACAATAAAGGATGGTGAATTCATCGCCATCATGGGACCATCGGGCTCTGGAAAATCCACCCTTATGCATATTTTAGGATGCCTGGACACGCCAACTTCAGGATCGTATTTTTTGGATGGTAAGGATGTGTCAAAGTTGGACGATGAAGCATTGGCGGACATTAGAAGAGACAAAGTGGGATTTGTATTTCAATCATTTAACCTTCTGCCGCGCACAACTGTACTCCGGAATGTAATGCTGCCATTAATTTATGCTGGAGTTGAAGAAGGAGCGCGTGAAAAACAAGCAGCAATATCATTATCTTCAGCGGGACTGCCTGAATCGCACTTTTTTCATCGATCCAATGAGCTTTCCGGCGGACAAATTCAGCGTGTAGCTATCGCTAGAGCCTTGGTAAATAGACCTTCACTCGTTTTGGCTGACGAACCGACTGGCAACCTCGATACCAAGACTGGGGAAATCGTTCTTGGCACCTTTCAGAAACTTAATAAAGAAAACGGCTGCAGTATTATCCTGATCACCCACGAAGCAGATGTGGCGGCATATGCCGACCGCATTATAACCATCAGAGACGGATTAATTGTTTCTGATGAAAAAAACCATTTGCGTAAACATGCACACCATGACCTTTAAAGATATATTACAAGAAACACATAGTGCGCTATCTGCAAACAAAGTCCGCTCTGGACTAACTATCTTGGGTATCGTGATTGGGATATCGTCTGTTATTGCCATGGTTTCGATTGGCACCGGAGCATCAAATTCGATATCATCCAGTGTGCAATCTTTGGGTTCAAATCTCCTTCAAATCTATCCTGGCGCGGCACGCACTCAGGGGTTCGGAGTTTCCGGCGGGCGCGGAGGAGCCAAAATTCTAAAAGTTGAAGATGCAGAAGCGGTCTCAAGTGTAGCGGATGTGGAGGCGGTAGCTATGGAAGTGTCGGGTCGTTATCAAGTAACTGCGAAAGGTACGAATACCAATACAAGCGTTGATGGAGTAACGGCAAGTTATCCTACGATTAAAAATATTGAAGTAGCGGAAGGATCATTCATTAGTGATATTCAAAATAATTCCGCTTCCAAAGTGGCTGTCTTGGGCCCAACCACGCGAGATGATTTATTTGGTGAAGGAGCAGAAGATGTAGTGGGACAAACCATCCGCATCAAGGGAATTGAGTTTAAAATTATTGGCATAACAGTTTCAAAAGGCAGTACGGGGTTCAATAATGCTGATGATGTAATTTATATTCCAACAAGAAGCGCTCAGCGTTTTCTATCTGGTGACCAATACTTGACATCGATTGACGTGCAAGCGGCGAGCACTCAGGCAATGACGCAAGTGCAACAAGACATTACCGACCTTCTCTTAAGTAGACACAAAATTGCCGATCCCACTCAGGCTGATTTTAGTGTTTTAAACCAAGCCGACCTTTTAGCAAGCACATCCAGCATAACAAATACCCTTACTTACCTTCTAGCTGCCATAGGTGGTATATCGCTTTTAGTTGGTGGCATTGGAATTATGAACATGATGCTTACAACCGTAACGGAGCGAACTCGGGAGATAGGATTAAGAAAAGCTATTGGAGCCAAAAAGTCCGATATCAGCAGGCAATTCCTGACGGAAGCTATCGCGCTGACATTGATAGGAGGAGTTGTGGGCATTACTTTGGGCTGGTTAATTTCTTTTATTGTCAACCAAACAGGGTTAGTAAAAACCAGTGTTTCACTCACTTCCATTTTTCTTGCATTCGGGGTATCGGCTTTGATTGGAATTATTTTCGGTTACTACCCCGCCCAGAGGGCGGCGAGGCTTAATCCAATAGATGCCTTGAGGTATGAATAAACGTATTAGCAAAACGTCGAACATTATAAGTAATAAATTATTAATAATTTAAAAAATATGAATAAAAAAAATATTGTTTCGGGTGTTGTAGTAGTCGTAGTCGCAATTGTGGCTTTTTACACCGGTACAGTTTACGGGAAAAGCGGAATACCCGCGAGAGACGCGAGAGAGATGCAAACTTTTGGGCAGAATTTTAACGGCAATGGGGCGGGTTTGAGAAATATGGGAGGCATGGGAGGTTTCACGGCAGGGCAAATTATTGCAAAAGATGACAAGAGCATCACAGTAAGCCTCATGAACGGTGGATCAAAAATAATTTTCCTTGATACTAGTACAAAGGTTTCAAAACAGGCAGAAGGAACGGTGGCAGACCTAAAAGTTGGCACACAAGTATCAGTGACGGGTACGCCAAATTCTGACGGTAGCATTAATGCGACGACCGTGCAGATTAGACCCAATACTTCTCCCGTGCTAAAGTAGGGTGAAGCAAATTATCTTTCTTTCTTCAGGTCCTCGGTTCTCCGGGGCCCCGCACCCCGGCCAGACCATTCAGAAATAAAATAATTTGCTTCACAAGAATGTCAAATAGATACTCAATGCGAATAAATAAATACCTTGCCGATAAGAAAATCTCAACTCGAAGAGGCGCCGATGAGTTGATAAAACAGAAAAAGGTTTTTATCAACGGCAAGGTGGCGATACTCGGAGACCAAGTTAAAGAAACTGATAAGGTAGAAGTAAGGGGCGCAGATAAAAAAGAATATCTGTATTTTGCTTATAATAAACCAATCGGCATAGAAACTGACTCGCCGCGAGAAGATCTATTTCCACTGGGGAGATTAGATAAAGCCTCTCATGGACTGATGATCTTGACCAATGACGGACGTATTACTGACCAACTCTTAAACCCAAAATATTATCACGAGAAGGAGTACGTAGTTAGAACTTCAAATAAACTCCGCTCTAGTTTCAAAAAAAATATGGAAGCGGGAGTGAACATCGAAGGGTACAAAACAAAAAAATGTAAGGTGCAAATCTTAAGTGATTTTAGTTTCAAAGTTATCTTGACCGAGGGCAAAAAACATCAGATACGTCGGATGTGCTCTGCTCTCTTCCAAGAAGTTGCCGACTTGAAGCGTGAGAGAATTATGAATATAAAGCTGGGGAATCTAAAACAGGGCGGCCTGCGAGAAATAAAAGGTGGAGAATTGTCTATTTTTCTAAATCAAGTACTTCGTCAATCCTGATTTGTTTTACGAATTCTGGAACGTGAGAAACGAGAATCATGGCGCCTTTGTATTCATCGAGAGCTTTGGCGATGATGGGTAAATGGCGGAAATTTATGTGGTTGGTGGGTTCATCTAAAATCAATAGGCCTGGTTTTTGCAAAACAAGTCTGGCAAAAGCCACCAACCCCTTCTGCCCTTCTGACAGATCACCTATCTTTGTGCGGATAAATTCTCCGGTGATCAGGAATCCCGCGGCCACAGAACGCATACGCTCTTCGTCGAGACGTTCTCCACCCGCGAGCATCGCGCTACTCAAGGATTGATAGACGCTGTCCTCAAAATTTAGCATAGAAAAGTCTTGTCTATAATATCCGATGCGTATTCCCTCTTTTACCTTTTCACCATCGGCATGCCCGCTCGCCAGCCTCTCGAGCAGGGTTGTCTTACCTATGCCATTTGGACCCTGTAGAAGCAGATGATTATTTTTATTTAAAGATATTTTGGCTTTGTGCTTTACCACTTTGCCGTTTTTCATCGTGGTGAAAGAAGAAATATTTAAAATTTCTCCGATCAAGTCGCCCTGGCTCGGAATCACAAAAGGTCTGATGGATTTATCTTCTTTCCGCACTTCTACCAACTCTCCTTCTAGCTCTTCGGCTTTTTCCCGCATGCGTTTTGCCACAAGTCGGAGGCCGCCGCCTTTATAGGCAAACACATTCGCCTGATCTTTCTTCGCCTGTATCTCTTTTTGCAGCTGGGCGTTCTTCATATTTTCTTTTTCCACCCGCGCGGTGATGTCTTTAACGACATTAAAATAGTTCCCGACATATTGCTCGATTTTTTTCGTATATACATCGAGGTAAAGCACGCCTTGCGTAAATGCATTTAAAAATTCTGCATCGTGCGAGATGACTAGAACTGTCTTTTTATAATTAGTCAGGAAATTCGTTAAGTGGGCGATCCCGGCTTTATCTAAATTATTTGTGGGTTCATCTAAAAGTAACAAATCTGGGTCTTGGATAAGAGCCGAAGCTAGAAGTAGCCTGGCCTGCTGGCCTCCGGAAAAAGTTCGCATAACTTTGTCGTGTATTTTTGTGTGGCCTTTGAGATTCACTACTTCGAGTACGTCATCAATCCGGGGATCGATATCGTACACTTTTGCTGAAGTTTTATTTTGAAAACATTTTTCAAAAAATTCTCTAACCGTTAGGTCAAGTTGATCGCGCGGAATAACCTGCCTCGCAGAAGCGATGCTTATCCCATCTACGACGTTAATAACCCCAGACTCGGGAGCATACAAGCCGGAAATCAGGCCAAAAATGGTACTCTTGCCAGCGCCATTTTGCCCCATCAAGGTAAATTTCATTCCTTTTCTCAAAGTAAAACTAACGCTATCCAAAATGGGTTTGTTGACTCCCCATTCAAATGATACTTTGTCGAATCGGACTATAGTTTCTTGGCTTTTTGGATTTTCTTTTGATTCTGCCTTGGGCATGGATACAGATTAGCCTATTTGGGCTTAAATAGAAAGGGCTTTTTCGATATTTGGTTTGGTACTTGACAAAATAGGCTCCTTTGTGATATACTTGTAGGGCAACAGGTGCAGAAAGACGTCGACTTCTCAAGCATATTTGTATTTAATAACTTAACTAAAAACATCAATGACTGGTACAATAAAAAGACTCACTGATAAAGGTTTCGGCTTCATTACTGGAGAAGGACTACAGAAAGATTTATTCTTTCATAGTAACTCTCTTGTAGGCGTAACTTTTGACGAGCTAAAGGAGGGTGATACTGTTTCTTTCGAAACAGAGCAATCTCCAAAAGGATTGAACGCTACGAACGTACAACGCGCGTAATATTTAATCAAATAAAAAGGCCCCGCAAGGGGCTTTTTTATTTTGCGACGCAAGAAAATAAAAGTTGATTTTTTAGTTTGTGCAAGAAAGTAAAAAGTAAATTTTTGCCGGTACGGATTTTTTGAAGCTTAAAAAATCCTGAAATTGGCTCGCCGTCGCTCGCCAAACCCCTTAAAAACTTACTTTTTACTTTCTAAAACTACGCCTCCATTTTTTCAAACAAATGTCTGCCGATAAGCACAACCGCAACAGAAAAAACAGCCAGAATTAGAACGTCGATCCACGGATTAAATGTCGAGGTGCCCATGAATACATATCGTAGTCCATCAATTCCATACGAAAGAGGGTCAAGCCTGCCCAAAATTTGCAGCGCCTTAGGCGCAGTGTCGAGCGGAAAAATGGAGCCTGAAAGAAAGAAAAGCGGCATGACGAGAAAGTTCATGATGATGGGAAAGGCCTGCATGTCCGTAAGTTTGGAAGCGATAGTAGTGCCTAGAGCAGTAAAGAAAAAAGCGGTTATGAACATAAATATGATTGCGGGGAAGATCATAAGCGGATTATTCATCTTGAAACCGACGAGAAAAGAAATGATAAGTATGGCAATCCCCTGAATCACGGAGACAGTCGCACCGCCAATGGTGCGCCCCATCATAATACTAAAGCGGGACACCGGAGCCACCATTGTCTCTTTTAAGAATCCGAATTGTCTATCCCAAATGAGTTCAATCCCGCCAAATATGGCAGTGAAAACTACGGCCATAGACACAATCCCTGGCACTAAAAATTGTATGTAGTTTCCCCCGCCGGCTTTTTCAAAAATTGATCCAAAACCGAAACCGAAAACTAATAAAAAAAGCAGCGGCTGCCCGAGCGAGCCTATAATTCTCGGGGTTGATCGGATGTATTTTTTAAGTTGTCGAAGCCAAAGTACGTAAATTGTGCTCATATATTTTTAATCCAAACAGATTATCTTCTTCTGCCCCACATTTTTGCGTGAGAACGAAGCACGTCTACAGAACTTGCTTCATCCGCGCGGATGGCGCTACCTGTTAATTTTAAAAAGGCCTCCTCGAGTGAATTGGTGGAAGTAGATTTTTTCAACTCATCGGGAGTTCCGGCACCTATAATTTTACCATGGTCAATTATAACGACCCGGTCCGCCATTTTTTCCGCTTCTTCCATATAATGAGTGGTCAGAAAAACGGTCACACCTTCTTTTTTGGAAAGGTTCACCACATAAGACCAGATGTGGTTGCGAGTTTGCGGGTCAAGTCCGACGGTCGGCTCATCGAGGAAAATTATTTTAGGCGTATGTATAAGTGAACGCGCTATTTCCAGCCTCCTTTTCATTCCGCCGGAAAAAGTCTTCACGAAGTCTTTCTTTCTGTCCCACAAGTCTACCAATTTCAACAGTTCCTCTATGCGCCTTGGCCGATCAGTCTTGTTTTCACCGTACAAGATGGCATGAAATTCCATATTTTCGTAGGCAGTCAGATCATCGTCCAAGCTAGGGTCCTGAAAAACTATGCCGAAAGAGCGACGCACATCATCTCTCTTGTCTTTTAAGTTGAAATCATTGACTGTGGCCACTCCGGACGTCGGCTCAAGTAATCTCGTGAGCATTTTAATCGTTGTCGTTTTGCCTGCGCCGTTCGGCCCCAAAAATGCAAAAATTTCTCCTTTTTCTACAGAAAAAGATACGTCGTTTACGGCAACAAAATCCCCGAACTTTTTAGTTAACTTTTTTACCTCGATAATAGACATTTTCTACTGGCCAAATGGTTCCCCCTTTGCCCATTTCTTTAGTATATCATAGCTCTCTTCTCCACAAATCCATCTATTAGTTTTTGTATTATAAAAAAATGGCACACCGCCGCAAAAATCTTTATCCAGCTCCAGCAATCTTTTTTCATTCTCCTGATTGTGCCATACTTCCAAACTTTCTATTTTTATCCCTTCTTCTTTCTCTAAACGCTCCACCAGCTCGTGCATACTTACGCAGTGCGGACATTCAGTTCCATAAAATTCTAATAAATGATTCATAATAAAATGTAAGGAGAATTTGTGGTTGAGAAAGCCTTGCGCAGGCTGACGAGCCGAGCAGTTCGCTGGCACAGTAGTGCCAGATAGATTGCTTTATAAACTACAAATTCTCCTGAATTATTTTGTTAATCTTGATAAACGAGCTTTTTTGCGAGCAGCATTATTCTTTTTGATCACATTCTTTTGCGCTGCTTTGTCTATTATAGCAAATGCTGAAGGGAGCATTTTTAATGCCTCCTTTTTGTCTGTCTTAGAAATTTTCTCAATTTTCTTGATGATTTCTTTCATCGCGCGCCTTCGGCTATCATTAAAGGCCTTCTTGCGCAGAGAACCTCGGACTGCTTTTTTAGCTGATTGTGTTATTGGCATGGAGCTAATCTATCAGAAAATAAGCCACAATGCAATCCCAGCTCTAATTCTTTGAGTGGAGTAAATATGATATGATGAATGTATGATTGGCAGCATAAGGGGGAAAATAATACTAAAGACAGAAAAGTTTTTGATAGTTGAAACAGCCGGAGTTGGATATAAAGTAAATGTCTCTCCTGACACAGTATCTAGGGTGTCTGCGCTTCGACTTCGCCCGGGACAAAACGATACCGAGGCGTCATTTTGGATTCACACGCATGTGCGCGAAGACGCGCTAGACTTATATGGATTTTTAGAGCGTCCAGAACTGGAATTTTTTGAAATGCTTATTAGCATCTCTGGCATTGGACCAAAAGGAGCGCTCGCAATCTTGGGAGTCACTTCGATTGAAACACTGCGCAAGGCCATAGGCACGGGCGATACATCATACCTGACCAAAATTTCTGGCATCGGCAAAAAAACTGCAGAGAAAATTATTATCGAGCTTAGGGACAAAGTCGGAGAAGAAAAAACGGGTAGCTCTCTAAGAGATGAATTGGACGCTCTGGAAGCTTTAAAAGCTCTAGGCTATTCTCAAAATGAAGCGCGGGAAGTGCTGAAAAAAGTTTCCCCTGGCATGGATACAAACGCAAAAATACGCGAAGCGTTAAAAATTTTAGGGGGGAAATAAGGTTAAAATTAATTAGTGGAAAAATAATTTTCTATACCTTGGACGGTACGATCCGCCATATCTTGATAGGCTTGATGTCTGGTCGTATAATCGCGGAATTTTTTTTCATAAATATAGCCGTATTCTATGAGAACCGAACGTACGGTGCCGCTTAGGGTGCCATTTGAGCCCAAAGCGATAAGTTTCTGGTCCGGAATTAATCCACCCAATTCCGGTTTGTAGGTGCTTGTATGATATTTCTTTTTTAACTGGATAAAAATATCGGCGGCAAGTTGCCCGCTCTCTTTCCAGTTTGCTAGTTGCCCATCTGGTATATAGATAGCGAAACCTGTATATTTTCCTATCGTCCATTTGCTAGAGCGAGGATAATCGTTGAAATGGATGTGGATCATAGCGTCTATTTTGTTTTCGTTGGCCCATTTATTAAATCCATAAAGCCGGATAGCCACGTCGGAACTGACTTGATGATGCGGAACATTTTCTTTCTGGATAAATTCTCCGCTGGTAATATCATTCTGCATTTCCTGTTTTTTACTTTTTTCGAAAGCGATAATGTCAGCCCAATGCAGGGTGAAATAATCTGTGAATTCTTTCGTATAGCCCAAAGGAGTACTGTTATCACGCGTAATGTAAACTTCAAATCTTTTATCTTTTTCCAAGATGCTGTAAATCCTATTCGCCACCGCCAGATTCATCGCGGCCTCTTTGATATTCCCATATTGCGCTCCCCAAACTTCATTGTCATGTCCGGGAACCAGAAGAATCTTGATTGGCGCGCTTGCATGAGCAGAAAATAATGGAGTTAATATGAAAATTAAAGATAATATGAATAACGCTTTTCTCATAGTATGATTGTAGCATGCCAGAATTACCAGAAGTTGAGACAACTACCAAGGGCCTCAGAAAGAGGATTGTTGGCCTTGTCATAAAAGGTGTTTGGACTGATTTATCAACAAAGGACAAACACCAAAGCGGCGCGGTTGCCAACCCAAAATATTTCAAAATTTTTAAAAAAGGAATTTTAAATAAAAAAGTCTTGTCAGTTGAGAGACGGGCAAAAAATATATTAATCAATCTAAACAATCAAAAAACGGTACTGGTTCATATGAAAATGACCGGGCATTTGCTTTACGGAAAATATAAATATATTACATCGGGGGCCTGGACTCCGATTGAACCTGAGTCTCTCAAAGACCCTTATAATAGATACGTGCACGTTGTTTTTACTTTCTCGAACGGTAAAAATTTGGCTTTTTCCGATGCCCGCAAGTTTGGCAAGATTACGCTGCTCGATACCAAGACCGCTCATGAAACCAAACATTTAAATGCTATCGGACCGGAACCCCTATTGCCCGATTTTAACTTGAAAAAATTAAAAGAGAGACTGGGCAAGAAACCGAAGGGTAAAATCAAAACTGTTTTAATGGATCAAGGCATCATCGCGGGAATAGGCAACATTTATTCTGACGAAATACTTTGGAGGGCTGGAGTGCATCCAGAGCGAGCAGTTTCTAAAATAAAAGAGTGTGAAATGAAATTAATATTTAAAGCAATAAAAGAAACACTAAAGAAAGGGATAGATTTCGGCGGAGATTCGATGTCTGACTATCGCAACATAGACGGACTACCGGGCAAATTTCAACTGCATCACGAGGCATACAGACGTACTGGAAAAAAATGCAGAAAGAAAAATTGTAAGGGCATCATCGAAAGAAAAGTAGTGAACGGCCGAAGCGCGCACTTTTGCTCTGTACATCAAAGATAAAAAATAAAATCAAATTTTATATTTTTATTATTCTAAACAAGACTATACCGAGCGCCACAGAGACATTGAGTGATTCTTTTTTGCCTCGCATTGGAATCTCGGCAATTATGTCACATTTTTTGAGTACATTTTTTGGTATACCCGTAACTTCCGCGCCGACAATGAAAACATTTTTATTTTTTAATATAACTTTTTTATAATCAATTGATTTTTTGTCCTGTTCAATGCCTATAATTGAAAAATTTTCTTTTTTGAGTCTCTTGAGAAGCGGAAAAATATTTTTTCTATGCTCCCAGGGCACAAATTCTTCCGCGCCCAGCGCCGACTTGGCCAAGTCTCCCCTAATTCTACCGAAACGATCAAGCGGCGTGGGCGTATAGCCCGTCAAATAAATTTTGTTAATACCAGCCGCGTCAGCCGTGCGAAACATTGCACCGACATTTTCAACGCTTCTGACGTTGTGCAGTATTAATATGTTTTGTTTATCTTTTTTCATTTTAAAAAATTTTGGCCGCGCATTTTTTTATGATAAGCGATAGCGAATCTGTGCGCTTCGCTGTTTGCCAACAAAATTTCCTTTTTATATTTTACCGCAAGTTCTTTTTCTCCAAGTATATCTTTTGGTTTATGGCGTTCATCTTTCAGAACAGAAATTACGGGAATACCTATATTTAACGTAGATAAAACGGCTTTGGCGGTATTTATCTGTGCCACACCTCCATCTAATACTATCAGGCTCGGATAGGTCCATTCTCTATGGGCAAGTCTCCTTTCAAGTATTTCTTCAAGCGCTCCGGTGTCATTTGCGTCGCTTTGTGTTCTGATTTTGAATTTCTTGTATTCCGGCTTTGCCACTTCCCCATCTTCTATCACCGTCATAACTCCTACCATATTTTTTCCTCCCATATGTGCAATATCATACGCTTCGATTCGAAAAGCCAGAGTTCTTTCGTTTTTGAATCCCCGAGGGTCCCACTCCAAAGGAGAAGGGCGCAGGGGTGAAAAAATGGAAGAACTCTGGCTTTTCAATAAGGCAATATCATTTATGTGTTGCAGGGCAAACATTTGTCTTTTAGTTTCGCCAGCCTTCTCAAATTCATGAGTTTCGGAATAAGATTTCATCTGTTTTTTAAGATTTATTAGAATTTTTTTCTTTTTTCCCTGAAAAAATAATTTTATATTTCTAATATTTTGTAAATATAGTTTCCGATCACCCAAATCAGGCACCAAATTTATCTGTTTATAAAATTCCATGTAATTTTTACTTTTCTCATCTAAAAAAGGAAAAATTTTTCTAACTATTTTTACTGCTTCGCGAAGTTGTGTGCCACTGGTATATGGCCCAAAAACTTTTTTAAAAACTTTATTCCCTAGATTACTACCTCTAATAATCACAACCTTAGGTAAAAATTCCTTTGTTATACAAACATAATTAAAACTTTTGTCGGATTTTTCTTTAGTGTTATATTTCGGCTGATGTTTCTTGATGAGGTTCGCTTCGAGGATGATGGCTTCTAAGACACTATCAGTGATTTGATATTTTATTTTATCAGCATAAAAAACCATATCCACAAGTATCGGACCGCGAGTTTCAATCAAATCTTTACCAAAATAACTTTTAACTCTGTCTCGTAGCGAAGTAGCTTTACCAATATAAAGAATTTCTTTCCCTTTTTGAAAAAAATAAACACCAGGTTTATCGGGTAGTTTTATTCTTTTAAAAGATTCACTTTTCATATAATTACTTTCTTAAAGTTTTTTTAAGATATTTTCCGGTATAACTTTTTGTATTATTCGCCACTTCTTCCGGAGTGCCCTTGGCTACCAAGTTGCCACCATTTATTCCCCCTCCCGGTCCAATATCTATTATATAATCAGAACTTTTAACTATATCAAGGTTGTGTTCTATTAGAACGACAGTATTGCCTTTAGAAACAAGCTTATTCAGAACTTCCAGAAGTTTTTGCACATCGTCGTAGTGGAGCCCGACGGTCGGCTCATCTAAAAGATATATCGTTTTTTCCAAATGCGGACGGTAAAGTTCGCTGGATATTTTTACCCGCTGCGCTTCCCCGCCGGAGAGCGTGGTAGCTGACTGTCCGAGCTCTAGATATCCCAATCCTACGTCCAACAAAGTTTGCAGCCTGTCGGCAATTTCGGGTATGTCTTTAAAAAAAACAAGACCATTTTCCACCGTCATGTGCAGAACTTCGTAAATATTTTTTTTCTTATACTTTACGGTCAGCGTCTCTTTGTCAAAACGTTTTCCATTGCAGACATCACAAGTCACATAGACCGTCGGCAGAAAATGCATTTCGACGGCTATTTCACCATTTCCCTCACAGGCTTCACACCGGCCGCCTTTGACGTTGAAAGAAAATCTGTTGGCTTTCCAGCCGCGCAGTCGCGCTTCTTCGGTGCTAGAGAAAAGATCGCGTATGTGGGTAAAGGCTCCAGTGTATGTGGCAAGATTTGAACGCGGAGTTCGGCCGATTGGAGATTGATCAATCAATATCGCGCGTGAAAGATATTCGGTGCCGGAAAAAGAAGAACAATTAAGTACTTGCGCGCTCCTGTATTTCCGTTCAAAGCGAGCTTGCAGATTTTTATAAAGAATTTCATACATAAAAGAGCTCTTGCCCGAGCCAGATACTCCGGTAATGGAAGTCATGACCCCGAGGGGAACTTCTACGTTAAAATTATTTATGTTAAAAATTTTACCGCCCGCAATACGCAAGACTCCTTTGGCCGGACGGCGTTTTTTTGGAATTTCTATTTTTGTTTCATCACGCAGATATGAAAGAGTTCTGGAATTGCTTGTATTCTTTTTGGCCGTTAACAATTCGGAAAGGTCGCCAGATACGACAACCCGTCCGCCGTGCACTCCGGCTTTCGGACCGATGTCAACGATATAATCTGAAGCATAAATAGTATCTTCGTCGTGTTCAACAATTAAAATAGTGTTTCCTAAATCACGCAAATTTTGCAAGGTTTTAATTAAACGGTCATTGTCTCGCTGATGGAGCCCGATAGTCGGCTCATCTAAAACATATAAAGCCCCGACCAGACGCGAACCCAGCTGAGAAGCGAGGCGAATGCGCTGCGCCTCTCCGCCGGAGAGCGTGTTTGCTTTGCGGGAAAGTTGCAAATAGTCGAGCCCGACATCCAGCATAAACTGCAACCGCGCTTCAATCTCACGCACCACCGGTATGGATATTTCTTTTTCTTGTTCTGAAAGTTTAAGATTTTTAAAAAATTCATGCGCATCGGCAATTGATAAAGAAGCCAAGTTGAGTATATTAAACTTTTTGTTGTGATCGGTTAAAAATACATTCAACGCTTCCGGACGCAGACGAGCGCCATGACAAGCGTCGCAAGGCTCATCTCCCATAAAATATTTAGAGCCTAGACCGTTGCAGGCCGGGCATGCGCCATAGGGGGAATTAAAGGAAAATAGACGAGGTTCAACTTCTGGAAAAGAAAAGCCATCATTCTTGCAGGCAAATTTAGCAGACATGACGAACTCTTCCGGAGCAGAAGAGATTGTCACCAGGCCATCAGATTCAATTAACGCTCTTTCAATGGCTTCGGCAAGCCTCATGCGACTACCTTCTTTGTTGTCTTTAAACTCATGCACGGCAAAATGATCTACCAATATATCAATATTATGAGCTTTATTTTTAGAAAGGGTTATCTGTTCGCGCAATTTCTTCATGACTCCATCGAGACGAATTTCCGAAAAACCCTTGCCGAGCAGATCATAGAGCAATTGATAATATTCCCCTTTTCGGCCGCGTACGATCGGAGAAAAAATTTTAATTTCCGTTTCATCCCACTCCACGCCCATAACTTTTTTGTTTTTTTTGTTATTTTTGCTTAAAGCATTTACTTTTTCTATGACAAAATTTAAAATTTCCTCGTTAGAAAGTTTTTTTATCTCTTCTCCGCATTGCGGGCAGTGCGGATGTCCGATGCGAGCATACATGACACGCAAGTAGTCGTATATTTCGGTTATGGTCGCCACCGTGGAACGCGGATTGTTGGAGCGAGATTTTTGGTCAATGGAAATAGCCGGAGACAGACCCGTGATTTCGTCCACATCTGGCTTCGGCATTTGATTTAGAAATTGCCTTGCGTAGGAAGAGAGAGACTCCACATATCGCCTCTGGCCTTCGGCAAAAATAGTATCAAAGGCAAGGGACGATTTCCCAGATCCTGAAACGCCGGTAATAACCACCATTTTATTGCGCGGCATTTCCACGCTGATATTTTTCAAATTGTGGGTTCGTGCCCCTTTTACTATTATTTTGTCTGTGTTTTGCTGATTTTTCATTGTTTTTCACTATTTTGCCTGCTACAACACAACGACACCCGCCCATATTCATAGGGGGTGTGCATCGATATTAAACTCTTTTCAGTCTAACACAACTATTATTATTTTGACAAACCCAAGAGAAGCGGGACGGAAATCAACGCGAGCAAGTGATTGAATCTACGCGAATCTGATTATGATAATTGATCCTACGAAAATAAGTACTCCTCCGATAAAAAAGTATATATTCGGACTCGAACGAAAGAAAATGTAGCTGAATAGAACAACGAAAAATGGGTAAGCTATTTCAATTATAGAAGCCGTGGAAGCATCTAAATTTTTGATACCGGAAAAGATAAGAAAATTTGCCAATGCTGCAAGAACAACAGAAAGAGTAATCAATGACCAGTTGGTTTTCCCAGAAATCAGAGTGTCCTTGATTGATCCATTACTCCAAAAGACAAAGGGGAGCATTACAATCGCAGTGATTATCGAATCGATAAACAAAAGAGTCATCGGTGGCACATTTGAAAGAATTTTCTGGTCTATGGCATAGACCAAGCCCCAGGTGACTGCCGCGCCAATCGCATATATAAAGCCTATTTGCATAATTTATATTATAGCTTATTTACTTCCCTTCCGCACAAAATTCATTTCCTGTCATCATCAAAAAATTCGTAAAAAGCCAGAACTATTGGCGTACAGAGCATCATCCAGAAAACAAATTCTTCAATTGGAAATTTATATTTAAATATTTCTACGAAACCTATATAATGCGTGCCGGGAAAAATCCATTGACCATTATGAAGCGCCGCAATTTCAAGTAAAAATGTGACAAAAAAGAAATAAATGCCGGCTAGAATAAATTTTTGTAAAAGTTTTGGATAAAAATAAAGAAAAATTACAAGTAAGCAAGTAAGTATTACAGAAAACCAAAAATAAATATATGGTACGGTCAGCATTTCGACACTGTTAAAAAGCCAAGCAATCAAAACAATCAGCGTTAAAACAGCGCAAATAATATGTAAATACCTCATTCCGCGATCAACTATTTTTTCTTTTTTTGTTTTTTCAAGAAAATGCTCATAGAATAAAACAGTTAATAGGACCCATAGAAATCCCAAAGTATAGACCTCAACCGTGGCAAGACCAAAAAATCTAAAAGGGAAAATAGAATGTGGAACAATCCACGATTTGTCGAGTGCAGCCAATGTATCAAAAAATAAGGATAAAGGTATGCTTAATAGGAAAGAAAAATAAAAACTTTTTAGGAAAATCTTTTTATTTCTTATTATTAAATAAACAGATGAGACACCAAAAAATAAAAATACAGATGTAAAGAGGTTGGTTTTACAAAAGATTGTTATTAAAAAAGCCAATATGGGAAACAAAATGAGTAAAGAAATATCAACTTTTTTCATATAAATATCGTAACATTTCCCTATTTCTTCTCCAAACGAACTCTCAGCACCCCAATTTCATTACATAAGATATAAGTTTCGTCCGAATAGCAGAAAATTTAATTGTTTAATTCTCGCATTTTTCTAGCATGAAAGAATAGTGCGAGAGCCATAAAGAAAAATCCTGATTCTTCAAGAATATTTATAGGATTACCGAGAGCAAGAAGCACAATCATAATCCAAACCATTGCCCAAGCAAAAATTTGCCAATGCCATTTTCTGCAGAAGAGTATGAATATAGAAAGCAAACTGTCATTTATAATAATAATCTTGAGAGCAATAGCGGAAGGAATAATGATACCTATAAATGAATGCTCAATGAGTTCGATAAATTCTCCGGGATTAAATATTGCGGTCAATGCGTTCGCCAGAAAAACAACCGCTAAACCTATCCGTATGAAACGAATCTCTCTAGTGTGTAACTTTTCCATTTTTTTAGTATACCATTAAATAAGTCTTATTTACCTTTTTTCTCCAAACGTGCTCGTAAAACTCCAATTTCGTCCCGCAATATCGCAGCCGTTTCGAAATCGAGCTCCTTGACAGCTTTATTCATTTCTTTCTCCTTCACTTTTATTATTTTTTCATAAATTAAATTCTCAATTTCCTGGTCTGACAAATGAGACTCGCCGAGGCCCACCGGCTTAAAAGGTTTGGCTAGTTCTTTTTTATAAGATTTTTTAAATATTTCCAAATCAAGTTTGAGCTCTGTGTTGACAACTTTGCTATGCTCACTTTCCAGTTCCTCCGTAATATCTTTTATTTTTTTCATAATTGTCTTTGGAGTAATATTGTGTTTCACATTGTAGGCCAGCTGGATGTTTCTGCGCCGAGCGGTTTCTTTTAAGGCAAAATCCATAGCATTGGTCATAATATCGGCATAAAGAATAACTTTGCCCTCGCTATTGCGCGCCGCCCGGCCAATAGTTTGGATGAGCGACGTCTCTGAACGTAAAAATCCCGCCTTGTCAGCGTCCAGTATGCCAATCAGCGCCACTTCCGGCAGATCAAGCCCCTCGCGCAAAAGATTGACTCCGACCAAAACATCAAAATCGCCTTTTCGGAATTGGGTAAGAATTTTTATTCTCTCCATTGTTTTCACATCGCTATGCAGATACTCCGCTTTTATTTTTTTATCTTTCAGGTAAACAGAAAGGTCTTCGGCCATTTTTTTCGTCAGCGTTGTCGCCAACACACGAAAACCTTTTGCGATAGTCTTTTCCGTTTCTTGTATAAAATCGGAAATTTGTCCTTGGTATGCACCTTTTTCGCTCACTGGACGGACAATCGTTTCCGGATCTACCAGCCCGGTCGGACGAATAATTTGTTCCACTATTTGCTTGCCTTGTGTTTTTTCTTGCTCACCCGGAGTGGCGCTGGTATAAATTATTTGGCCAATTCTTTCTTCAAATTCTTTATATTTTAGAGGCCGATTGTCCTTGGCAGAAGGCAGACGAAAGCCATATTCGACAAGGGTATTTTTGCGCGAAGCATCT
>Ga0134121_10001251_pt1 | contig 24183 bp, 19 predicted proteins | sample KB301_FD_96463 | JGI IMG/M metagenome (GOLD analysis project Ga0134121, IMG submission 96463) | Terrestrial soil microbial communities without Nitrogen fertilizer from Kellogg Biological Station, Michigan, USA - KB3-0-1 | ecosystem: Environmental > Terrestrial > Soil > Unclassified ... | reverse complement strand
TCTCCCTTCACCACCACGTGATACGTCCGGGCGACGCCGTAGCGAGGATGGGTGAGCAGATTTGCCAGGTCCCCGTCGTTGGTCATGACCAGGAGCCCCTCGGACTCCCAGTCGAGGCGGCCGACCGGGTAGACCCGCTCGGGGATGTGCTGGACGAACTGCATCACCGTCCGCCGCCCCGCTTCGTCTTTCGTGGTGGTGACGGTCTTCTTGGGCTTGTTCAGGATGAGGGTGATCGGCCGCGGCGGCCGGATCCGCTGGCCGCCGAACATGATCTTGTTCTTCGCGGGGTCGACCTTGAACCCCATCTCGGTGACGACCTTGCCGTCGACCGTCACCTGCCCGGCGGCGATGAGCTGCTCGCAGGCGCGGCGCGACGCGACCCCCGAGTTGGCCAGGACCTTGTGGAGGCGTTCGGTCGTCACGGGTTCACCGGGATGAAAGGGGATCGGATGGGCGTGAGACGGCTCGGACGTGATCTCCCGGGCATAGCTTCACCGCCATCTCGGCGGAAAATTCTCCAAGGGGCTTGACCCGGAGCGGCATTCTATCAAAGCCCGACCTAAATGCAAGGAAGGCGTGACCGGACACAAAGGCCCTAAGGCACAAAGGAACTGAGGCCCGAGCCCGGAGGCGAGTCGTCGCGCTTGGTGTCTTTGTGGCTTTGGGTTGATCCGGACTACAGATGAGTGTTGATGATTTCTTTGAGCCGCTGGGTATCGATGTTCGACCCCGTGATGACCACGCAGACCCGCTTGAAGCCCGCGGGGATCAGGCCCTCGAGGATCGCCGATGGGCCGACCGCCGCCGATCCCTCGATCGCGACGCGGTGGCGGCGCATCATCTCGGCCACCGTCTTCTTGAGGTGCGATTCCTTCACGACCACCATCTCGTCGATGTATTTCAGCCCCCGCTCGTAGGTGTTCTCCGACACGCCCCCTTCGAGCCCTTCGGCGATGGTCGGCTTGGATTCGACCGTGAGGTGGGCCTTCTTGTCGCGGCGCGACATCCACATGCCGGGCGACGCATCCGTATTCACGCCGATGATCTTCGTCTTGGGCGAGACCTCGCGGGCGACGACCCCCATGCCGATCGCCATCCCGCCGCCGCCGACGGGGACCACGATGCAGTCGGGTTTCTTGTGCATGTCCTCGAAGATCTCGAGCGCGGTGGTTCCGCCGTTGCCCGCCTGGATGTGGTCGTCGTCGTAGGGCGAGATCCACACGCGGCCCGTCTTCTTCGCCTGCTCGATCGCGTACTTCTCCGTCTCGTCGTAGCTCGTGAACTGGGTCTTGATCACGCTCGCGCCGAACTTGCGGATCGCCTTCTCCTTGTTCTCGGGGATCGTCTTGGGGACGCAAACCGTGCAGTGGACGCCGTAGTGCTTGGCGGCCCAGGCGAGCCCCTTGCCGTGGTTGCCGGCGCTCGCGCAGAGCACGCCCATCATCCGCTCTTCCTTGGTGAGCCAGGGGAAGCGCGCCAGCGGCCCACGGACCTTGAACGAGCCCGTGTGCTGGAGGTTCTCGCACTTCAGCGAGACCGTGCCCTTGTACGCCTCGCTCAGCCACTCCGACGGGACGACCGGCGTGCGGAGCACGAGACCGGTGACGTACGCGCGGACGTGCTCGACGAATTTCAGGTTGAACAAGTCGATTCCTCGATCCAACGGAGGGCCTGCCGCCTGCGTCAGATTCTATATAGTGGCACCGCGGAACCGTCAACGTATAATGGGAGCAGCATGAAGCCGTTCGCGCTGATTCTGGCCCTCGCCGCCCTCGTCCCCCAGTCGGGCCCCAGCGGCGCCACCATCGTCACCGCGGGGAATTCCTCCATCAACGCCCGCGAGGTGACCCTGACCGGGACGGGCAAGGACATCGTGGTGAACTACGTCGATCTGGGCGGAACGGCCGGCACGCTTCAGGCGGCCGATGTGGTCGAGGTCGTCCTCAACGGCGGACGGCCGGGGGGCACCCCCAAGGCCGCCCCGGAGGACATCGAAATCACCCTGACCTCGGGCGACGTCCTCTTCGGAAAGGTCGGCGCGAAGTCGGAGGACGGCGTCCAGCTCGTCTCCCCCGCCTTTTCCGATCCCCTGATCAAGTTCGGCCAGATCCGCTCGGTGGTCGTCACCGCGAACCGGGCGAACCTCCCGTTGCGCCTCCCCGAGAAGGCCGACACGGCGGACATCATCTTCACCCAGACCGGCGACCGCGCCGAAGGGACCGTGCTGTCGATCTCCAAGGCGGGCGTCGTCTACAAATCCAAGCGGCTCGAGACCGAGATCACCGTGCCGATCGAGAAGTCGGCCGGCGTCTGGATGATCGAGACCGACGCCCCGCCGAAGGAGCCCGTCTCCCTCCACGCCACCGTCCTCACGTCGGACGGCTCGTCGATCCGCGGCGAGATCCAGTCGCTGAAGGAAGGCGCGCTGACGCTCAAGGACTTCTACGGCGCCGTCCACAAGATCCCGGCGAACCTCCTGTCCGGCATCTACATGAAGAACGGGCGCGTCGTCTACCTGTCGGACATGAAGCCGGCCCTCGTCGATGAGGACGCCAACTTCATCCGCGGGGCGAAGAAGATGCCGAGCGACCTCGACTTCCCCTACCAGCGGGACCGCAATGCCCGCGGCGGGAAGCTGGTCGTGGGCGGCGTCGAGCACCGCAAGGGCGTCGGCGTCCGCGCCCGGTCGCTCCTCTCGTACGAGCTGCAGGGCGGCTTCAAGCGGTTCCAGGCCACCCTGGGGCTGGACGCCGTCTCGATGGGGCTGGGCGCCGTGAAAGTCGAGATCGAGGTCGACGGCAAGAAGTCGAAAGAGGTCGGACTCAAGGGCAACGACGCCCCCCAGGCGATCGATCTCGACGTCTCGGGCGCCAAAGAGCTGAAACTGCTGGTGACGTGGGCGGGCTTCGGACAGTCGGACTTCGTCGACTGGGGCTCGGCCCGTCTGATCCGCTAAGATGGCCGCTGAGACGCAGAGACGCAGAGAGGAATCTTCTGAAAGGAATGCGACCGCGCATTCCGCTCGGCGTCTCTGCGTCTCTGCGGCTGCATGCTGATGTTGACGCTGGCTCACGCATCGCTCCTCCTCCTCGCGCCGCTCGGGTTCCTCGCGGTGACGGCGGCGTCGCGCTCGACGACCCAGACGATCGGCAAGGTCCGCCGCGCCGCGTCGCTGCTGGTCCGGTGCCTCATCGTCCTTCTGCTGACCTGCGCCCTGGGCGGCCCCGTCTGGACCCGCATCGCGGACTTTCCGCGCCACACGATCTACCTGCTCGACGTCTCCGAGAGCCTCCCGTCGGGGGCGTCCGAACGGGCCCTCCACGACCTGAAGCCGCGATGGGACCGCGACGTCGCCGCCGGCCACCGCTGCTCGCTCGTCGCCTTCGCCGCGACCACCCACGTGATGGTGCCGCCCACGACGCAGCCGCTCACCGCGACCGCCCTGCCGGCCATGGACCGCGGCGCCACCGATGTCTCCCGCGCGCTGGAGACGGCGCGGTCACTCTTCCAGGAGCACGCGGCGAACCGGATCGTGCTGCTGACCGACGGCCTCGATTCCACCCGGCCGGCCCGCGGCATCGATCTGCCGCCGGACGCGCTCGGCATCCCGCTCGGCGATCCGCAGCGGCTCGAGGTCGCGATCGCCGACGTCCAGGCGCCGCTCGCCGTCCGGTCGGGCGAGCCGTTCGACGTCCGCGTCCACGTTCACACGAACCGCGCGTGCGAGATCCAGCTCTCCGCGGTGCTCGATGAAACTTCCCTCCCGGACACGGCGACGAAGTTCGTGGCGCCGGGACCGGGGCGCCACCTGGTCGTCCTCCCCCACCTGCAGCAGAAGGCCGCGTTCACGGTCGGCGTGCGGAAGCTCCTCGTCATGGTGCAGGCCGCGGGCGACCGCGAGCCCCGGAACAATTCGGGCTGGACCGCGATCACCGTGACGGGCAAGCCCAAGGTGCTGCTGGTCCAGGGTTCGGCCGCCGACGGCGAGTTCCTGGCACGGCTCCTCCAGGGGCAGGACATCGAGTTCGACCGCCGCTCGCCCGCCGAGTTCGCCACGCGGACCGATTCGCTCGACGAGTTCGTCGCCGTCGTGCTCGCCGGCGTGCCGCGGGACCAGATCCCGCCGGCCGCCGTCGCCGCGCTCCGGAGCTACGTCGAGCACACCGGGGGCGGCCTCTGGGTGACCGGCTCCGCCGCGCTCCAGGGTCCCGCAGGCTATGCGAAGAGCGAGCTCGAGAAGCTGCTGCCCGTGGCATTCTCGGACGCGGTCGCGCCGACGGCCAAGAATCCGCCGAAGGACGCGCCGCCGACCCCGCCCGCGCCGCCTCCTCCCGCGCCACCCGATCCCGACGAGACGAAGGTCCAGAAGGTCCTCGCGCCCAGCGTCGCGCTGCTCCTCATCGTCGACAAATCGGGCAGCATGGCCGGCCGCAACATCGAGATCGTGAAGGAGGCCTGCATCGCGACGGCCAAGGCCCTGTCGCCGCGCGACGTCGTGGGCGTGCTCGCGTTCGACGCCTATCCGAAGCCGATCCTCGAGTTCACCGAGGCGGAGCGGATCGACTACATCGAGCAGCGGATCCTGCGGCTCATGGCCGACGGCGGCACCCGCATCCAGCCGGCCCTCGAGTTCGCGCTGCGCATGTTCGAGCAGGACGGCCGCGCCCAGCGGTGCTCCGTGAAGCACGCGGTGGTGCTCTCGGACGGCGACACGCCGCCGGCCGACCACGAGTCGGTCGTCCGCCGCATGGCCGACGCCGGAATCACCGTGAGCACCGTCTGCGTCTCCGGCGCGAAGTTCGACGCCGTGCTGATGGCCCAGATCGCCTCCTGGGGCAACGGCAAGTTCAAGTTCACCAACAGCTTCGACAAGGTTCCGCAGCTGATCCTGCAGGAGACCCAGCGGGTCCTCGCGACCGTCCCTCGGGGGGACAAGAAGCCGCCGCCCGGGATCCCTCCCCAGGACCCGAAGCCGCTGCCCGACGTCAAGCCGCCGACCGAGCCGCCGAAGCCCGACGAGCCCCCGCCCCTCCAGGCGGTCGTGCTCAAGGACCCCCACGAGATCTTCGCCGGCATCGACGGCCGGAACCTGCCCGGACTGCGCGGCCGGCTCGCCGCCGCCGCCCGCCCCAAGGCCGACGTGCCGCTGACCACCGCCGAAGGCCAGCCCGTGCTCGCGTTCGGTCGCCTCGGCCTCGGCAAGACGGCGGTCTGGACGTCGGACCTTTCCGGCAACTGGAGCGCGGAGTGGACGAAGTGGAAGGACGCGCCGAAGCTCTTCGCCCAGCTGGTCCGCTACGCCTCCGGATCGGGACCCGACGCCGAGCTCGCGGCCCGGGTCCGGATCACGCACGACGGCTCGCGCGCGGTGCTTCGGATCGACCCCGCCGGCTCGGGCGGCGCGATCTCGGTGCTCGACGCCGACGGCCGCACCCTTCCCGCCGAGCCCGACGCGCGCGGCGAAAGCCGGGTGACGCTGCCCCTGGATCCCCCCGGCGAGCTCCGAAAGCTGCTCCTTCAGCGGGCGGACGGCAAGAAGCTGCCGCTCGGCTCGGTCCGCGGCTGCGACGAGGAATTTGCGCCCGCCGACGCCTCCCGCGATCTCTTCGCGAACGGCCTGGCGTCGACGACCTGGGAGGCGCTCGACGGCAGGCTGCGCGAGTCGCGCGTCAGCGGCGAGGAACGGCGCGACCTGACGCCGTGGCTGATCGTGGCCGCGCTCTTCCTGCTCCCGCTCGACGTCGCCCTGCGCCGCGTGATGACCAGGTAATGCGGTACGTCGTTGCGGTCCTTCTCGTCCTCCTCGTTGCCGGCGTTGCATGGCACTTCTGGCCCGAGATCGGCTACTACCGCGCCGCAGCCAGGTTCGACGCCGCCGACGCCGCGGGGGATGCCTCGCGAGCCTGGGAAAACGGGGACCGTCGGTTGATGGGCGCTTACGGCATCGGTCTCTTTGCTCCCGGAGTCCCCGAGGACGTCGGATGGTTCTACGAAAGGAAGTTCGGCGTCAATGGAATTCGCGGCACCAGCGACTGCCTGACCAGCGGAGGCGACGCCCGATTCAACGCCGCCGCTCGCGACTACGCCGGCCGATACAATCAGGAAATCCTCCGACGGATCCAGGGGACTCCTTCCCTGCCGGCCGAAAGCTTCCGCAAGGCGGTCGCCGCAGTCGGGGGCAAGTCGGCGATCGTCTCGGGGAACATCGCCGCGGTCCGGCTTCCTCTCCGACCCCTGAAGGATCCGGCGCTCAAGGAAGCCGTGCTCGCGCTGAAGGCCGTGGAATTCTTCCAGATCTACGGGGATCCGTTCACCCAGGACGAGCACCTGCTCCTGGCTTCGGACATCAAAGGACTCACCAGCCTGATTCTTGCCGACACGGCGGTCACGAACGCCGGACTCGACCACGTCCGGGTTCATGAGGAACTGGACACGCTCTTCCTGAGTCGCACGGTCATCGACGATTCGGGCCTCGAGAAGCTCGGGAACCTGCGGAACTTGAAAGTGCTTTACCTGACGGGATCGAAAGTGACGGACCGGGGCCTCACCCATCTCGAGCATTTCGAGAAGCTCGAAAGCATCTACCTCCCCGAAGAGGGCGTCACGGATGCCGGCATGGTCCACCTCAGCCGGCTGAAGGCCCTCAAGGAACTCGTCCTGAGCCCCGCGGTGACGGATCAGGGCTTGGCTCAGCTTCGAGGACTCAAGTCCCTCAAGATCGTCTCCATCCGATCGGCGAAAGTGACGGACCAAGGGGTCCGAGACTTTGAAGCGGCCATTCCCGGCGTCCACATCTACCGGTAAACCACGCGGTCGATCGACCGCTCCATCACGCGCAGGAAGTTTTCCCCGAGGACCTTCCGCACGTCCGTCTCGGAGAAGCCCCGCTCGAGAAGGCGGCGGGTGAGGTTGGGCAGATCCGAGCAGTCCTGCACGCCTTCGGGCAGCGCCGTGACGCCGTCGAAGTCGGAGCCCAGGCCGACGTGGTCGATTCCCGCGACCTTCGCGATGTGCTCGATGTGGTCGATGAGGAGATCGAGCGGCGGACGCTCCATCTCGAACTCCGAGCGATCGTAGGTCCGACTGATCTCCTTCAGCGCCCGGTCCATCGCGGCCGGATCGTCCTGATGCTTCTCGCGCGCGCGGGCGCGCTCCTCGTCGTCGGCGAGATCGGCCTTCTTCTTCCGGTCGAAGAACGTCTGGCTGAGGAAGCCGGAGTAGAAGTTCACGCCGACCACGCCGCCGTTCTTCGCGAGCGCGCGGAGCTGGTCGTCCTTCAGGTTGCGCACGTGGTCGCAGAGCGCCCGGGCGCAGGAATGGGAGGCGATCACCGGCGTGTTCGTCGTCGCGATCGCGTCCCAGAACGTGTTCTCGTGGACGTGCGACAGGTCGACCAGCATCCCGAGCCGGTTCATCTCGCGCACGACGTCGCGGCCGAAGTCCGTGAGCCCCTTCCCCTTGCCGGGATCGCGCGCCGCTTCCGCCCAGCTGAGCGAGTTGTTCCAGGTCAGGGTCATGTAGCGGACGCCGAGCTCGAAAAAGCTCCTCAGGAGGCCGAGGTCCTCCTCGATCGCGTGGCCCCCTTCGATGCAGAGGATGCCGCAGACCTTCTTCGCCGCCGCAGCGCGGCGGACGTCGGCCGCCGTACGGGCGATCGCCAGGCGGTCGGGATACTTCGCGGCCCACTGCTTGACCGCGTCGATCATCCGGAACGCCCGCTTCGCCGCCTCCTTGCGGTGGAGGTACTTCGGCTCCACGAAGCAGGACATGAACTGGGCGTCGAGCCCCCCGCGGAACATGCGCGGGAGGTCGAGGTGGCCCTTCCCCGTCTCGAGACCGAGGTCCTCGCCGTCGTCGAGCGCGCGGCCGATCGTGTCGGCATGGCCGTCGACGACGATCGCATCCATGTGCAGCTGCAATGCCGCGTCGCTCATCGATGCTCCGGATTGCACCACAAAGGCACAAAGATCACAAAGAAGATCTTCTCCGGCCTTTGTGTCCTTGGCGCCTTCGTGGTGAGAACGGATCGGTCACGAGGTGACGGTCTCCTGCGGCGTGGTGGGGACCGGCGGCTGCGGCTGCTGATGGGGATAGACCTTGGCGCGGTCGAGGATCACGCCCAGCGCGGCGAGGGCGAGGACGCCGACCGCCGTGATGGGCCAGTAGGTCGACGGCTTCACTTCGGGGCGGACGACGATCACCGCGACCGTCCCGCTGATCATCCCGAACAGGTAGAGGACGAGCACCGCTTCGCGCTTGGAGAGGCCGAGCGCGACGAGGCGGTGCGACAGGTGGTCGCGGCCGCAGTAGACGATCGCCTCGATCGGGTTCTTCACGACGCCGCGGACGATGCGGAGGATCGTCGAGAGCGTGATGTCGTAGAGCGGCACGCAGAGGATCGCGCAGGGGACGATGATCGCCTTGATCCGGTCGCCGCGCGACCAGCCGCACTGGACCGTGAGCGCCGCGAGGAGGAAGCCGAGGAGCAGCGAGCCGTTGTCGCCCAGGAAGATCTTCGCCGGGGTCCAGTTGTACCGGAGGAAACCGAGGCAGCCGCCCATGAGGGCGATGGCCACGTAGCTGACGTGGGGCTGGCCCCACGGACCGGTGTACCACGCGACGTAGAAGGTCCAGAAGGACGCGATCGCCGCGGTCCCGCCGGCGGCGCCGTCCATGTTGTCCATGGAGTTCATCGCGCTCGACACGCCGGCGATCCAGGCCAGCGTGAGCGCGAGGTCGACGCCCCAGATGCCGGTCAGCGTGATCCGCACCCCGAACCGGGAGAGCAGCATCGTGATGATGAAGAGGACGCCGAGCTTGGCGACCGCCCAGATCGGCTTGAAGCCGTCGACGATGCCGAGGACCAGGACGAGCAGTCCGCCCACGGCGATCGCGAAGATGTCCATGTACTGCGCCGGCTCCGGGAACCGGAGGACGGTGAAGAGCGTCGCGGCGAAGGCGATGTAGATGCCCACGCCGCCGAGCAGCGCGACGGGCTCCTGGTGGGTCTTGTACGTATGGGGCCGGTCGAGCGCCCCCACGCGGTGCGAAAGACGGATGATGAGCGGGACCCCGAGGTCCGCCAGCAGCCAGGCGAACACCAGCATCCAGAACTGGGGATAGTTAAGCGTGGCGATCACGAGTGAGCACCTTCAGGCTTTCGGGACCGCAGTTGAAGATCAGGTCGACGATCGAGAGGTTGGGAATGAACTCCCCGGGCCAGCACTGGGGATAGACCGGGCACTGGAACTCCTGGAACACGAGCTTGATTCCCTGGCGCTCGAACTCGGCGACGTCGAGGTAATCCTTCCCGTGGACGCCCGAGATGTAGGTGTCGGCGCCGGTCGCCTTGCACATCGCGAGGACGAGGCCGGTCGACTCGCCCGTGATCCCGAGGGCCGAGGTCCGCTCCATCGGCGTCGAGAGGCCGAGGACGCGGAGGATCAGCTCGATGAACGCGCAGGTCAGCTCGCAGAAACTCTTCCAGGGCCGCTCGTAGAGCTCGCGGAAGCCGTCCGCGTAGGTCTTGAAGTGCGGCGCCTTGCGGTAGTTCCACTCGAGGGCGCGCCAGTGCTTGCGGGCCCAGGGCGTCGAGCCGTCGACCTCCGCCTCGCGGATCTGCTGGGTGAACTTGCCTTTGGTGAGGACGGGGACGGAAAGCCAGTCCCATCCCTCGGGCGAGTTCGTCCGGATGCGGTTGCGGTGCATCCAGCCGTAGGTGCCCCGCTTGACGAACTGGACGTTGTCGACGACGAGGAAACGGTCCGCCCGGGCGATCTTTTCGAAGAACCCGGGATACGGCAGATAGTTGGGCTGATGGCCCGTGAGTATCATCGGACGCCTGTTTTCCCCTTCCCCGGTCTGATGTCGAGTATAGCCCATAATTAGGCTTTTCGTTTTGACATCCCCCCGCTGCCCCCTATCATGTCCCCATGTCCAATCGTCGAATCCTCGTCACCGGCGGCGCCGGCTTCCTCGGGTCCCATCTCTGCGAAACCCTGCTGGCGCGCGGCGACGAGGTCGTCTGCATGGACAACCTGCTCACGGGCTCCGAGCGGAACATCGAGGCCCTGAAGCCGAACCCGAAGTTCTCGTTCGTCCGCCACGACGTCACGAAGCACATCGAGATCCCGGGGACGATCTGGGGGATCCTCCACTTCGCCTCGCCCGCCAGCCCGGTGGACTACCTCGAGCACCCGATCCACACGATGAAGGTGGGCTCGATCGGCACGATGAACGCGCTGGGCCTGGCGAAGGAGCGAAAGGCGCGGATCCTGCTGGCGTCGACCAGCGAGATCTACGGCGACCCGCTCGTCTCCCCGCAGACGGAGGCCTACTGGGGCAACGTCAATCCGGTGGGCCCGCGGGGCGTGTACGACGAGGCCAAGCGGTTCGGCGAGGCGATGACGATGGCCTACCGCCGGGCTCACGGGGTGGACACCCGGATCGTCCGCATCTTCAACACGTACGGCCCTCGGATGCGGCCGAACGACGGCCGCGCGGTCTGCACGTTCATCACCCAGGCGCTCAACGGCGAGGACATCACGGTCTTCGGCGACGGCTCCCAGACGCGCAGCTTCTGCTACGTGACCGACCTGGTCGACGGCATCCTGCGGCTCTTCGACTCGAGCGAGCCCGACCCGGTGAACATCGGCAATCCCGACGAGATCCCGGTGCGCAAGCTGGCCGAGGAAGTGATCGAGCTGACGGGGGCGAAGTCCAAGCTCGTGACGCGGCCGCTGCCCCAGGACGACCCGAAGCAGCGCCGTCCCGACATCACGCGGGCCCGCTCCCTTCTGAAGTGGGAGCCCAAGGTGTCGCGCCGCGACGGGCTGGTCAAGACCATCGCCTACTTCAAGTCCCTCCGGAATTCCTGAAGATCACCGCAGAGACACGGAGACACAGAGAAGATCCTCTGCTCCGTGGCGCCGCAGACGGGCGGCCGCAGGCCGCCCGGGCCGCAGAGCGGCCAGATCGAAGGAAGGGATCGACCCGACAAGGAACACCCCCTCACGGTTCCTGCTCGCATCGATCCCTTCCTTCGATCTTCTGCGGCACTCTGTGTCTCCGTGCCTCTGTGGTTTTCTTCTCCCCGTTGCTATAATCCCCCGCTCATGAAAAGCCTACCCGTCTTGGGGACCGTCCTCGCGGCGCTGGCGGCGTGCTCGTCGGGACCGCCGAAGGAGAACCTGCCGGACCGGTCGACGACGCTGGCCGATCGCCGGTCCTCGAGGTCGGACGAGATCGTCGCGCTGTTCAACGGCGAGCCGGTGACCTGGCAGGCGGTCGCGGAGAAGGTGCTCGAGCTCAACCTGCGGGAGTCGGTCGACCAGTACGTCCGCTGGAGGATCGTCGAGGACCGGAAGAACGCGCTGGGGATCGTCCACACGCCCGAGGAACTCAAGCGGCGGGCGGCGGTCTACCTCGACCAGATCAAGAAGCAGATGGGCGAGGAGCGGTTCCGCCAGCTGCTCACCCGAGAGGGGGCCACGGAGGACGCGAAGCGGGCGCAGCTCGAGGGGTCGGCGCTCCTGTCGCAGGTGCTGACGCTCGACAAGATCGTGCGGTTCGGCGCGCTGCTCGAGGACCGGCTGGAGATCGACCGCGTGTACTTCGCGGAGGAGGCGGAGGCACGGAAGTTCCGGGAGGCGGCGGAGGCAAAGGGATTCGACGCGGCGGCGAAGGAGCTGCCGGCAGAGCGGACCTCGTCGCGGGGCCGGCTGCCGAGGGAGGCCTTCCCCCAATCGGCCCCGCCGGCCGATCCGGTGCTCGATCCCTGGATCGTGGAAGCGCTGCAGAAACTGCCTCCGGGGGGGATCACGGGGGTGGAAATGAGCCGGTCCAATTTGTACTATGTCGTGCGGCTTCAAGGGATCCGGAAGGGCCGCGAAGTCGTATATTCTCAGGTGCGCGACGAAGTATTCGAGGGGATCCTGAGGGAGCCGCCGGCCCAGCAGGAGTACCTGCGATGGATGGAGAGAGAGGTCGTCCGATGCCGGATCGAGTACTCGGACGGGGCGTCAAGGAGGGAGCGTTCCAAGGGGCCTCCCTGACCACCCAATATTTATGCATTCTGAGCATTTTTTAGTAGAACATTCGCCGAAAGCGCGCGTCTAGTAGATAGAGATGACGAAGCTGATTCAGAAGACGATCTCGAAGCCCTGCCACCCGAAGTTCCTGAACGAGGTGCGCGGGCTGCTGGGCGAAACCCTGGCCGAGATCGCCATCTCCCGCCGGGACAAGGACCTCATCATCCTGGCCATCGACGAGGCCGTCAGCTCCATCGTCCAGTACGCCCGCTACAAGGGCTATCAGAGCCAGGTGACCCTGACGATCGACATCGACGACGTCCGCTTCAAGGCGACCCTCATCGACTCCCTCAACGTCTTCGAGCTCCGCGGCGGCCTCAACGAAACCCAGATGGCCGAAAGCCTCGCCCGCGAGAAGACCTACACGATGGGCGTCTTCCTCATCCGCCAGATCATGGATGAGATCAGCTACGTCTACCGCAAGGGCTTCCAGAACGAGCTGGAGCTCATCAAGTTCCTCTAAAGCCGCGGATTCACCACAAAGGCACAAAGGACACAAAGGGATTCTTCTTTGTGTGCCGCAGACGGGCGTCGAGGGCTCGACTTGGCTTGGGGCGATTGATAGATTCTCTGCCGTGACGACCCTTCTCCCCTACCTCCTGCTCGTCGCGGGACTGGCCGTGGGCGCCGCCGTCGCCACGGTCCGCGCCCGGCGGCTCCGGGAGCAGTCGGACGCCGACGCGCGGGCCCTCCGGGAGCAGGTCGAGGCCGCCGCCCGCCTCCAGCGCGAGGAAGAGCAGAACGCCCTGATGGGCACCGTCGCCGCCGGCATCGCCCACGAGATCCGCAACCCCCTCTCCACCCTGCGGATGCACCTCCAGCTCCTCCGCGAGGACTGGGAGAACCCCATCACGGAGCGCGAGCAGAAGGGACGCAAGCGCATCGACGTCCTCCTCCGCGAGACCGAGCGTATGGAAGCCGTCGTCTCGGGCCTCGTCCGGTTCGCCGCGGGCCACAAGCCTCGCCTGGAGAAGACCAACCTGAACGCCCTCGTCGGCGAGCTGCTCGACTTCCTCGGCCCCCAGGCCGAGCGGTCCAAGATCAAGCTCGTCCGCGAGTTCGCCCGCGACCTCCCCTCGGTCGAGGTCGACCCCAACCTCATCCGCCAGGCGATCCTGAACCTCCTCGTCAACGCCCAGCAGGTCCTGCCGTCGGGCGGCGAGATCCGCATCCGCACCGTCGGGAACGGCCAGGATGTCCGCCTCTCCGTGACCGACAACGGGCCCGGCATCCCCGCCGAGCACCGCGAGAAGATCTTCAACCTCTACTTCTCCACCAAGCCGGGCGGGACCGGCCTGGGGCTTCCGACCGTGAAAAAGATCGTCGAGGAACATCAGGGGAAGATCGAGGTGGACACGGAAGTTAACAAAGGGACGACCTTCACGATATGCCTGAAAAAGTCACCGTCCTAGTCATCGACGACGACGGCGCCCACGCCGAGGCGGCCTCGGAAAGCCTGGCCCGCTCCGGCTACGAGTGCACCGTCGCCACGAGCGGCACCGAGGGCGTCCGCCGGCTCGAGAAGGACGACTTCGACGTCGTCCTGACCGACCTGGTCATGCGCGACCTGTCGGGCATCGAGATCGTCCGCAAGGTGAAGGCCAGCCGCCCCGAGACCGAGGTCATCGTCATGACGGGCTACCCGTCCTACGAGACGGCGCTCGAGGCCATGGACGAGGGGGCGTACGACTACCTGAACAAGCCGATCGACCTCAACATTCTCCGCGCCAAGATTCGAAAGGCGCTCGAGAAGCAGAAGCTGGTGCGGTCGAACGTCGAGCTCAAGCGCCAGCTCGACAAGAAGTACGGGTTCGAGGGCATCATCGGCGGCAGCGAGCCGATGCAGAACGTCTTCGACACGCTGCGCCAGGTGTCGGGGTCGATGGCGACGGTCCTGATCCTCGGCGAAAGCGGCACCGGCAAGGAGCTGGTCGCCCGCGCGATCCACGCCAACTCCCCGCGCCGCGGGAACCACTTCGTCCCGCTCAACTGCGCCGCGCTGTCCGAGACGATCCTCGAGAGCGAGCTGTTCGGCCACGAGAAAGGGGCATTCACCGGCGCGACCCAGACCCGCAAGGGCCGGTTCGAGTACGCCCACGGCGGGACGCTGTTCCTGGACGAGATCGGCGACCTGCCCCCCGACACCCAGGTCAAGCTGCTCCGCGTGATCGAATACGGCGAGGTCACCCGCATCGGCGCCAACGAGTCGTTCAAGGTCGACGTCCGCCTGATCGCCGCGACGAACAAGAACCTGATGTCGCTGGTGCGCGAAGGCAAGTTCCGGGAGGACCTCTACTACCGGCTCAAGGTGGTGACGGTCGACCTGCCGCCCCTCCGCGAGCGGCTCGAGGACCTTCCCCTCCTGGTGCAGTCGTTCGTCGACGAATTCTCGCGCCGCCAGAACCGGAAGTCGCCCGAAATCACGCCGGCGGCGATGGAGCTGCTCTACAACTACGACTGGCCCGGCAACGTCCGCGAGCTGCGCAACTGCGTCGAGGCGATGGTCGCGCTCGACAAGGATGCCAAGATCGACACCGAGGACGTCCCGCGCTACGTGAAGCAGGGAGAGGAGACGCCGACGTCGTCCGGCCTCGGCGGCGTGAACCTCGAGGAGAAGGAGAAGGAGTCGATCCGCAAGGCGCTGGCGCTTTGCGAGGGCAACCGGGAGAAGGCCGCCAAGATGCTGGGGATCGGCGAGCGGACGCTCTATCGGAAGATCAAGCGATATGGATTCAATTGACGCGTCTCGCGCCGCAGATGGTAGACTCCTTCGGGCGAACTATGCCGCGATTTACAATTAGCCACCATACGGGGTCGAAAGAGGGCGACCACTACGACCTCATGCTGGAGCACGGCGACACGCTCAAGACGTGGCGCCTCGCCAACACGGCCTTTCTGATCTCTCAGGTGGGCCGCCAGATCAAGGACCATCGCAAGACCTATCTGGAGTATGAAGGCGAGATCTCCGGCGACCGCGGCCGCGTGAAGATCTGGGACACCGGCACCTATTCCGTGGACGAGTGGAAGGAGGACCGGATCCAGGTCGCGCTCGTCGGCCGCTCGGTCAAGACGCGCCTGATCCTCACCCTCAACGCCAAGCATCCCGAGGACACCGATCCGCGCTGGACCATCGGCGACGCCACCCAGGAGCTGCGCAAGGCGGCGATCGCCCTGCTCCGCGGCGCGTCGCTCGACGACGCCCCCAACGCCGAGCTCGGCGACCTGCGCGAGGCGCTCGCCCTCGAGGAGCGCAAGATCCTTTCGCTCGTCGACCAGTACACCCGCGGCGGCGCGATCGACTGGTCCCACACCGACCTCGACTCCGACATGCGCAAGCGCATCGACAGCGAGCGCCTCCGCTGGCAGCACCCCTGGCTGTCGGCCGCGAAGGGCTATGCCGAGAAGCTCAGCGAGCTCACCGAACTGCTCAAGCAGAACCACCCCAAGCAGGCCTCGTCCTAACAGACCGGCGCCCGCCTCCACTTTCGGAAATCGCCGTAACACAGGGATGAGAACCGCATCTTCCTGACGACCCCGGGTGGATTTCCGGCTCGCTAGGAGGGTTGAAGCGTGGCGAAGGTCGTCGTCTTCGGCAACAGTTCCTGGGCGGACCTGGCTCACTTCTATCTGACCCACGACTCGCCGCACGAGGTCGTCGCCTTCACCGTCGACGGCGACTTCCTGAAGGAGGAGCGCCATCGCGGGCTGCCGGTCGTCCCGTTCGGGAACCTCGAGGAGCACTACCCGCCAGGCGACTTTTCGCTCTTCATCCCCATCAGCTTCAAGCGGATGAACCACCTGCGCGCGGAGAAATACCAGAACGCCAAGGATCGGGGCTACAAGCTGATCAGCTATGTCAGCTCCAAGGCGACCACCTGGCCCGACTTCAAGTGCGGAGACAACTGCTTCATCTTCGAAGACAACACGATCCAGCCCTTCGTCGAGATCGGCAACAACGTCGTCCTCTGGAGCGGAAACCACATCGGCCACCACTCGGTCATCAAGGACCACGTCATGATCACCTCCCACGTCGTTATTTCGGGGAGCTGCGTGATCGAGCCCTACTGCTTCCTGGGCGTGAACGCCACGGTGAGGGACGAGACCGTGATCGCGGCCGAGACGGTGGTCGGGGCCGGGGTCATCCTGCTGAAGGACACCGAACCGTTCCAGGTCTACAAGGCCTCCTCAGCGCAGCCCGCCGGCTTCCGCAGCGACGAGATGCGCAGCCTGACGCACAAGTCGCGCTGACCTCGCAGGCTCTACTTCTTCTTCTGCGCCTGGAGCCACCGGTGCGACTTCAGCACCGCCAGGGGGAACGGCCCGGAGCTGAACGTGACGAGTCCCTCGAGGTTCGCCCGATCGCAGATGGGCTCCCGGTCGCAGTACTGGACCCGGATCGTGTAATCGCCGGGTTGTAGCGGCTCGACGTAGCAGTACATCCTCAGCCGGCCGGTCCACGATTCTCCGCGACGCAGCATCCCGGCCCCCGTCATTCCCCGGAAATGCCGGAGATCGGAGACCTGGATCGGCTGCTGCCTCCCGTCCGCATCGCGGATGTCGAACCTCCACTGGTTTTCGTAAGGCGGCGTCCCCCACAAGAAGGACTCGCCGTCCGGATCGGTGTTGGTCACGGTCACTTCGACTTCAATGGGGTCGGGCCACTCGTATTCGCGCTGCCCCCACATCGGACGCGCCTGGATCGTGAGAGGATCCGCCCTGCCTTGCAGTCGACGGAGGGCCGCCAGGATCTCCAGCCGCCGGATCCACAGGATGCGGCTGGATTCGGATTCGCGCAGCGCCTCCTTCAGCGCCGCTTCCGTCGGCCGGGAGGGATCGACCTCGTCTCCAGACGAAGAACAGGCCCCCGCCATCCACGGAAGGCAAACGAGGAGGGTCCATCCGGCTCTCATCCTTCGGTTCTCTACGAAGCCCGTGAAAGAGTGTGTCCCGGACGAATCCAGGAAACGTTTTCCGCCCTTCGCATTCACTCCTGGGGGGCGGCGCGCGGGGGGCGCTTCCCCTTTCATCCCAGCCGAGAGGAACAGAAATGGTCCGACGCGAGAGCGGGAGAAGCGAATCCTTCTGGCTCTGGACGGGGGACGCGGAATACGACGGCCGCCTGGTCGCGGCAGGCGAGGATCGCCTCATCGCCCGCGTCCGTTTCGCGGATCGAGGGAGCCCGAGCACCGGCGCGCCCGGGATGCCCGTTCCGTTCGACTTGAGCGAGCGGCAACGCTGGCTCACCCGGCGGATCGGCTTCGGCCAGTCGCCGGCCATCCACGACGGCGCGCTGCTTCAGTTCCGGGTCACCGCCCTTCAACCTTCCAGCGACCCCTTCTTCGTCTACGTGCTCGCCGGCAGCTTCACGCCGGTCGCCGACGAGCATCTCGAACCTTTGAGCCGCCTCAGCTCGAACGAAGCTTTCCGCTATCTGCAGTCCTGCTCGCCGGCGGCGCCCCTCTCCGGTCGGTTGAGGAGCGGATAGCTCCTTTTCGATAGGGTAAGGATCCGGCCGTCGGTGATGGATCCAGAAAGAGAAGGAGCGCCTTGTGAAAACGACAACGATCGCCCTGGCACTGCTGGTTTCGGCGGGGACCGTCCAGGCCCAAGAGAAAGGTCGGGGCAACGGCAAAGCGGCCGCCGAGCTTTCGGAGCGAGATCATGCACGGCTGGCTCTCTTCGCCGTCGACAAGATCGAAGCCGGCGTCACCGGTGAAGCGCTGGAGTCCGCGCTTCACGAAAAGCTCGATGCCCTTCAGAAGGAGAACAAGCAGGACAAGGGCGGAGACAAGGATGCTTCCCAGGACAAGAACGGACCGGGGGAGGCACTCCGCCATGGATTGGAAGACAAAGACCTCACAAACTTCGGGCGGTTCGTCAACGAGCAGCTGGCTGCCGGACTCCGAGGCACCAAACTTTCAGATGCCATCCACGGCGAGCTCAAGAAGCTCAAGGAAAATCGCGCCAAGCAGCAGCGGGAAAATGGGAAGGGCGAAGGCAAGCCGGAGAATCCCGGCAAAGGGTCGAAGGGCAAGAAGTAGCCGGGCGAACCCTATCGCTTCCGGGCCTCCAGCAGGTCGCGCAGGATACGACCGTCGCTCTTGCAGGGGGCTCCTTCGGGGAGCGACTCAGAGAACAACTAATTCCTTTCCGGAATCGTCGCCTCCGCCACCAGATCCTTCAGCGGCGTGACTTCCGTTTTCGACAGATCGAGCTTGAGCACGCAGACGTTCCCGTTCCACGCCGCGTTGCCGATCCAGACGAGCCCGCGCTTGGCGTCATAGGCGATCGACGTGCACACGTTTCCGATCCCCTGCTTATATTCGGGGGGCATCTTGATCTTCACTCCCACCCAGCGGTTGGTGGCGCAGTCAAAGGCCGGAATGCGGTCGGGGACATGTTTCTTGTCCAATTTGATCGTCGAGGCGAAGAGGATCAGGTCGTTTCCGGGAAGATACACGGGTTCGCGCAGGAACGGGTCCCACCGCGCGGCCGGGGCTTCCGCCTTGAGCGCCGAGACGGTTTGAGCCGCGAAATCGATCACGCAAACCGATCCGTCGTAGGCCTTGCCGTAGCCGCCCAGACTCGTCAACACCATGCGGTCGCGCTTGGAGTCATAAGCCATCCCGCAGCTGTCGACGCCCGTCCCGATCAGTTTGCCTTTGAGGGAAAGCTTCCTCCAATCGCACGTTTTGGCATCCATCAGCCAGGCCTGGTCGCCGGTCCACGCAAAGAGGCCGTGCTTCGTGTGGCGCAACTGGATCGCGTACCCGTTGTTGTTCAGTTCCGCAGGGAATCGCTTGCGCCCGTTCCAATCGCCCTTGTCGGGATTGTAAAAGTAGAAGTACGGGTCGATCTTCGGATTCGTCGCGCTGCCCAGCACCATCCGTTTCAACTCCGGGTCGTACGCCTGCCCGTTCCAGACGTGGTTGCGGCACCAGGGACGGCCGTTGTAATTGAGTCCCCCCGGATACATCTCGTTGGTGCCCGCGCAGCCGATGGGGACTTCTACGGGATCGGTCATCTCCCAGCGGTCCGTGGACAAGTGATAGCGCGCGACGTCGTTGCCCGGATAACTGGCATGTCCCCCGCCGTAGACGTAGAACAGGTCCCGCTGTGGATCGAAGACCCACGTGCTCCAGTCGCGCCCGCCCAGCGGCGACGGCGTCTTCAGGACCGTCAGCTCATTGACGGGAATCGACTTCAGGAACGCTTCATTGGCCGCCGCGACAGGGCGTGCGCCCTTCATGAAGCTTTCGGGACCGGAGGGCGGGTTGGCTTGCGGCGAACGCGGGTCCGCAGCGGTTGCTTTCTCGGAATGCCCATCCGCGCTCCACTCATTCTTTTTCAGATCGTAGATCCAGCGCGCGGGGCCGGTATGCGAGTAGCGGCCCTTCGGCTGGAAGCTGTACCCCCCGAACATTGCGAATCGCCCCTCCCCCAGCGATTCCAATTGATGGTCCGCTCGCGCTTCCGGCGCCGCGGGGGGATGTTTCTGGAACCAGCGACGCTTGGCCAGGTCGAAAACCCAGAGGTCGTTGGTCTGGTAATCGAAGTGTTCCCCGCCGAACACCACGAAGACCTTCAGTGCCGCATCGTACGCCGGAATGGAAAGCGACCGCGGGGGCGGCTCGGCGCTCAGCGCTTCCGCGGCCAGCTCCAGATCGATTTGGGCGCCGCGCAGGGTGGCCAGAGCGTCCGGCGTGATGGCGCCGTTCAGCGGTGTGATCTTGCCCAGGGCGGCTTCGAGATGCCGGAATGCACCGGCGAGTTGTCCGGCGTCGTACGGGTCGGATCCCTTTCCACCGGCCCATCCCTTGCCGAGGGCCGTCAGGCCGGCGGCGAGCTTTTCGATCGCGGGATCGAACGTGCTTTTCACCCACGCGGATTCGTCGGCGGGCGCGCGGCCCTCAAAGTACTGGTGGCGACCCTGGGCGATCAGATCCTTGCAGGCGTTGCGCAGCGCGAGCGTCGCTTCGTGCTGTTTCTGAAGGGGGTTCTTCTGTTTCAGTTCTTCGTGAATCTCCTTCCAGGCTCCGCCGACTTTGAGCTGCGTGTGCCCGATGCCGTCTTCGGAAAGCTGATGGATTCCACCGAAGGCGAAGCCCACGCCGCCGGTCAATTCCCCCTGATAGCCCCAGAGGACCGCGTCGGATTTCCATTGCGTGGCCGGAACTTTGTAGGGCTTCCCACGCTCCTCCGGCGGCAGGGGTTTGCGTTCCGGAACGGTGACCCAGGTGTCCGGGGTCGGTGGCTTTCCTGCCGCTTGAACAGATCCCAGCAGCAACGCCAGGAAGGTCCAGTACAGTCGGGAATCGCCCATCACCATTCCTCCACGAGTAGCGCCTATCGTGTATTCCGTTTTCAAGCCCGATAATGAATGCCTCGTGAATCTGCCATATCGATCGAGTTCCGAGAAACCGGATAAACACAATCTGCGTCATGATCCTGGAGTACTCCTGAAAATCACCAGAGCCCCTCATCCGGTCTAGGAGCACTCGATTACAGCCCTCCACGAGGGTCATGTGTTCTATGTTTGATTAATGCGAAACATTAGGAAAACCCTCTTACATCTGGATAATCGGATGCAGCCCTATGAGAAAAACGTCGTGACCCCGCCGTCCCGCGAGGACCCCGCCAGGATGGCAGATCAACTGGCAGCTCTCTGGGCTTGCCACGGCGAGGATGACTACACACGGCTCGTTTGGCAGATGGGGAGCATAGTTCGAAAAGCCACCGAAAATCTTTCCCCGGCGCAAAGTGCTAAGAATTGTCGTTTGCTGATTAAGTTGCTCGACGAACGGCGCAGCTATGGGTTAGACGACTCGCAACTCCTAGAACTTGCCCAGTTTCACCGTTTGTATCCGGATAGGCCTCCCGCGCTGGATTGGAACCTGTTGCAATTTCTTATCCGCATTGAAGACCCGGTCCTCAGACACTTGTATCAACGTGAGGCTGCCTACCGAGGCTGGAGTGGTCCGCATCTCTCTCGCCAGATTGACTCAAGCTTGTTTTCTTCTTATAGGCCTGCGATTCCTCGTCTACGGCGTGAGCTTGGCGAAATCCTCACGATGGTCAACACTCCGACATTTCTCTGGGTAGTCCGATCGGAAGGCGTTGTGACGGAAACAGACCCGGACCCGATGTATCAATTGCGCGAGGCCCGATTAGTTGGAATTAGAAACAAAGATGGAGAGAACCTGGATCTGGGAACATTTCACTGCCGTCTTGGTTCAACATATGCTCTCAACTTTGAGGAACGCCTCTGGATATCAACCTCATCCGGATTGTCCGAGTACAACGATGGCCCCCCCAAGCTCCTGATCGAATCGGGTGGATGGATCCTTGCCGGCCGTCCGACAGTTGAGCGGGGTGTAATTGCAGCGGTATGGAAGGATCCCAGGAATGATCGATTCAAGGTCTCTGTTTTCGAGGGCGCCCGTTGCCGATGGAGCGAAGTCTTCGAAGGCTATGCCGTGGCTGCGGTAACACACGGCGAACACCTGATTGTCAGAGTAGACCCAAGTCGCGCGACTTCCAGATTGGTGCGGATCAACCTTAGCAGTCTTAGGACGACGGCTATTGCCCCAATGAGGGGGCCTTCCGCACTACACGTCCACGGTGATCAATTGTTCAGTGGAGACCAAGTCGATACCCGGGTCGACCAAGATGTCGAACTCTATCGCAATCGGCAACCCCCAATCCTGGGGTCGGATCAATTGCAAATTACAAGCATGGTAGGGTCTGGTGAAGTCCTACGTAGGGCGGTTTCTTGCCTAAATCCGACGACCTTGAATGTCGCACGTCAGTGGGAATTGGAAGAAGATGTGGAATCTATGCAAGTCCTGCCCGAAGGGCGCGGGCTCCTTGTCACATGCAGCCATTCCATTCTAGGGATAGTCCCGAACAAACCTCGTCCGGTGGTGCTCGCGCGTTGGAATGGCGCGACGATTGGCAAAGCTGTCCAAATTGACACCCGGTTGTGTTGGCTCACGCACCGGAACAACAAACGGTACAGCTATGAGTGGACGGAGCATGACAATGAATACGTAGTGGAAGTTCTCGACAGTTCAAGCGGGCGCAGATCGTTTGTCCCTATCAATATAGATCAGAAGATCAATTCCATGGAACTGGTTGGGAAGATTCTGATATTCGCAGGCTCGAGGGAACTGGTGACTTACGACGCACTGGAGTTCCTTGGAACAGCCGTTGAAGATGTCCTCTCCAAAACTGAGCCCCTTCAATCGTATCCCGGAGTGAAGGCGGCGGTATCCGGTTTGCCGATGGCCGGCCCGGTCACTCAGCAATGGATTGGCGAACTTTCGGGAGATTTGATTGCAAATTTGGTCCCAATGAGGTTCCGGAGCGAATTTGAGACCTACCCCGACGGCAACAAGCGCTTCGAGTTGTGGCAGCACTGCGTAAGTGAAGATATCGCAAGTGTCCGTCGCTGGCCGAGCTTTTTGAAACAAGTCGCATCGCAGTGTCCGCCCGAATTCACGGCACTTACCTCGGCTATGGATTCGGAAGATGAAACCAGTCCCGCCTTTGGTTCGGAAACCTACGATTGGTCTGAAATTGAACGAGTCATAAAGTGGAAGCAGGCCAAGGAATCCGCTGTACCTGCGGTCTCTGCTCCAGAAGAGGGGATTCGTTGTGCTCGCGTGCTGCTTTATGAATATCTCACCCGGTGTGTGACTAAGCGGTCCCTCCATACGCATCTCAGAACTCATTGGGGTCGGGAAGGAACCGCGATCGCCAACGCATTCTCAACGTATGGTCTCGATTCGATGGCTTGGCTGAATCTAGGACAGCTTAGGCCTCCCTTGAGCGAAAAGTTGTTCTATTTCGCGGACCTGCTGATCACGCATGCCACAAAGCCAGCTTGCGGTCTCGGTCTCGCTTGGATCGGTAGCCTAGTACTTGGGGACGTTATGCCAGCCGCACTCAAGAAGCTCGCAGCCGCAGGATTTCCCATTTTCGGTGGTGCTTGGCTACTGGGCTGGCTGCTGACGATTCTTAAAGTGTGCTACGATAAAAAGAGGATCAGTCTCGATACATTTCAAAGCTTCCTGGCAAATCGGCCCACCGGTTGCCCGCCGCTCCTTAGCGACGCAACTGGGTTTGTTCAGTACGTGCAAGAGTGCGCTAGAGAGAAACTTCTGGACAGCGGAGGTCGAGATGCAATTCAGATGGCTCTGGCAACTGCCTGGGAACACCCTCTGCTTACCAATGGGAATTTGGTTTTCATAAGCTACAGTCACAAGCAAGCTGCTATCGCTCGTCGACTAGCCGACGCACTGCGCGCATTAGGTGTGGGCGCAATCCTTGATCAGGATGAACTCCAGAAAGAGTCCTGCGATACTGTCGTTGATATGTGGATTGCTGAAAGTCTAATGCGTTCCGTGACATCAATCTATCTCGTTTCCGATGACGTTCAATACTCAGGATGGGTTTTTAGAGAGGCCGAATGGCAGTTTCGTGTGCTCGGAATCAAAACCAGTCTTGTGCTGCCATATGTCGTCACGTTCGGCAAAGCACAAGACTACCTGAAATACCCCCCAAGTCGAACCATACAGGGATCTGACTTGCTCGACCGGTTCGATGAAACTGTCCAGCGGCTTGCGGCGAGAATTATTCTAGACTGGCTTCTCATGCTGCGATCAAAGGCAGAAAAGAAGCATTTTGGCATTGCTTACCGAGGAAAGCCTCCGGTATATGAAATTGTTGTCCCACCGACATTTACAACTTCCTCTGACAAGGCAGAGTAGCTCGCCCGAAACCCATACCTTCCCATCACGGATCGGAGTGGCCTTCAGCTCTGCCACGTCATCTCCGCTTGCGCGGCTGCAGCAAGTCTCGGAGAATTCGACCGTCGACGTTGTCCAGATCCAGATCGAGCATGGCGGCGACCGTGGGGGCGATGTCGACGAGACGCATCTTCGGAATCTCGACGCCGCACCGAATTCCCGCCCCTTCGGCGATGAAACCTGTCGCGAGGCCCGGACGCGTCGGCAGCTGGCCGTGGTTGCCCTTCACCGTCGGCGTCGATGCGCCGATCCGTTCGGTGAACGCAACCCCCTCCGCCGGA
>Ga0134121_10001250_pt1 | contig 24194 bp, 19 predicted proteins | sample KB301_FD_96463 | JGI IMG/M metagenome (GOLD analysis project Ga0134121, IMG submission 96463) | Terrestrial soil microbial communities without Nitrogen fertilizer from Kellogg Biological Station, Michigan, USA - KB3-0-1 | ecosystem: Environmental > Terrestrial > Soil > Unclassified ... | reverse complement strand
TCGCGAGCCAGGAGATCTCGGTCACGTCGGTGCAGTCGTATCAGGGGGCGGCGGCGCGCACCACGCACGTGCTGCCGGTGTCGATCGTGCCGGCGGGGGACGCGACGCTCGACGTGACCGTGGACGGCGACTACAGCGCCGCCAGCGAGCGGGCGACGATCACCTTCGACGGGGCGGGGTTCGGTTCGATCGGGGGCGTCGGCGCCGACTGCGTCGCCACGACCGTCGGTTTCCCGATCACGCGGCAGGCGCTCATCGACGCGGGCGCCGACGGCGTCGTCACGGTGCAGATCCAGAACAGCCCCGCCGTCTCCTCGAGCTGTCTCGTCAACCAGCATCGCGTCCGCCTGCGCTACCCGAGCTCCGATCCGGCGCACGGCATCGACTTCGGCCCCCTGACGATCGGCTCGACCGGCGCGATCGATATCGTCGTGGCCAACAGCGGAACGGCGCCGCTCGCCGTCGGGCCGATCACCACCGACGATCCGCAGTTCGGCGTCACGACCCCGGCGCTGGCGCTGGCGCCCGGGACCAGCGCGACGCTGGGGGTGAGGTGCACGCCCGCCCGGACCGGAGGCCTCGCCGGCACCCTGCGGCTGCAGAGCGACGACCCCGACACGCCGGTGATCGAGCTCCGGATGACGGCGACGGGCGTCGAGCCGCCGCGTATCGACTGGGATCCGGCGACGCTCGCGACCTCGCTTCCCGAAGGCGCCAGCCTGACGCGCACGCTGGCGCTTCTCAACCGCGGCGGCCGCCCGCTCACGGTGGCGGTCTCGACCGGTGGCGCCGCGTTCCTCACCGTCACGCCCGACAGCGGCCTCGTCGCGCCCGGCGAACGGCTGGAGCTCTCGGTCATCGCCAGCACGGCGGGCCTGGCGCCCGGGCTGCACGACGCCTCGATCACGGTGTCGAGCAACGATCCGGCGCGGCCCGACGCGCTGGTGCCGGCCGCGCTGACGGTCGAGGCGGACGCGGATCGAGACGGCATCCCCGACGCCGCCGACAACTGCCCGGCCCGGGCCAACCCCACGCAGACCGACGGCGACCACGACGGGGCCGGCGATGCCTGCGACAACTGCCCGGGCGTGGCGAATCCCTCGCAGGCGGATCGCGACGGGGACGGATCGGGCGACGCCTGCCAGCCGATCCTGACGCTGACCGGGGTGCGCGCCGCCGGCGCGCGTCTCGAGGTGGCGGCCCGCGCCGCCGACCCGCAGGGCGATCCGCTGGTCTGGTCGGCGCGCTTCGAGGCGCTCGACTCCGGCGCCCCGCCCCTCGTGCTGGCGCCGGCCGGCCCGCCGCCGCGCACCGCCGACATCGCGGCGCTCCTGCCGGGGACGCGCTACCGGCTCGTCCTGTCGGTCAGCGACGGAACGAGCCTGCCGGCCACGGCGTCGGCCGAGTTCCAGCATCAGCAGGAGACGACGCTGGTCCTCGACAACCCACCGGTGCCGGTCATCGCGGCGCCCGCGGCCGTCGAGTGCGATCGGCCTCTGGCCGGCGGCGTCGTCCTGGACGCGGCCGGCTCCTCCGATCCCGACACGCCCGCCGGCGGCGCCACCGACATCGCGTCGTACGAGTGGTTCCGCGTCCCGCCGGGCGCCGCGCCGATCCCTCTCGGGACCGGTGCGCGGCTCGAGACCGCGCTGCCGCTCGGCCCGAGCCAGGTCGTGCTGCGCCTCACCGACACGCTGGGCGAGACGGCGGAGACGGCGGCGGCGGTCGAGGTGCGCGACACCACGGCGCCGACGCTGTCGCTGGCCGCCGATCCCGCCGTCCTCTGGCCGCCCGATCGCGACATCCACACCGTCCGGCTCGCGGGGACGGCGCACGACGTCTGCGATCCGCGGCCGGCGATCGTCTTCGTCACGGTGACGAGCAGCGAGGCCGACGATGCGCCAGGCGGCAGCGACGGCCACAGCACCGGGGACATCGTGGGGGGCGCGCCGGGCGCCGCCTGCGTTGCGGTCGGATTGCGGGCCGAGCGCGATACGAGGGGGGACGGCCGGCTCTACACGGTGACTTGCGAGGCGCGCGACGCTTCGGGTCTGGCCGGCGCCGCGAGCGCCACCGTGCGCGTGCCGAGCCACGCCGGGTCGGGCGTCAGGCCCTGACGGCTCCGTCCGCGGCGCCGCGCAGGAGCGCCTCCTTCACCGCGACGGCCTGCGCTCCCGCGAGCGGTCTCCAGAGACCGGCCTTCCGCTTCCGCTCGATGGCGTCGCGGCTGTAGCGCACGCTCGACACCAGGCGGCCTTCGGGCGTGAAGAAATGTGTCCGGCCGCGGTCGCCGAGGACGACCACCGCCCCGTTGCGCTCGTCGACCAGGAAGGCGCCGTCGCCCGCGTCGCGCACGTCGTCGACCGCCTTGCGGGTCGGCCGCTCGCCGGTTTCGTGGCGCAAATCGGCGTGCGCGGTGCGGCGGGCGCGGCCCCGGACGTCCTGCTCGAGGCGGCGCGCGAGTCCCTGCAGGATCGCCATGACGCGCCGCTCGATCTCCGCTTCGGTCAGCGGCTGCCGCGCGCCGGATCGCCGCCCGGCATCGCGCAGCACGGTCGCGAGCGCCGCCTGCCCCCAGCGCACCGCCCGTCTCCAGGCGAGATCGCTCTGGCGCTCCCAGAGCAGGGCGAGGTCCTGGCCCTCGGGGGCCGACCCGAGGATGTTCAGTCCGAGACGGCGGCGGCCCGAGTCGGTGCGCGAGGCGATCGCCTGGAAGGTGAGGGCGATGACGCCGCGTCCCTCGCCGGCGCGCGCCGGCAGGGTGAAGAAGCCGGCGACCGCCTGCCCCAGGAGCTCCCGCCCGTCGCTCTGGAACGAGCCGAGCAGCGCCCCGCTCAGCTCGGCGCGGTCCATGAGGATGGTGATGAACGCCGGCGCGGCGTCCCAGAGCCGATCGAAGTCGGGGTGCCGAGCCTCGAGACAGTACTGCGCGAACTCCATCCAGCGCGGTGCGCCGGTCGGGGCGTAGCCGAGGAAGACGTGGCGGCTCGTCGGCGGCCGGGAGTGCCCGCAGGCGGCCGCCACGCAGCGGTGACAGAAGGCGTGACCCGGCTGGAAGGCGGCCTCCTCCTCGATCGCCTCGTCGATCTGCCGCTCGATCTCCGCCGCCAGCGCCGCGGAGAACGATGCGGGGTCGGCGCGCGTCCCCTTGAGGACGAGCGGCAGCCGCAGATCCAGGTCGGGGAGACGCCCCTCGACGAGATAGGCGCCCGGCTTGCGCGCGAGGATGGCGCGCGCCATCTCCTGCAGCGCCGCCCACGCCTTCTCGCCGAACTCCCGCGCCCGATCGGACATGCCAATCATTATGACCGGGATCGCGATGACCGGGATCGCGAGCCGCGCGACCTGGAAACGCCCGCGGCGCGCCGCGTTCCGGTCGTTCGTCCAAATCGGTGGACGCGTCCGGCGCGGCACAGCATAAGATTATTTCGTGAAATGCTATTGCACCATATCCATCTTGAGCGTACACTCACGCCGTCGCTGATTGGCCCTGCATCCCGGTTCTCTCACATGCCCTGGAGGAGGTCGACATGAGCCTCGACGATCTTCTGAGAGAAGTGGTGGCAACCGGCAAGCTGGCGGAACCGTTCACGGCGTTGGATGCGGCCCACGCCATCAGTCTCGACGACTGGCCGATCGCCAAGATCCAGAATTTCCTCGCGCGTCACTGCATCGGCAATCTCGCGGCCACGGTGATGCTCGTCGAGCGCGTCTCGTACGGAAAATACCGACTCATTTACGACGGTCCGCGCGACGATCCCTTCCGTCCCACCCCTCCGGACGGAGGATCGAAGCGTCCGTCGCAGCGGACGACACCGGACCATCCGGGCGAGCCCCAGTCCTGACCCCTCCACTCGCCCCGGGAGCCGCCTGAGACTCGGCTCCTGCTGGTGTCGTGAACCCCGGGTGTGGCTTCCCCCACGGGACAGGGAGGCCGCGCCCGGGGAACTCGCATTCGGGTCCACCTAGGGGCGGAGCGGATTGCGTCGCGGGGCCGCGCTCGGCTGAGGCGCCGCCTCAACCAACGCGATCACCGAGATACGCCTCGAGGGCCCCTCGCCGCAATCCGCTCCGCCCCTTCGCGCGCGGGTGCATTGAGCGGCCGTTTCGAGCCCGTTGGCGTGGAGGCGACGCAGCGAGCGGGTCGAGGGGCCCTCGAGGCGTGCCCCGGAGGCGGGATCGGCCACCGAGGCGAGTCAGCCGAGCGCGGCCCCGCGGCACGCTCGCTGCGTCGCCCCCCGGCGGTGGACTCGAAGCCGCGCGCTCAGGGAACGGTCACCTGCGTTAGGATAGGCCCCTCGATTCGCGGGGTGAGCAGGCGTGAAGAGTCTGGTTCTGGTCAAGCAGGTTCCCAACACCGATTCGCCCTTCCGGCTGAACGGCGCCGGCACATGGGTGGATGAGGGCAACCTCACCTTCGGGCTGAACGACTACGACCGATACGCGCTCGAGGAGGCGTTGCGGTTGAAGGACGCCGGCAAGGTGACCGAGGTCGTCGTCCTGACGGTCGGGCCGGAGCGCGCCGCCACGGCGCTGCGGACCTGCCTCGCGATGGGCGCCGACCGGGCGATTCACGTGAAGGACGCGGCCCTGGACGGGGCGGAGCCGCTGTCCGTCGCCCGGGTCATCGCGGCGGCGATCAAGGACGAGGCCTTCCAGATCGTTTTCGCCGGGTTGCAGGCCGACGACGACAACTACACGCAGATGCCGGGTCTGGTGGCGCGCCTGATGGGACGACCCTGCGCCACGGCGGTCCTCAAGGTCGAGGTCGGCGCGGGGGTCGTGAAGGCCGAGCGCGAGATGGAGAACCAGCGCGTGCAGGTGGTGGAGATGACGCTGCCCGCCGTCATCGCGGTGCAGACCGGCATGAACGAGCCGCGCTACGCCAGCCTCAAGGGGATCATGGCGGCCAAGAAGAAGGAGATGCGTACCGTCGGTCTGGCCGAGCTCGGCCTCGACGCCGGGCAGGTCGGCGGGAAAGCGGCGCGTCTGAAGACGCTGCGCCTGGCGCCTCCTCCCAAGGGCAAGGGCGCCGAGATGCTCACCGGCTCGGCCGACGAAGTGGCGAAGGAGCTGGTCCGGCGTATCCGCGAGAAGACGGGGGTCATCTGATCATGGCCTGCAAGATCCTCGTCGTCGCGGAGCAGGAAGCGGGAGCGATCAAGGAAATCACCTGGGAGCTGCTCGGGCTGGCGCACCGTCTGGCGGGCGAGGCCGGCTGGGCGGCCGCGGAGATCAAGACGGTGGTCCTCGGCGAGGGGATCGCGGCCGCGGCGGGGGAGATCGCGGCGCGCGGCGCGGCCGAGGTGATCCAGGTCGACGGCCCGGCGGTGGCGCAGTACTCCTGCGACGCGTTCGACCGGGCGATCGAGGCGCAGGCGAAGGCGGAGTCGCCCGAGATCCTGCTGCTGGGGCACACCCCCAACGGCTGGGACGTGGCGCCGCTTCTGGCGGCCGGGCTCGGCGTTCCGCTCGCCACCGAGTGCTCGGCGGTGGCGTTCGAAGGCGGCCGCCCGGTCTTCACGCGCAAGGCGTTCAACGGGAAGTTCGTCCAGGTCGTCGAGATGCCCGGCGCGCGTCCCGCGATCGCCACCCTGCAGCGCGGCGCCGCCCCGGCGTTCGCGGGGAAGACGCAGGGCACGGTGCGCCAGGTCGCCCCCGGCTTCGGCCCGGGCGACCTCACGTCCCGGTTCGTCGAGATTCGCAAGGGTCAGGCGACCGGCGTCGACCTGACGCAGGCGCCGATCATCGTGTCGGGAGGGCGCGGGCTCGGCGCGGCCGAGAAGTTCTCCGTCATCCGGGACCTGGCCGACGCGCTGGGGGGACAGGTCGGCGCCTCGCGCCCCGTGACCGACGCCGGCTGGCTGCCGCACGAGCACCAGATCGGCTCGAGCGGCGTCACCGTCAGCCCCAAGCTGTACGTCGCCGCCGGGATCTCGGGCGCCATCCAGCACATCGTCGGCATGCGCGGCTCGGGCTACATCGTGGCCATTAATAAGGATGCGGACGCCCCGATCTTCGGCGTCGCCGACGTCGGGGTGGTCGGCGACCTGTTCGAGATCGTCCCGGCCCTGGCCAGGGCGGTGCGGGCCGCCCGGGGATGATCCGCCACCTCATGCTAAAATACCGGCCGCATGGAGGGGGCATGAGCCATGGGTAAACGACCGAATAGCGACCGGGAAGGCCCGCCCGTCAGGAGTTCCGGCCTATCCCTGAACTGGACCGAGCTGGCCACGCTGGTCGGGCTGGCGCTCGTGATTGTCGTCGGCTTCACCGACTACAACGCCACGATGAAGCTGCAGACCACGGTGAACGAGCGGCTGCAGCAGGTCGAGAACAAGATCAACCTCATGTCGGCCAAGGTCGAGCTGGCGGCCCGCCCGGCGGCGCCCCGGCAGACCGGGCCCGACCCGAACAAGGTCTATCCCGTCAAGATCGACGGCGCTCCGTACGAGGGACCCAAGGAGGCTCCGGTCACGATCGCGGAGTTCTCCGACTTTCAGTGACCCTACTGTGCGAGGGTCGGTCCGACCCTCGATCAAATTCAGAAGATATACGGCGACAAGGTCAAGATCGTCTGGAAGCATTTCCCTCTCGACTTCCACCCGAAGGCTCCGCTCGCGGCCCTCGCCGCCCAGGCTGCCCAGGAACAGGGGAAGTTCTGGCCGTTCCACGACAAGATCTTCGCGGCGCAGGACAAGATGGACCAGGAACACTATATGCAATACGCGAAGGATCTCGGCCTGGACGTGAAGCGCTTCCAGGCCTCGATCACGTCGGCGCACGGAAAGCCGACCATCGACGCCGACGCGAACGAGGGGAAGGCTCTCGGCGTGAGCGGCACGCCGGCCTTCTTCATCAACGGCCATTTCTTGAGCGGCGCGCAACCATTGCCCAACTTTGTGAACGTCATCAACACCGAGCTGACCCGGCTCAAGATCGCCATTCCGCCCGCCGCGGCCGCGGCGGCGCCGCCGGCGCCGCCGGCCGGCGGATAACCTTCCGGATGGGCCGGTCGGTGTCGACGGCCGGCAGGACATCGCGTTGAGCGAGCCGCGCAAGACCGAAAGGCTCGCCGACGGCGGTCTCGAGATTCTCTGGAGCGACGGTCACCGCGCCGTCTATACCGCCAAACCGCTTCGTCTGGCCTGCCGCTGCGCCCATTGCGAGGACGAGTGGACCGGCGAGCGCCGCCTGGCGGCCGGCTCGGTGCCCGACGACGTGAAGCTCCTCGACGTCCGGCCCGTCGGGCGGTACGGTTACCAGTTCTTCTGGAGCGACGGGCACAGCACCGGCATCTACACCTTCGATCGGCTGCGCTCCATGTGCGAGTGCGAGGCCTGCCGCGCCGATCGATGACCGAGAGCGCGCCGGCTAGCCCGTCCGGCGTCGCTCCCCTCCGGCACCTCGGTCGCCTCCGTCTCGTCGCCGTCGGGCTCAACTCGGTCATCGGCGGCGGCATCTTCGTCCTGCCGGCCACGGTCACAGCACTGGTCGGCGCCGCCAGCCTGCCCATCTACCTCGTGGTCGCGACGTTCGTGCTGCTCATCGGCACGGTTCTCGGGCGGCTGGCCCGGCGGCACGACGGCTCGGGAGGCCCCTACGTCTACGTCGAAGAGGCCTTCGGCCCGCTGGCGGGATTCGTGACCGGCTGGCTGTTCTGCCTGTCGCGGCTGACCGCCTTCGCCAACCTGGTGGGCGGGGTGGCGCTTTACGTCGGCGCGCTCGTCCCCGCGACGGCCCGACCGGTGCCGCGCGCTCTCATCATCCTCGCCTGCGCGACGGCGGTGACCTGGATCACCGTCGCCGGGATTCGCCAGGCGGCGCGCGCCTTCGACGTCCTGGCGATCCTCAAGATCGCGCCGCTCATCGTGCTCGGGGTCCTGGGGCTGGCGCTGATCCAGCCGGAGCGGCTCGTTCCGGGCCCGGTGGAACCGGCGGCGTTCGTGCGCTCGGTCCTCCTCCTCGTCTTCGCGTTCACCGGCTTCGAGATCCTGACCGTGCCGGCCGAGGAGTCGCGCCGGCCGCGCTCCGACATGCCGTTCGCGCTGGTGGCGACCATCCTCAGCGTCTCGGCGGTCTATCTCATCGTGCACGCCACGGCGCTCGGCGCACTTCCGGATCTCGGCCATGAGACCGCGCCGCTGGCGTCGGTCGCCGGGCTTCTGTGGGGCGGCGCGGGGCGCACGGGGATGACGGCGCTGGCGGGGATCTCGATGATGGGTTGCGCCCTCGCGGCCCTGGTAGGGGCCAGCCGCGTGATCTACGCCATGGGCTCCGCGCGGCAGGTCCCCGACTGGATGGGCGCCCTCGACCCGGTGCGCCGCACGCCGGCGCGCGCCGCGCTGCTCTTCGGCCTGGTCGGCACGGCGCTGGCGATCACGGCCAACTATGGATTCCTGGCCGCGGTCAGCGGCGCCGCCCGCCTTCTCGTCTTCCTGGGGAGCTGTCTGGCCTGCCTGCGCCTGCGTGACGGCCCGCAGGGGGCGCGGCCGGGGCGCGTCCTGCCGGCGATCGCCGCGGCGGCGATCGGCGTGGCGCTTCTCGGCCTGCAGCCACGGGAAGTGGTCTTCGGTATGATGGGGGTGGGCGCCGGGATGGGCCTGTATCTGATCGCCCGCCGGGCGCGGCTCACGAGGGGAACGAGGGAGGCGACATGACGAAGGGCGGAAAGACCGGTCTGGTCGTTGTCGGTGTGCTGATGATCGGGCTCATAGGCATCGGCCTGGTGGCGCGCTCGGCGCGCCAGCCGGAGCGCGGCAGCGTGCTCGAGATCGTGCTCGACGACAGCATCGAGGAGCAGGCTCCTTCCGATCCGGTCGGGCAGATCTTCGGCAGCAAGCGGCTGTCGCAGCGCGACTACATCGAGCTGATCCTGCGGGCCCGCGACGACCACCGGATCAACGGCCTGCTCCTGACGCTCAAGACGCCGTCGATCGGCGTCGCCAAGATCCAGGAGCTGCGCGACGTCATCCGGCAGTTCAAGGAGTCGGGCAAGTGGACGGCGGCGTGGACCGAGACGGCCGGAGAGTTCGGCCCCGGGACCGGTCTCTACTACCTCGCGACCGCCTGCGACACCATCTGGATCGCCCCGTCCGGCGACGTGAACCTGACCGGCCTGCGAGCCGAGGTGCCGTTCATCCGCGGCACCCTCGACAAGCTCAAGGTCTATCCGGACATGGACCACATCGGGAAGTACAAGAACGCGATGAACTTCTACACCGAGAAGTCGATGACCGAGGCGCACCGCGAGGCGACCGAGGTCCTGATCGACGGGATCTACCGCCAGGTCCGCAAGGCGATCGCGGAGTCGCGTCACATGACCGACGACCAGGTCGCGGCGCTCATCGACCAGGGGCCGTTCATCGGGCCGAGGGCGCTCGAGACGAAGCTCGTCGACCGGCTCGGCTACCGCGACGAGTTCGAGCAGTGGCTGACCGAGAAGAACGGCGGCCACCTGCCGATCATCAAGGCGAAGCGCTACCTCAAGGCCGGCCGCTACTGGGAGGGCGGGCCGCACATCGCCCTGATCTATGGCGTCGGCGGCGTGGCGCGCGGCGAGAGCAGCCACGACCCCCTGACCGGCAACACGCAGATGGGCTCCGACACCGTGGCCGAGGCGATCAAGGACGCGCGCGAGGACGACAGCATCAAGGCGATCGTCTTCCGCGTCGACAGCCCCGGCGGCTCGTACGTCGCGTCGGACATCATCTGGCGCCAGGTGTCGCTCACCCACGGCAAGAAACCGATCGTGGTGTCGATGTCGGACGTGGCCGGCTCGGGCGGCTACTTCGTCGCCATGGCGGCCGACAAGATCGTCGCCGAGCCGGGGACGATCACCGCCTCGATCGGCGTGCTGTCGGGGAAGCTCGTGACCAAGGACCTCTGGGAGATGGTCGGCGTGACGTCGGACGCGGTGCAGCGGGGCCGGCACTCGACGTTCTTCTCCAGCAACCAGAAGTACACCGACGAGGAGCGCGCCATCTTCCGCGGCTGGCTGGAGCGGGTCTACAAGGACTTCGTCGGCAAGGTCGCCCAGGGGCGCGGCAAGTCGTTCGACGAGATCCACGCCATCGCCCAGGGCCGCATCTGGACCGGCGAAGACGCGCTCAAGCTCGGGCTGGTCGACGAGCTGGGCGGGCTCGACGCGGCGGTGGCCAAGGCCGCCGAGCTGGCCGGCCTTCCGAAGGGCGGCCCGGTGCACCTGGTCGAGATGCCGGCACCGAAGTCGTTCTTCCAGGAGTTCTGGTCGCGCGATGACGATACCGCCGCCACCGTCACCGCCCTGCGCGATCGCATCCGCGGCATCCTGGAAGACGGGCGGCTGCCGATCCACCAGCCCGAGGTGCTGGAGATGCCCGTCGTCCCGCGCATCCGCTGAACACGCAACCCGCGGGCGTTCGACGGCGTATGATCCGGGGGGTGGAGGAGGGCCGAACCGATGGTCGTTCTCGAAGTTCTCGGCGCGCTGCTCATCTTCATGCTCATCGTGATGTTCCTGGCGGTCCTGTCGATCCCGTTTGTGATCGCCGTGGCGATGGTCGTGGCGGCGGTGAAGCTGGCGCTGTTCGTCGTCCTGATCCCGTTCCGGCTCGTCGGCTGGGTCTTCGGCCTGGCGCTGGGACGGTGACGGCGCGGCGGTCAGGGCGCCGGACGGACCTCGAAGTCCAGCCCTGACTGCCCGGCTCCTTCCACGACCTTCAGTGCGATGTACCCCGGCTTGACCGGCAGCGGGGTCGAGCCGTCCCCCACCAATAGCACCCGGTAGGCGCCGGCCGGCGGCAGCGGCACGCTCCATGTCCCGTCGGCCCCGGGCCGGACGCGCGCGAACTCCTTGAGGATGTTGTTCGGTCCGTAGAGCACGACGGCGCGCACGCGCGCCGCGTCTCCGGTCACCTTGCCGGCGAGCGTGGCCGGCGCCCGCGGCGTCTCTTCGTTCGGTGCGGCACTCTCCGGAGCCGTCTGGGACGTCGGCGCCGGCGAGGGCGCCGGCGAAGGCGCCGCGGGTGGAGTCGCAGGGGGCGAAGTCGCCGGGGGTGAAGTCGCCGAGGGTGGAGCGGGAGCCGGGGTTGGTGCCGGCGGCGACACGCCCTGGGTCGTCGCGGCAGGCGGGGTCGCGGCTTGTGGCGTGACGGCGGCACCGGGCGGCTCCGCAGCCGCCGCGGCCGACGCGGCATTCGGGGCCGGCTCCGGCTGCGCCGGGGCAGTCTGGCCCGGGGCGGGCGCGGCCGGGCCGGGCGCGGCGGAGGTCGGCGGCTCGGGCGCGAGCATCCGCTTGGGCTGCGGCGCGGGCGTGCGGACGGCGGTCACCGCGCCGGACGGAAGGAGCGCGACGATCAGATCGCGCCCGGTCCCGGGAAACGCGAGCGCGTGGACGGCGGCCGATTCGCGCAGGCCGGCGACCGAGTCGCCGGGCCAGATCATCGCCTGGGATCCCGGCTCGACGAAGACCATCGTCCCCGGAGCCGACAGCAAGGCCAGGCGGCCGTCGTCCGACAGCACCAGGCGATCGGGCTGGAACGGGAGATGGACGACGCTGCTGGCGTCGTCGGTCCGGGTGCGGCGATCGGCCGCGTCGCGGCCGCTGATGATGGCCGGGTCGAACACCGCCAGCTCCGATCCCCTCACGACGCACAGGATCCCGGTCCCCGGAATCAGCGCCAGCGGTCCATTCAGCCCCGGCGACCGCAGGTGCCAGGAGGCCACGAGCGGCTGCAGGCCGAACGTCTGGATGCGGTCCTTCTGCGAGGCGTACAACCGGCCCCCTTCCGAATCGAGGGCGATGCCGGAGACCGGCGCCCCCGGCTCCGAGCTCGCTTCGAGCCGGCCGCTGCCGAGGTCGAGGGCGTGCAGGAAGGAGCGCGGCGGGGCGCCGGCGGCGTCCGGTGGACGATAGGCGAGCACCCAGGCTTTTCGCTGGTTGGTCGAGACGACTCCTTCGAGCGGCTCCCCCTCGAACGAGATGGTGTGCAGGAGCCGGGGAGGCGGAACCGACGGATCGAACAGGCGCGCCTCGCCCTCGCGGCGATGCCGGGACCGGCCCGCTTCGGCGGAGGCTGCGGCCAGGACGATCAAGGTGTGCGGGCCCGCCTCGAGGAGCCCCCGGATCGAGGCGCCCGGGGGGGAGATGGTGGACTCTTCGTGCCCGAGCGCGGCCGAAAGACCGTCCCAGGTGAAGACCGCTCCCCCTTCGGCGAGGAAGCGGACCGCGCCGGCGGCGGCCGAGCCGCGCGGGCCGGCGAGGGCGACCAGGCAGGCCAGGCCGGCCGCGCCCGCCAGGCTCCGGCGGCGAGACCGCGGGTCGCGGCGGCGGCCGTCGGCCGGGAGGCGGCGCTCTCGGGACGCGGGGGTCATGGGAAAACCCAGTCTAGAGGGGCGCCAGGGCGCGCGCAAGGGGCGCGCGGAGTGTCCGCCGCACGGCCGCCGGGCAGGCGGAGCGCCCCGTTGCGCCGGCTCCGCCCTTCCTACTAAAATGGCCGGAAACCTGACAAGGGAGAGGGAACGACATGGCCAGTCTTTTTGACGCCGTCGAAGACATCAAGTTGCCCGACGAGCGCCCGAAGCGGAGTTGGAAGAAGTTCTTCAAGATCGTCGGCCCGATCGTCGCCGCGGTGATCGTCCTCGGCGGCGGATGGCTGGCCTACGACACCTATCGTCCCCGTCCCTTGACGCAGAGGCCGGTCCCGCAGTCGCCCGACATGCTGCTCGGCGAGCTCAAGATCGCGCGCGAGGACATCGACAGCAAGACCCGCGACATCTACGCGCGCCTGCAGCAGTTCAACGCGCGCATGGAGATGCTCGGGCGCAAGCAGATTCCCTTCTCCCAGGTCTTCATCCAGGGTCTGAGCGCCGAGGAAGAGCAGGCGCTCGACAAGATGGTGAAGGACGAGAAGGACCCGTCCTATCAGGGCGTGCTCAGCCAGGTGGTCGAGGACATGAAGACCATTCGCGGCCTGCAGAAGCAGGTCGGCGAGCTCGAGACCAAGCTGCCCGGCGACGGCATCGAGGTGAAGGCCGGCGACACGCACATGGGGATGGCCATCAAGTGGCTGATCGATCAGCACAAGCTCCCCCCGGCGCGCGCCAAGGAGCTCGCCGAGCGTCTCAACATCCTCGAGACCGGGCTGCAGAAGGGGAACAAGGTCTTCTTCTATTACGATCCCTCGAAGGATTTCTTCGGCACCTGGGTGTCGCAGGGCGACGCCAAGAGCTCGCCGCTCGCCATCGTGCGCGCCCGCGAGCTGAACCTGATCGGCGAGCGCAACGTGGCGCAGGCCAAGGCCACCGACCTCGAGGGGAAGAAGGCCGAGCTCGAGGCGACCCTCGCCAAGCTCGAAGAGGACATCAAGAACCTCGAGGCCCGCAAGGCCAGCCTCGAATCGAACGTCGCCCAGATCGAGGGCGAGCGCAACGCCGCGCAGAGCGAAGTGAAGGTGAAGACGGACGCGCTCGACGTGGCGACCAACTCGATGTGGTACGAGGCCGACACCGCGGCGAATCTGAAGGCGCGCGGCGTCCTGAAGACCGTCAACAAGGTCGACAAGATCGCCGACGTGAAGTTCGCCTCCTCGATCAATCTCAAGACGACCAAGTCGATCACTTTCAAGCCGAGCCAGTTCGGCATCGATCGGATCCGCGACGTCCGCATCCTGCCTTCGTATTTCAAGGAGAAGCGCGAGTTGGACGTGAAGTTCGCCGAGGACGGCACGGTCGAGGTCTCGGTGTTGAACGAGGCGGCCATGAAGGGGCAGAAGGTCCTGTTCGTCGTCGAGCGCTGACCGCTCAGGCGGCGCGCGCCTCCGCCTGACGCGCCTCGAGAGCCCCGAGGGCGCGCTCCATCCAGACCAGGAAGACGATCGACGCCAGGGCGCTGGCGAGCGCCAAGCCCAGCAGCAGACCGAACAGGGGCGCCACGCCGGTCCGCTCGGCGATCACCATCCCCCCGAAGCCGAACGGCACGGTCAGCCCGACGTAGCGCACCACGGCCATGACCAGCCCCGGGCGGCCACGCTGCAGACCCTCGAACGCCGGCCGGCAGAGCTGGAACGGGATCGCCGCCAGGACCGCCAGCGGCACGAGCGCCAGCGCCGCGCGCGTCAGGCGCTCGGTCGCCTCCGCCGTCGCCAGCCAGCGCGCGAGCGCTCCGCCGCCGAGCAGCAGCCCGGGGGTCACGATCGCCACGCAATAGGCCGCGCCCACCAGCATCACCTGCCGCAGCCCGCGGCGGATGGCGACGTAATCGCGCTCCCCCGACAGGCGCGCCACGAACGGCAGCACGGCGACCGCCGCCGCCACGACCGGCATGAAGGCGAACTGGGTCACGCGGTAGTAGATGCCGTAGGCCGCGATGGCCGACGTCGAGTCCGGGCGCATCGCCAGCAGCTTGTTGACCACCGACGCCTCGAGCGCCATCAGGGCGTAAGTCATGGCGGACGGCACCGCCAGCATCATGATGGAGCGCAGCGGCGCAGGGTCGAGCGCCGGATCGGTGTCCCGCCCGAGCGCCTTCCTTGCCCGCTCGTGCGCCGCCGCCTTCCCGAGCGCGTAGAGCAGACCGCCGAAGCGGCCGACCACCGTCGAGAAGGCGATCCCGAACACCCCCCAGTGGAAGACGAAGGTGAACAGGACGTTCAGGCCGACGTTGATCATGTTCGACCAGATGCCGGCCCACATGGTCGCGCGGGTGTCGTGGTGCGCCTTGACGATCGAGTCGGGGATGATCGACCAGAACGACGAGAAGGCCGACCCGCCGATCAGCACGAGGCAGTAGACGGCGAACTGCCGCTGCACTTCGGGCGCCAGCCCCAGGTGCGGCGCGAAAAACCAGCCGCCGATCCCGACCGCCGTGAAGATCGGCACCAGCGACCAGACGAGCTTCCGCGTCACCGCCAGGAGCTGCTCGATGCGGGCGCCCTGCCGCGCCCCCATCGCCTGCGACAGGTGCGACGTCAACCCGGTCGAGATCCCGACCCAGCAGGCGATCATCAGGAACTCGAACGGGATGGTCAGCCCGACCGCCGCCACCGCGGCGTCCCCCAGCGTGGCGGCGAACGCGGTGTCGACGAAGGTGAACGCCGACCGCATCCAGAACGACACGACGAGCGGCCCCGACATCCGGAGGATCGACGGGCGCGCCGACGCGGCGGGGGACCTGGGCACGTTGGGTGACGCGGGCGCGCTGGTGGTGGGGGTGGACGGACTCGACGATGACATGCGTTCCTGGAAACCAGCCCCCGCCCGAAACGTGAGGGCGGTATTCTAGCGTCCACCGGCGAGGGCGTCGAGTGGAGCGCCGGATCCATCGTCGAGTCGCTGCCGGCGCTCTGAGCGTCGTCGTGACGCCTGTGACCCGTCTGTAACCACCCTTCGACCCCGCCCATCACCTCCGGGCCGTATCTTCCCGGTCGGGCCAGGCCCCGTCCCGGCCGTGGTCCGCCCCGAGGAGCAGGCTCCCAGCGATGTCGATACGACTCGAGCAGCTCATCAAGCGCTACGAAGGCCACGCCGTGGTCAACCAGGTCTCGCTCGAGATCGGGGACGGGGAGTTCTTCGTGCTGCTCGGGCCGAGCGGCAGCGGCAAGAGCACGGTGCTGCGCATCATCGCCGGCCTGACCGAAGCGGAGACCGGCCGCGTCCTCCTGCACGGGCGCGACGTGACCGGGCTGCCGGCGCAGGCGCGCGGCATCGGCTTCGTGTTCCAGAGCTACGCGCTGTTCCGGCACATGACGGTGGGCGAGAACATCGAGTTCCCGCTGCGGGTCCGCAGGGTGCGCGCGGCCGAGCGAGCGAGGCGCCGCGACGAGATGCTGGAGATGGTCGGTCTCGCGGGGCTCGGCCGCCGGCTGCCGCAGCAGCTCAGCGGCGGCCAGCAGCAGCGCGTGGCTCTGGCGCGCGCCCTGGCGCACAAGCCGGAGCTGCTGCTCCTCGACGAGCCGTTCGGCGCGCTCGACGCGCGCATCCGCGCCGAGCTGCGGCGCACGGTGCGCGGCATCCAGCGCGAGACCGGCGTCACGACGCTGTTCGTCACCCACGACCAGGAGGAGGCGTTCGAGCTGGCCGACCGCATCGGCGTCATGAACTACGGCCGTCTCCTCGAGGACGGCCCGCCCCGCGAGCTGTACCTGCGCCCGCAGACCGAGTTCGTCGCCACCTTTCTGGGCACCGCCAACCTGATGGTCGGCGAGTGCGGCCAGGACGGAGTCCGTCTGGGGCCGGTGCGCGTGCCCCTGGCCACCGGCGTCGGCGCGGGCGGCGAGACGCCGCGGCGGGTCCAGGTCCTGTTCCGTCCCGAGGACGTGGCGGTCAAGACGACCTCCGACGCGCTCGACTGGCCGCTCCTGGGCCAGGCGGTGGTGGAGGAGAGCGGCTTTCTCGGATCGTTCGAGAAGCTCCGGCTGCGGATGCCGCGTCTGGCGGGCGTCCGCCCGATCGCGCCGCCGGCGCCGTTCGGCGGCGAGGAGGTCATCATCGAGGCGTCGCGCTCGCAGCACCAGGCGCGCCGCTTCCCGCTGCGGATCGGCGACAAGGCCTGGGTCGGCGTGCGACGGTTCCACGCGCTGACGCACCCGGGGCTCAGCATCCTCCTCCTGACCGACGGCCATCCGGACACCCGGCACGCGCTGGAGCTGGGGGCGCAGATCGGCCGCATGGCGCACGCCCGCGTCTCGCTCCTGGGCTACGGCCTGGAAGGCGATTTCGTCGGATCGCGGCTGCAGGAGGCGAAGGAGTGGGCCGGCACCGGCCTGCAGGGATTCGACGCCCGCCCGTCGCCCGACCCGATGCCGGAGGCGGTCGCCGAGGAGGCGGCGCGGCGCCACATCGACCTGGTGGTCCATGCCATGCCGCATCGCGGCAGGCTCGAGCTGGCCGAGCGGCTCCTGCAGGCCGGCGACCACAACGTGCTCCTGGTGCCGGAGGGGGAGACGGCGCCGGTGGTGCGCGGCGCGGCGGGTGGATCGTCGGCCCCGTCGGGGCGGCCGGGCGGCGTGGCGGCGCCCGCGCGCGTCCTGATCTGCGTCGCGGTGGGCGAGCCGGCCAAGGAAGACGTCCTGTTCGCCGGGCGGCTCGTGCGTCATCTCGGCGCCGAGGTGACGATCATGACGGTCCTCGGCGCGACGCATGGCGACCTCGAGGTCCGTCAGGCGGAGCGCTTCCTGGCCGCCGGCCGCCGGACGCTGACGCTCCTCGGCATCACCTCGCAGGCGGTGATCCGGCGCGGCCAGGTGCGCGACGAGGTCCGGGCGCAGATGAGCGAGGGGGCGCACGACCTCCTGGTGGTCGGCGCGCCGCTTCCCGCCGGTCGCGGGAGACTGACCCTGGTCGGCATCATCGGCGCGCTCATCGAGGACGTGCAGGACAGACCGGTCCTGATCGTGCGGCCGCACGCGGAGGAGTCATGGCGGGCGTGAGCGAGCGACGGTCGTCCGAGGGCGCCGGCAACGCATCGGTCGGGGTCGCAGATCAGGACGGTGTTGCGACGCCGGCCGCGCCCGCGGCCGCGGGGGACGGCCTGGCGCAGCAGATCCTCCGGGCCGTGCGCGGCCTGCGTTATGGATCGGTCGAGATCACGATTCACGACGGCGAGGTGGTGCAGATCGAGCGCCGCGAGAAGGTCCGGCTGGATCGCCGGAGGGGCGATCGAGCCGGCTGAGATTCAGACCATGACGCGAGGCCGGGCCGACCGGGCGACCGGAGGCCGGCCGTGCGAGCGAGGAACCGACAACCAGGACGCGCGACCGCATCAGCGGAGGCTTCCACGCTGATGAGGCGCGACGATGAGACGATGGAGCTGGAATTGGGCAGGGATCGTGCTGGGAATCGCGGCCGTGTTGCTGGCGCCGTCGGGACGCTTGCGCGCGCAGGAGGCCCCGCCCGCCCACGACGACGCAGCGACGAACGACCCGGCGACGGGCGATGCCACGACGGACGATGCCACGGCGGACGACGCGGCGAAGATCGAGGATCTCGAGCAGCGATTGAAGATCCTCGAGCGCAAGGACGAGCTGGACAAGGAGCAGGCGGCGGAGAAGGCGAAGCAGGCGCCAATCGTCACCGCGGCCGGGAAGGACGGGTTCACGATCAGGACGGCGGACGGCGCTTCCTTCCTGCGCATCCGCGGCTACATCCAGGCGGACGCGCAGTTCTACGTCCGCGACGACGAGGCGCCGCTGACCGACACCTTCGTCCTGCGGCGCATCCGGCCGGTGTTCGAAGGCACGATGAGCAGGTACTTCGACTACAAGTTCATGCCCGACTTCGGCGCCGGCACGACGGTGGTGCAGGACGCCTACATGGACTGGAAGCTCGGCAAGCCGGTCCGGTTGATGATCGGAAAATACAAGGGGCCGGTCGGGCTGGAGCGGCTGCAATCGGCGCAGGATCTGCTGTTCGTCTCGCGCGGCCTGCCGACCAACCTGGTGCCGAACCGCGATCTCGGCCTGATGGTCCACGGCGAGCCGTTCGACGGGGTGCTGAGCTACGCGGCGGGGATTTTCAACGGCGTGCCCGACGGCGGCAGCGCGGATCTCGACACGAACAACGGGAAGGAAGGCGCGGCGCGGCTCTTCGTGCTGCCGTTCAGGAAGACTTCGATCGGCCCGCTCCAGGGTCTCGGGATCGGCATCGCCGGGACCTACGGTCAGAACGTCGGCACGCCGAAGAGTCCGGGGCTGTCGACCTACAAGACGCCCGGTCTGTACGACTTCTTCACCTGGCTGAACGACGGCACGCAGGCGACGGCGCCGACGGCGGCCGGGACGACCGTGGGCGACGGGCGCCGATATCGCGTGTCACCGCAGGCCTACTGGTACGCAGGACGCTTCGGGGCGATCGCCGAGTACGTCCGCTCGACTCAGGACGTCGAGCGGGGCGCCATCGCAGAGACGCTGACCAACGAGGCATGGGAGGTCACCGTCTCCTTATTGCTGACATCCGATACCGCGTCGTACAAGGGTGTGACGCCAAAACGGTCCTTCGATCCCGACGCGCACGCGTGGGGCGCATTCGAGCTGGTCGCCCGGGCGGGAGCGCTCACCGTCGACAAGAACGCCTTTCCGGACTACGCCGATCCGGCGAAATCGGCCCGGGCGGCGCGCGACCGCGGGTTTGGCGTCAACTGGTACCTCAGCCGGAATTTCCGGTTCATGCTCGATTACATCGAGACACGATTCCAGGGCGGCGCGGCCGCGGGCGCGGATCGCGAGGATGAGCGCGTCATCCTGAACCGTTTCCAGGTGGCGTTTTGATGCGGCGCGCGGGGAGTCAGGCGCGTCGCGGGGAGAAGACGATGTCCGAACGAAAGCTCATGCGCGCCGGCCCGGCGACGATTCTCGCCGGCCTCGCGTTCGTCTCGATGCAGATCGGTCCGGTGGCGCCGGCCCGCGCGGGAAGCGTCGCGCTCCTGAACGTCTCGTACGATCCGACGCGCGAGCTGTACCAGGAGATCAACGGCGTCTTCGCGAAGCAGTGGAAGGCGAAGACCGGCGACACGCTGACCATCAGCCAGTCGCACGGCGGCTCGGGCAAGCAGGCGCGCACCGTGATCGACGGCCTGGAGGCCGACGTCGTGACCCTGGGGCTCGCTTACGACATCGATGCCATCGCGCAGAGCGGGCTGCTGCCGCGCTCCTGGCAGGCCCGCCTGCCGGACAACTCCTGTCCCTACACCTCGACGATCGTCCTCCTGGTGCGCAAGGGGAATCCGAAGGGAATCCACGACTGGGAGGATCTCGCCCGCCCGGGGGTCGCGGTCATCACCCCCAACCCGAAGACCTCCGGCGGGGCGCGCTGGAACTATCTCGCCGCCTGGGGGTACGCGTTGCGCAAGCCGGGCGGGAGCGAGGCGGCGGCGCGGGATCTCGTCGCCCGGATCTACAAGAACGTGCCGGTCCTCGACACGGGCGCGCGCGGCGCGACCATCACCTTCGTCGAGCGCGGCATCGGCGACGTCCTGATCGCCTGGGAGAACGAGGCCCTGCTCGCCGCCCGCGAGCTGGGCAAGGACAAGCTCGAGATCGTCACCCCCTCGGCCAGCATCCTGGCCGAGCCGCCTGTGGCGGTGGTCGACAAGGTCGCGGGCCGGCACGGGACCAAGGCGGTCGCCCAGGCTTACCTCGAGTTCCTCTACTCGCCGGAGGGACAGGAGATCGTCGCGCGGCACTATTTCCGGCCGCGGCTCAAGGAGGCGGCGGAGAAGCACGCCGCGCAGTTCCCGCGCATGAACCTGTTCACCATCGACCAGGCGTTCGGCGGCTGGGCGAAAGCGCAGGCGGCGCACTTCGCCGACGGCGGAGTCTTCGACCAGATCTACTCGGGCGGGAAATAGGAATCGCGATGGCCGAGGCTCCGGCGGGACGCGAATCGGGACGGCGGGGGCGGATGCTCCCCGGATTCGGCCTGTCGATGGGGATCACGCTGACCTACCTGACCCTCGTCATCCTGATCCCGCTCTCGACCCTGATGCTGAAGACGGCGACCCTCACCTGGACGCAGTTCGCCGACACGATCACCTCGCCGCGCACGCTCGCCGCCTACCGGCTGTCGTTCGGCGCCGCGCTGGTCGCCGCGCTGGTGAACGCCGTCTTCGGTCTTCTGGTCGCCTGGGTCCTGGAGCGCTACCGGTTCCCCGGCCGCCGGCTGATCGACGGGCTGGTCGACCTGCCGTTCGCCCTGCCGACCGCGGTCGCCGGGATCGTGCTGACCACCTTCTACGCCGGCAACGGCTGGATCGGACGGTTCCTGGAGCCGCGCGGCATCAAGGTCGACTACACGCCGCTCGGCGTCGTGGTCGCGCTGACCTTCGTCGGCCTGCCGTTCGTGGTGCGCACCGTCCAGCCGGTCCTGCGCGGTCTCGACCCGCAGATCGAGGGCGCGGCGGCGAGCCTGGGGGCCGGGCGCTTCGAGACCTTCCGCCGCGTCGTCCTGCCGGAGCTGCTGCCCGCGACCCTCACGGGTCTGACGCTGGCGTTCGCCCGCGGCCTCGGCGAATACGGCTCGGTCATCTTCATCGCCGGCAACATGCCGATGCGCTCGGAGATCACGCCGCTGCTCATCATGATCAAGCTGGAGCAGTTCGACTACGCCGGCGCCACCGCGATCGCGCTGGTCTTCCTGCTCGCTTCGTTCGCCCTCCTGCTGTTCATCAACCTCATGACCCTGAGGAGGGTGAAATGATCCCCGCGGCGGGGGAAGGGCCGGGCCTGCCGGGCGAGCCGCGTCTCGTCCGCTGGGGGCTGATCACGATCGCGCTCGCCTTCCTGGTGCTGTTCCTGCTGGCGCCGCTGGCGGTGGTGTTCGCCGAGGCTTTCCGCAAGGGTCTCGACGTCTACTGGGCGGCGGTGACCGATCCGATCGCCCTGTCGGCGGTGCGCCTGACGCTCCTGACCGCCGCCATCGTCGTGCCGATCAACGTGGTGTTCGGCGTGGCGGCGGCCTGGCTGATCGCGCGCTTCGAGTTCCGCGGTCGCAGCCTGCTGACGACGCTCATCGATCTGCCGTTCAGCGTGTCGCCGGTGATCGCCGGGATGATCTTCGTGCTGCTGTTCGGCGCCCACGGTCTGCTGGGGCCGTGGCTCGTCCGCCACGGCGTCAAGGTGATCTTCGCCCTGCCCGGCATCGTCCTCGCCACGCTGTTCGTCACCTCGCCGCTGGTCGCGCGCGAGCTGATCCCGCTCCTGCAGGCGCAGGGGAGCGACGAGGAGGAGGCGGCGCTCACGCTCGGCGCCTCGGGCTGGCAGACCTTCCTGCACGTCAGCCTGCCGAAGATGCGCTGGGGGCTGCTGTACGGGATCGTGCTCTGCAACGCGCGCGCGATGGGGGAGTTCGGCGCCGTGTCGGTCGTCTCGGGGCACGTCCGGGGCATCACCAACACCATCCCCCTGCACGTCGAGATCCTCTACAACGAGTACCAGTTCGCCGCCGCCTTCGGGGTCGCGTCGCTGCTGACGCTGGTGGCGGTCGCGACCCTCGTGGTCAAGAGCCTGGTGGAGTGGAAGTCCGGGCGCCGGCTCGCCTGAGCGGGCCGGCGGAGCGCGCCGGCTGCGCGGGCGCTATGATTCCCCCATGCGGCGCCTGAGCCTCGGCACTCTGCTCATCGGCCTCAACGTCGGCCTCGTCGTCCTGGCCGTCGTCGGCGTGGTCGCCGCCGGCAGCAGCCTGCTGCGCCGGCTGGCCGACGAGCAGGCGATCGCGCGGGTGCGGCTCGCCGGCTCGACCGCGCGGCTGGCGGTGGAGCTGGAGGCCGGGCACTTGCAGACCGCCGGGCATCTCCTGGCGGAGCGTCCCGATCTGGAGCGCGCGGTCCGCGAGCGCGACGCCGGCGCGGCCGCCGCCTCGCTGGCCGAGCTGCGTCTCGCCACCGGCCTGTCCGCCTGCGCCGTCCTGCTCGACGGGAAGATCTTCGCGAGCAGCGCCGGGGGGGTCGACTGGAAGACGCTCGTCCCGGCCGCCGGAAGCCCGCGCACCTGGGGCCTGGGACCGGCGGGGCCCGGCGGCGGGCTGATCCTGGCGGCCTTCGCGCGCTTGCGGTCGGAGCCCTCGGCGCTGGTGGCGACGGCGCGGGCGATCGACACGTCGTTCGTCCACGCCATCGCGGCGCAGGCGGGGATGCCGGTGGAGATCGTCCCGGCGCGCGAGGCGCTGGAAGCCGAATCGGAGCGCGCCATGCTTCGCGGCCGGGCCATCGACGATGGCGTGGCCGTGGCGGGGAGGATCGACGCCAGCGCCCTCTACCTGTCGGTCGAGCCGCTGCGCGTGCCGGACGGACCGGTCGCCGCGGTGGTCGAGACCACGCTGCCGACCGCCGACACCGACGGCTCGGTGAGCGGCCTGGTGCACGTGCTGCTGGCGATGGCGGTGGTGGTGGGCGGGCTCGCGGCGTTGTTCAGCGTCGTCGTCGGCCGCCGCCTGGTCGGCCCGCTGGCCGAGCTGACGCGCGCCTCGACGCGCATCGGCGGCGGCGACCTGACCACGCCGATCCCGCGTCCGCCCGGCGCCGAGACCGGCGATCTGGCGGTGGCGATGGAGGAGATGCGCAGCCGGCTGCTCGACCTCACCCTCGAGCTGCGCCAGCGCCGGTCGGCGGCGGAGGCGGTCCTCACCGGCATCGTCGAGGGCGTGTTCGCGGTGGACCGCGAGCGGCGCATCCGGTACCTCAATCCGCAGACGGCGGCGCTGCTGGGCATCGACCCCGCGGAGGCGCTGGGACGCTTCTGCGGCGACGTGCTCAACCCGCAGGGTCCGGACGGCGTGCGGCCGTGCGACGAGCGCTGTCCGATCGTGCACGCCCGCTTCCGAGGCGGGGCGCGCGCCACCGAGCACCTGCTCCTCCCGGGCGGGGGCCACCGGTCGGTGGTGATCACCAGCGCTGCGCCGGCGCCTCCCGAGCCGCGCGACGGGCCGGAGCCCGCGGGCGCGGCCCGCCAGTTCCAGGTGATCCGCGACGAGACCGAGGTGGAGGCGACGCGGCGCCTGCGGGACACGGTGCTGGCCAACATCACCCACGAGTTCCGCACCCCGCTCAGCGCGCAGCTCGCGTCGATCGAGCTGCTGCGCGACCGGCTGCCGGATCTCACGGCCGAGGAGGCGGGCGACCTCATCGCCGCTCTCGAGCGCGGCACGCTGCGCCTGACGCAGCTGATCGACAACCTGCTGGAGGGCGTGCGCATCGACGCGGGGCAGGGGGCCATCCGCCGCCAGCCGGTGGCCCTCGACGACGTGCTCGACCAGGCGATCGCGCTGACCGCCCCGCTCATCGAGCTGCGCGGCCAGCGGCTCGACGTCGACCTGCCGCATCCGCTCCCCTCGCTGCGCGGCGACGCGCCGCGCCTGGTCCAGGTGTTCGTGAACCTGCTGGCCAACGCCAACAAGTTCGCGCCCGCCGGCTCCACCATCCGGATCGGCGGCGCGCGGCGCGCCGACGAGGTCGCCCTCTGGGTCGAGGACGAGGGTCCGGGGCTCCCGGAAGGGGACGGGTCGGTGCTGTTCGAGCGCTTCATGCGCTCGCCCGGCGAGGAGCCGGAGGAGAGCGGCATGGGGCTCGGCCTGTTCATCGTCAAGTCGATCGTCGAGCGTCACGGCGGGCGGGTCGAGGCGCGGGCGGCCGATGACCCCGCCGGCGGAGATCGCGGCACGCGGATGTGCGTCATCCTTCCGGCCGACGGGGCGGCGTCCGGCGGCGGCACGCTGGGCGGCCTCTC
>Ga0134121_10001249_pt1 | contig 24217 bp, 22 predicted proteins | sample KB301_FD_96463 | JGI IMG/M metagenome (GOLD analysis project Ga0134121, IMG submission 96463) | Terrestrial soil microbial communities without Nitrogen fertilizer from Kellogg Biological Station, Michigan, USA - KB3-0-1 | ecosystem: Environmental > Terrestrial > Soil > Unclassified ... | reverse complement strand
GTGGCGGTTCCGATGACCGCTTAGATCGCGAGATACAATTCCCGTTGAACTGGAGAACCCTTTGTCCCTGACTCCCACCGTAGCCATCGTCGGCCGCCCGAACGTCGGCAAGTCGACTCTGTTCAACCGCCTGCTGGGCCGCCGGCAGGCCATCGTCCACGACTTGCCGGGGATCACGCGGGACCGCATCACCGGAATCGCCCATCTCAACGACGACCGGCCCATCCAGATCGTGGATACGGGCGGCCTCGTTCCCGGGGACGATCCACTGGGGCTCAACGAGCAGGTCTTCCTCGCCGTCGAGGAGAGCGATCTCCTGCTCTTCGTGGTGGACGGCCGGCAGGGCCTCGTCTCCGCCGACGAGGAGGTCTGGTCTCATTTCCGGCGATCCGGCAAGCCCGCCCTGCTGGTGGTCAACAAGGCGGATACCCGGGAGGCCAGGAACCGTTTTCCCGAGTTCTACTCGCTGGGCATCGACCAGCAGATCCTCATCTCCGCCGAGCATGGCGGGGGCATCGAGGATCTGCGGGAGGCCCTCGCCCTCACCCTTCCCGAGATCCCGGACGTCCCGACGCCGGACGCGCCGCCCATCGCTATCGTCGGCCGGCCGAACGTGGGCAAGTCGTCGCTCCTCAACAAGATCTCGGGATTGAACCGGGCTCTAGTCTCGCCCATCGCCGGCACCACCCGCGATCCGGTGGACACCGTGATCACCCGCGGCGACAAGAGCTACCTGCTGATCGACACCGCCGGCATCCGTCGCCGCAGCCAGGTCACCGGCGCCCCCGAGGAGCTGGCGGTGATGATGGCCCGGCGCCAGATCGAGCGCGCCCAGGTGGTGGTGCTGGTCATCGACGCCTCGCAGAGCGTCACCGGCGGCGACCTCGCCATTGCCGGCACGATCTGGGAGCTGGGGCGGGCCGCAGTGGTGGCCATCAACAAGTGGGACCTGCTGGACGACGAGGCGCGGGAGAAGCTCGAGTTCGACTTCCAGCGTCTCGACGAGCTGTTGGCGAGCCCGGGCAGAGTCAATGTATCCGCCCTCTCCGGCCGCGGCGTCGAAAAGCTCTGGCCGCCGATCGACAAGGCCCTGGACTCCTACAACCTCAAGCTCTCGACCGGCCAGCTCAACCGCCTCTTCGAGAGGTTCATCAAGAAGGTGGCGGCCCCCTCGTTGACCGGTTCGCCCTGGAAGCTCTACTACGTCACCCAGGTCTCCTCGGCCCCGCCGACCTTCATGCTCTTCGCCAACCGCACCCTCCCCCGCAACCACCATTACCGGCGCTACCTGGAGAACCGCCTGCGCGAGGAGCTGGGGCTGCCAGGCGTGCCGCTGCGGCTTGTGGTAAGAAAACGCACGGAGTAGGTCGCGAAACGGGCCGAGGCTGCTAAGATACCCCGCTCATGCTTCAACGTACCGCCACCGTCCTCGCCCTCGCGGGAGCTATCCTCTGGGCCTGTGGCTGCCAGGCCAAGCCGGCGGCGGACGACGCCTCCGTCCCGAAGCGTCCGCAGGGCACGGCCAATCTGATGGACGCGGTGGCCAAGGCGCCGGAGTACCATCCTCCCGCCGATGGCCGGCTCACCGAGACGCAGGTCAGGATGTACCTGGACGTACGCCAGCGGGAGCAGCAGATCCGGGAGGCAGCTTTCAAGAAGCGCCAGGAGATTCGCCCGAAAACAGCCGAGACGCCGCCGGCGGACTCCGGAGAGGATCAGCCCGCCTACGTCGAGGTCCTCCAGACCGTGGGCGACCAGCCGGACGTCGCCGACATCGCCACCGCCGATCTGCGGTCCGCCCAGGAGCTGGGCGTCAATCCCAAGGAGTACGCCTGGATCAAGGAGCGGGTGCTGGAGGCGCGGATGCAGGAGACGGCCCTCGCTCTGAGCCAGCAGATCGCCCAGAGCCGGCAGCAGGTGCTCGCCCAGCTCGACAAGAGCCGGCAAGAGACGACCGATCCCGTCCGCAAGGCGCAAATCGAGCGCCAGATCGAGGATTTCAACAACAACCTCCAGGCGACGTCCGTGACGGCGGCCGATCCCGTCCGCCAGGCCAACGCCGCTCTCCTCGCCCAGTACAAGGACGCCCTCTCCCGGCTCCAGGCCACCGATCAGCGCATCTCGCATCAGCTCCCGAGCCGGCCTGAAGGCGGCGAGTCGCCGAGCGGTGGCCGCTAAAGACGAGCGCTGGGCTCGCCGGCTCGTGTGCTCGCGCACGGGGGTGACGGCGCCGCTCGACGAGCCGGCCTTCCTCTCGCCGGCCGGCGCGCCGTGGCTGGTGGAGTATGACCTGGACCCTGAGAAGGGCAAGGATCTCGCCCGCTCCCTCCCCGGCCGCCCCTGGAGCCTCTGGCGCTACCGCGAGCTGTTGCCGGTGGCGGATTTCGACGGCCGGGTGGACCTGGGGGAAGGGGCCACGCCCCTCGTCCGGCTGCGACGGTTCGGGCCGCCGGGAATCGAGGTGTGGCTCAAGGACGAGTCGGGCAATCCCACGGGCTCCTTCAAGGCCCGCGGGCTCTCGCTCGCCATCAACCGCGCCCGCGAGCTCGGAGCGCCGGGCGTGCAGCTCGCGAGCGCCGGCAACGCCGCCCTGGCGATCACCGCCTACGCGGCGGCGGCGGGCTTGCCGGCCCGGGTGGCCATGCCGGAGGACACGCCGCGCACCATCTTCGACCGCTGCCGCGACTACGGCGCGGAGGTGCTCTCCGGGCCGGGCACGCTGGTGGAGGCGGCGAAGCTGCTGGAGCCGGGGAAGGAGCGCTACTGGACGCTCTCGACCCTGCGCGAGCCCTACCGGGTCGAAGGGAAAAAGACCATGGGCTTCGAGCTGGCCGAGCAGTTCGACTGGGAGCTGCCGGACTGGATCGTCTACCCCCTGGGCGGCGGCACCGGCATCGTGGGCATGCACAAGGCCTTCGACGAGCTCGAACGGCTGGGCCTGATCGGGCCGCGCCGGCCGCGCTTCGTGGTGGCGCAGGCGGCCGGCTGCGCGCCCATCGTGCGCGCCTTCGAGCAGGGAAAGGAGTCCGCCGAGCCGTGGGAGAACCCGCAGACCCGGGTCTGGGGACTGCGGGTGCCGCGGGCGATCGGCGACTTCCTGGTGCTGCGCGCCTTGCGGGAAACGGGCGGCCGGGCCATCGCCGTCAACGAGGACCGGCTGGAGAAGGTCGTAGCCTGGATCGCCGCTCACGAGGGGCTGCGAGTGGGACCCGAAGGGGCCGCGGCCCTCGCCGCCGTCGAGGAGCTCGAAGCCACCGGCGCCTTCGTGCCGGGCGAGCGGGTGGTGGTGTTCCAGACGGGCGATCCCGCGAACTATGTCTGATCGCCCTTCCTTCGGGAGGGTGGAGACGCTCCTCGCCGAGATGGTGGCGGCGGGCGTCGCCTCGGCCGCCGTGGGGCTGGTGGCGACGGCGGACGAGGTCGTCTGGGAGGGCGTGGTGGCTGCCGATGTCTCCACCCGCTTCGACCACGCCTCCCTCACCAAGCCGTTCATGGCCACGCTGGCCCTGACGCTCGACGCCTCGGACGTCCTGCCGCTCGGCACACAGATCGGGGACGTCTGGACGAAGGCGCACCAAGCGCTCGCCCGCCGGTCCCTCTCGGATCTCCTCCGGCATCGCTCCGGGCTCGCGGCCTGGACTCCGATCTATCATCGCTGCCGTTCCGTAGAAGAAGCGAGGGATTTGATCCTGGCAGGCGGCGACAAGGGCGATCTGCTGGGAGCCCGGGCCGGAACCTACAGTGATCTTGGGTACATCCTTTGGGGGCAGACCGCGGAGATGGCGACGGGAAAGCCGCTCGCCGCGTTGCTGGAGGCCCGGGTTCTGGCGCCGCTCGGCCTCGCCGGCGTCGAAGCCACTCCAGGGGATCGCCCGGACATCGCACGATCCTCGATGGGTACCGGCCAGGAGGTGAAGCTGGCCGCGAAGCAGGGCTTCGTCGTTCCGGACCTCGGGCCTCCGCTCCCGGGGACGCCGCAGGACGGCAACTGCCGTTTCCTCGTGGGCTTTGGAGCGGGTGGCGGCCTCTGCGGCCACGCCGGGCTGTTCGGCGGCGCCCACGATCTCTGGCGCCTGAGGGTGGAATGGCTGGCGCCGGGACGCCTGTTGAAGCCGGAGGGAGTCACCGTCGCACTCGCCGGCAGCGGCCCGTTCGCTCTTGGGTGGTGGCGGCGGACCCTGCGGGGCAGCGCCGGGCCGGCTCTCCCGTCCACGGCTTTCGGTCACACCGGCTTCGCAGGCAACAGCTTTTGGATCGATCCCGAAGAGCGCCGCATCTTCGTGATGCTCACCGCGCGGTGCGATCCCGGAGCCGACATGAACCCCTGGCGCAGGCGCTTCAATTCGGCGGCCGCGCGGGCAATGTTCGCGCAATAATCGACTTCGAGAGGGAGGGTGTTTGATGGATATCCGTGATCTGGTCCTGGTCGACGGGGTACGGACCCCAATGGCCGAATACAACGGCTCCTTTGCCGAGATCTCCGCGATCGACCTCGGGGCGCACGCGGCTCGCGCCCTGTTTCAGAGGACGGGAATCGATCCGTCCGAAATCGACCACACCGTGGTGGGCAACGCCCTCCAAACCTCGCCCGACGCCATCTACGGCGCGCGTCACGTGGCGCTCAAGGCCGGCGTGCCGCAGACGGTCCCGGCGCTCACCGTCAACCGCCTGTGCGGCTCGGGCATCCAGTCGGTGATCTCCGGCGCCCATACGATTCTGGCGGGAGAGTCCACGACGTGCCTCGTCGGCGGCATGGAGAACATGTCCCAGGCGCCGCACGTCATCTGGGGCGCCCGCCGCGGCTTCAAGCTCGGGCAGGGACAGCTTCAGGATCTCCTGATGGTGGCCCTGATGGACCCGTATTGCGGCTGCTACATGGCGCAGACGAGCAACAACCTGGCGCGGGACTTCAACATCAGCCGCAAGGAGCAGGATCAGTTCGCCATCCGCTCGCAGCGGCTGGCGGGGGAGGCCTGGGCGAGTGGCAAGCTGGCCGAGGAGGTCGTGCCCGTCGAGGTGGGGAAGGGCAAGCGGGCGAAGGTCATCGATAAGGACGACCACCTGCGCCCCGAGACCACCATGGAAGACCTCGTCGGCCTGCCTCCGGCCTTCGACAAGGACGGCTTCGTCACCGCCGGCAACGCCTCCGGCATCGTCGACGGCGCGGCGATGATGATCCTTTCCACCGCCGCCCGCGCCCAGGAGAGGGGATGGAAGCCGCTCGGCCGCATCCTGGGATGGTCGGTGGTGGGCGTCGATCCCTCGCGCATGGGAATCGGCCCGGCGCCCGCCATCCGCAAGGTGCTGGAGAAGGTGGGGCTGTCCATGGGCGACATCGACCTGTTCGAGATCAACGAGGCGTTCGCCGGTCAGATCCTGGCGGTCGCCAAGGATCTGGAGTTGGACGTGAACAAGCTGAACGTCAACGGCGGCGCCATCGCCCTGGGGCATCCGCTGGGAGCCACGGGCACGCGCCTGCTGATCACACTGCTCAAGGAGCTGAACCGGCGGGGTGGCGGCCGGGGAATCGCATCGGCCTGCATCGGTGGCGGTCAGGGCATCGCCATGGTGGTCGAGGCCGCGTGATCGACCTCATGGGCTATCGCGTCCTGGTGACGGGAGGCAGCCGCGGCATCGGCGCCGCGTGCTGCCGACTGTTCGCCAAGGCCGGTGCCACCGTCATGGTGCAATACCTCGCGAGTGGCGGCAAGGCCGCGCAGGTGCTGAAGGAGATCGAAAAGATCTCGGTCCGGCCGCATCGCAAGGTGCACTGCGACGTCACCGACAACACCCATATCGAGGAGCTGTTCGCCTTCGTGCGCAAGGAGTGGGGCGGCCTGGACTGTCTCGTCAACAACGCCGGGGTGTGGATTCACGATCCGCTGGTCGATCTCGACAAGAGGAAGCTCGAGGCGACCCTGGCGGTGAACGTGGTGGGGCCGTTCCTCTGCGCCCGCCAATCGGTGCCGCTGCTCAAGGAGTCCCCGGACGGCAGCATCATCAACATCAGCTCGACGGCGGGGCAGCGCGGCGAGGCTTTCTACAGTCCCTACGCGGCGAGCAAGGGAGCGATGATCTCGGCCACCAAGTCGTGGTCCACGGAGCTGGCGCCCGAGATCCGCGTCAACGCCGTGGCTCCCGGCTGGGTGGACACGGACATGACCGCCGAAGCCCTCGCGGGCGACGGCCGGCTGAAGGCCCTGGCCTCCATCCCCCTCCAGCGCATCGCCACGGCGGAGGACATCGCGAACGCGGTCCTCTTCCTCGCCTCGCCCATGGCGCGGCATATTACGGGGGAGATCTTGAACGTGAATGGGGGGAGTGTGCTGGTGGGTTAGGCCCTGGGTCGCCTCGAGCGTCTCATCCGGGAATCGAGATCCTTGTAGAGGAGGCGATTGAAGGACTCGACACCGTCGAGTCGCTCGGAGATCTCTTCTCCCTGCCTCTGCAGTTGGTGGCTGACCGTGATGACACCTTCGCCGACGAGCTGAATCTTGCCTTCGAGGCTCTCGACGATGACTTGGACACCGTGGACGTCGTTTTCCAGCTTGTCGAACCGCCCTCGAACAGAGCGGAACTCTTGATCCACCCCGTCGAACCGCTGCGTGGTCTCCTGTCGAAGCTGCGTAGTCTCCTCTCGCAGGGATCGAACTTCTTGATTCGTCCCGTCGATCCGTTGTCCTACCTCGTCGAACCGCTGCGTGGTCTCCTGTCGAAGCTGCGTAGTCTCCTCTCGCAGGGATCGAACTTCTTGATTCGTCCCGTCGATTCGTTGTCCTACCTCGTCGAAACGCTGCGCGGTTTCCTGTCGTAGCTGCGTAGTTTCGTCCCGAAGGGAGCGAACCTCTTGGTTCGTCCCCTCGATACGCTGTCCCAACTCGTCGAAACGCTTTGCGTTCTCGGCCCGAAAGGCTTGCAGGTACTCCAGGAGCTCTTGATCCATGGTTTTCCTTGTTCTTGAGTTGTGCGACGCTACCATGATCCTCGGTGGGAGGGATAGCGTGGATCGACGACTGCCGGTTCAAGCTCCTTGGCGCCTGCCCTCCCTCTCCCACAGATACCCCAAACACTTGTAGATCAGCTTCGCCGCCAGGAAGTCGCTCGCCGGATGCCCGCCGACGGGCGCCAGCTCGATCAGGTCCATGGCGACCACGGTCTTGGTCTTGAAGAGGTGCCTCAGGAGGCGCAGGGTGGGGTACCAGTGGCCCCCTCCCGGCTCGGGTGTGCCGGTGGCGGGGATGAGCGCCGGGTCGAAGTAGTCGATGTCGAAGGTGAGGTAAATCTTCTCCGGCAGCGCCTTCAGCATCGCGGGGAAGAGCGCCTCGGCCTGATCGAGCTGGTAACCCCAGAGGACCGGCATGGAGCGCTCGCGGATCAGCCGGGCCTCCGGCGCCGAGAGCGAGCGGATGCCCACCGGCAGAGTCGGAATCCCGGCGTCCACGATGCGCTTCATGACGCTCGCATGGCTGTAGGGCGTACCCTCGAACTCCTCTCGCAGATCCGAGTGGGCGTCGAACTGGACGACGCCGATCTCGCCGTACACCTCTTTTGTCGCTTTGACCGGGGCCTGGCTCAGGCTATGCTCACCGCCCAGGGTAACCAGGAACTTTCCCCGCTCGAGGTGGACTTTGGCTTCGGCCTGAAGCTCGGCGAAGCCCTCCTCCATGTCGAAGGCTTCCGGGAGGAACGGCGGCAGGGTCGCGATCCCCTGAACGTACGGCTCGCCGTCCAGCTCCTCGTCGAAGAGCTCCATGGCCTGGGAGGCGCGGAGGATGGCGGCCGGACCGTGGGCCGTCCCCTTGCCGTAAGAGGTCGTGCGCTCGAAGGGAACGGGAAGCACGACGACGCGGCTCGCCTCGTAGTCGCTGGCCGCCTCGTCGAGGAGGCCGAAGTTGGTGGGGAGATAAGGCATTTTTTGAGAGTCCTTTGCGGAAAGGGATTGAGGAGCCGATGGCTGATTATCTCATTCGCGAGCTCCCGGAAGGCGAGCGCCCCCGGGAGCGGCTGCTGGAGCACGGCGGGCGCACCCTCTCCGACTCGGAGCTGCTGGCCGTATTGCTGCGCACGGGCAAGGTGGGCGTCTCCGCCATCCAGCTCGCCATGGACCTGCTGCTCCAGAACGGCGGCCTCGGCGGTCTGCTGACGGCGACTCCCCACTCTCTGCGGCGCACCGGCATCGGTCCGGCGAAGTCCGCCGCCCTGCTGGCCGCCGTGGAGATCGGCCGCCGCCTCGACGGCGAGCAGCTTCTGGACCGGGAGCCCCTCTCCCGGCCGCGCGACGTGGCGCGCTACCTCGCCCTGCGCTACCACACCAGCGATCAGGAGGTGATGGGCGCCCTCTTCCTCGACGCCCGCGGCCACCTGCTGGGGGAGCGGGAGCTTTTCCGCGGTACGATGAGCCGCATCTCCGTCGAGCCCCGCGAGATCCTCCGCGAGTGTCTCCAGCGAGGCGCCGTCTCCATCTACCTCTTCCATACCCATCCCAGCGGCGACCCCTCTCCCAGCGCCGAGGACATCCTCTTCACCCGGCGCATGGAGGAGGCCGCGGAGATTGTCGGCCTGCGTCTGGCGGATCACGTCGTCCTCGGCAGCCAGGGCCGCTGGGCCTCCCTCAAGGAGCGGCGGGAAAAGGGTGCATGGTAGCCTACCGCGCCATGGCGACCTACCACCTGATTTGCAGCAGCGGCATCGCCGGCGACATGTTCCTGGGAGCCTGCCTGGACCTGGGTATGCCACTCGACGTGCTCACGGACGTCGTGGCCCGGCTGGGCCTTCCCGGAGTTTCCGTCGAGAGCCGCAAGGCCTCCCGCGGCGGCTTCGTGGGGACCCGCTTTCGTGTCCTCGTGGACGGCCGGCCTGTCGAGGGTCCGGATCCGGAAGAGCACAGCCATGAGCATCACCACCACCACCATCATCATGACCACGATCACCCGCACGATCATCCTCATGAGCACAGCCATACCCGTGGATTGACGGAGATCCGCGAGATCATCGCGCGGAGCGCCCTTTCTCCCCAGGTGAAGGACCGGGCCGTGCGTCTCTTTCGGCGTCTGGGGGAGGCCGAGGCCAAGGCCCATGGCATGCCGATCGAGAACGTTCATTTCCACGAGGTGGGAGCGATCGACTCGATCGTCGATCTGGTGGGCGCGGCGGCGGCGGTGGAGTACCTGGCTCCGGAGCGCATCACCTGCGGCCCGGTGAACGTCGGCAGCGGCCGGGTGAAGATGGCTCACGGCGAGGTGCCCATTCCCGCTCCGGCCACGGCCGAGCTGTTGAAAGGCATCCCCATCTTCGGCGGTCCGGGCGGCGAGCTGACGACTCCGACCGGCGCCGTCCTCCTCGCCGAACTAGTGACCGAGTACGTCGATCTGCCCGCCATGATCCTAGAAGGCACCGGCTACGGCCTGGGCAAGAAGGACCTGCCGCATCAGGCCAACGCCCTGCGGCTCCTCAAGGGGCGGACCGCGGCGACCGGACACGCCGAGGTCATGGTCGTGGAGGCCGAGATCGACGACCTGCCGGGGGAGGGCTTCGGCTTCCTCATGGAGCGTCTGCTCGCGGCGGGCGGCCTGGACGTCTACTTCACGCCGGTGCAGATGAAGAAGAACCGGCCCGGCACGCTGGTGACCCTCCTCTGCCGGCGGCCGCAGCTTGTGGAGCTGGCGGGCGTCCTCCTTGCCGAGTCCGGCTCCCTGGGCTGCCGCTACCACGCGGCGGCGCGCTTCGAAGCGGACCGGGAAATTCTGGAGGTCCAGACCGCGTTCGGAACCGTGCGGGTGAAGCGAGCCCGGCTCGACGGCCGGCCCCTCGCCATCGCCCCCGAGTTCGAGGACTGCCGGCGTCTGGCCCTGGCGAGCGGCGTTCCCTGGCGGGACGTCTACTACGCGGCGCTGGCCGCGGCCGGCGCATCGGCATCATAGATCCTGATCCGCATCCTGGAGACCCAGAACGTTGAGTACATTGCAAACCCCCGCCCAGGGGCGGCTGGAGCTTGGCCTTGCCGGCCAGGGCGCCTTCCGCTGGGCGGTCGCCGATATCAAGGGAGTCCTCGCCGAGGCTCGCGACCGCTTCGATCTCTGGCCCGTGCCCACGGCGGCGCTGGGCCGCTGCCTCGCGGGAGCCGCGTTGCTTCAGCGCCTCGCCACCAAGACCCCGAGTCGTTTGATGCTGGAGGTGCGGGGCGACGGGCCCATCCTGCGCGTGATCGCCGAGGCCGACGAGGAGGGAAACCTGCGCGGCATGGTGGGAGATCCCCAAGTGCAGGTCGAGGACTGGCCCAACGGCAAGCTCGGTGTCGGCCGGGCGGTCGGCAAGGGCCATCTGCGGGTGATGCGGGCTTTCGACGACGGCCGGCCCACCTACCAGAGCCAGGTGGAGCTGATCAGCGGCGAGATCGGCATCGACGTCGCCCACTACCTGCGGCAGAGCGAACAGACCTACTCGGCCGTCCTCCTCGGCGTGCTCACCCGCCCGAACGGCCTCGTGGCCGCCGCGGGCGGCATGGTGGTGGAGGCCATGCCCGGGGCTCCCGAAGAGGGCATCCAGCGCCTCGAAGCCAATTTCGCGAACCTTCCCGGCATCAGCGAGCTGCTGGAAGGCGAGGGGATCGAAGGCGTGATCTCAAGAGTGCTGAACGGCCTCGACCCCGAGATCGCCGAGACCCGCGATCTGCGCTATCGCTGCCGGTGCAGCCGCGAGCGCTTCCTGCACCAACTCGTCCTGCTGTCGGCGGAGGATCGCGAGTACCTGGCCGAGGAGCCGCTGATCAAGGCGGACTGCCACTTCTGCGGCGCCCACTACGAGTTCACGCGGGGAGAGCTGGCGGTGTCGTAGGAGTGCGCCAAGGCGTCACTATCTCCTCTACCAACACCGTTACCTCCACACTGTAGAGACGCCCCGTTTCCGGGGGAACCCCGGATGGGGGCGTCTCCGAAGCGGAGACATTGATTCAAATCGGAAGGGATCGTCCCGGCAGCACCAAGGCAAATCCAGGGGTCCTGTACCCGCGGACAGTCTTCGAGGAGTCAGGCGTTATCGCCGCCTCGGAGACGCCCCCACCGGTGGTTCCCCCCGGCACGGGGCGTCTCTACAGTGGGAGGCCGGCGTCGGTAGAGGAACGGTGACGGGTACACCCCCTATACCTGGAAGGGCGATGGGAGAAGACGGCCGGGGTGATGAGAGTCTTTTTGCTACAATCGCCCGTTCCATGGCCACCTACTACCTCACCACCCCGATCTATTACGTCAACGGCCCTCCCCACCTGGGGCACATGTACACCACCATCGTGGGCGACACGCTCATCCGCTACCGGCGCATGGCGGGCGATGAGACCTACTTCCTCACTGGCACCGACGAGCACGGCCAGAACATCGAGCGGGCGGCCCGCAAAGAGGGCATCGCGCCCATCGAGCTCGCCGACCGCGTGGTGGCCGAGTACCGCCTTTTGCGCGGCAGGCTGGGCTTCTCCTATGACGACTTCGTGCGCACCACCGAGGAGCGCCACCGTTGGGGCGTCGAGGAGATGATTCGCCGCATCGAGGCGGCCGGCGATCTCTATACGGCCGTCCATGAGGGCTGGTACTGCTCGCCCTGCGAGACCTTCTATACCGAGAAGGAGCTGGCGGCGGGGCAGACCTGCCCGGTGCACGGCACGCCGGTCGAGTGGAAGTCCGAGGAGAACGTCTTCTTCCGCCTTTCGAAATACCAGCAGCCGCTGCTCGATCTCTATAAGCAACAGCCCAACTTCGTGCGGCCGGCCACCCGCATGAACGAGGTGCGCTCGTTCGTGGAGTCGGGGCTGCGCGACCTCTCGGTGTCGCGGGCCAGCGTGGAGTGGGGCATCCCCTTCCCCGGCCACCAGGGGCAGACCGTCTACGTCTGGCTCGACGCGCTCACCAACTACATCAGCGCGCTCGGCTTCGGCGGCCCCTCGACGGCGCTCTACGAGCGCTTCTGGGAGCACGGCGACACGCGCATCAACCTGGTGGGCAAGGACATCCTCCGCCATCATGCCGTCTACTGGCCGGCCTTCCTGCTCTCCGCCGGCTTGCCGCTGCCCACCACGGTCTGGAGCCACGGCTGGTGGCACCGCGACGGCCGCAAGATGTCCAAGTCGCAGGGCAACATCGTGCGTCCCGCCGATCTCATCGACCGCTTCGGCGCCGACGCCGTGCGCTACTTCCTGCTGCGGGAGATGGTCTTCGGCCAGGACGCGAGCTTCTCGGACGAAGCCTTCATCGACCGCTACAACAGCGATCTGGCGAACGATCTCGGCAACACCGTCTCGCGCGTCGTGACCCTCGCCCGCAAAGCCTTCGACGGCAAGACCCCGCCGGAGCGGTGCAACGACAACCCGCTGATCGCCGTGGCCCGGCAGAGCGTCGCCGACTACCGCGCGGCCATGGAGGAACTCGCCTTCAGCCGTGCCCTGGAGGCGCTCTGGCGTCTGCTGGCCGAGGCCAACCAGTACATCGTCGTCAACGAGCCGTGGAAGCTCATCAAGACCGAAGGCGCGACGGAGCGACTGTCGAAGGTGCTGTGGAACGGCCTCGAAGCCGTGCGCATCGTCGCCAGCGGCCTCCTTCCCTTCATGCCGCGCGTGGCCGCCGAGGTGCTGGCGGCTGTGGGCACGGCCGAGCCGCCCATCCGCCTCGCCGCCCTGGAGTGGGGGGGCACGCCCACCAACGCCGAATTGCCCGAGCCCAAACCCTTGTTCCCACGCATCGACAAGGAGGCCTACCTCGCCGAGGCCAAGCCTCCGGAAACCGAGAAGAAGAAAACGATGGAGACTTCCGAGACCGTTCCAACCGCCGCGCCTGCCGCTCCCGCTCCCGCTCCCGAGCCGAGCCGCATTTCGGTCGACCAGTTCTTCCAGGCCGAGCTCAAAGTGGCAACGGTCCTAGCCGCCGAGCCCGTGCCGAAGTCCAACAAGCTGCTGAAGCTTTCCGTGGACGTGGGGGAGGGAGCGCCGCGCACCCTCGTCGCCGGCATCGCCCTCGCCTACAAGCCGGAGGACCTGATCGGCAAGCAGGTGATCGTCGTCGCCAACCTCCAGCCGGCCAAGCTGATGGGCGTCGAGTCGAACGGCATGGTCCTCGCCGCCTCGCTCGACGGCAAACCGGTGCTCCTGCATCCGGCGACAGAAGTCCCGAACGGTACGCGAGTCAAGTGAGCGAGGTCGATCTTTCAGGACCCATCGACTCGCACTGTCACCTCCAGAATCTGCCGCCCGAGGAGCGCGAGCGCGCCCTCGACGCGGCCCGGGAGCGGGGAGTGCGGGGATTCCTCGTTCCGGCCACGAAGCTGGAGGAGTCCGAGGATCTCCTTGCCTTCTGCCACCAGCACCCGGACGTCTGGTGCGCCCTGGGCACGCACCCCCACGACGCGGCGTCGTGGAAAGACGGGGACGTCGATCGCCTCCGCTCCTTCCTCGCCGATCCGAAGGCCGTGGCGGTGGGGGAGTGCGGTCTCGACTTCTTCTACGACTACTCGCCGCGGGACGCGCAGTTCCGCGCCTTGCGCGAGCAGTGGGAGCTGGCGATCGACCTCGGCCTGCCGGTCGTCGTCCACAACCGCGAAAGCAACGAGGAGATGCTCTCCATCGTCCGGGAGGACGCCTTCCGCGAACTCCAGGCCGACTTCCACTCCTTCGCGGGGGGCCTCGCCATGGGCCGGGAGCTGATCGAGCGCGGCTTCTACCTGGGGCTTTCGGGGATGATCACCTTCCCGAAAGCCGACAACGTCCGCGAGGTCGTCCCCATCCTGCCGCCGGACCGCGCCCTCGTGGAGACGGACACTCCCTACCTCGCTCCCGTGCCCTACCGCGGCAAGCCCAACCGTCCCGCCTACGTCGTGGAGATCGCCGCCCGTCTCGCCCAGGAGACGGGGGAGACCTTCGAGGAGACCTGCCGGCGGACGGGGGAGAGCTTCTACCGGTTGTTTTGCAAGGCGATCCCGGCTGCTTCGTCCTGAACTCTGGAAGTGATCCCGGCGCCGAGTTTTCTCTTCCAACTCGAGGCGGGTCGTTGTAGCATGGTGGAAATCTCTCTAGAGGAGTGCTCCATGAGCGAATGCCTTCCGCTGTCGAAGGTCCTGCATGCCGAGTACAACCACCTCTATCCTGAGGCCTCCCTGTCGCCCGAGATCGCGGATGATCTCAACAAAGTCATCGCGGCGCTGCACCAGAAGGAGCGTAGCGCGCTCTGCGTCTCCGGCGGCGGGATCCGGAGCGCGACGTTTGCCCTCGGCGTCATTCAGGGACTGGCGAAGCTCGGCAAGAGCGCGGGCGACAGCGTCCTGGCGAAGCTGGACTACCTTTCCACCGTCTCCGGCGGCGGCTACATCGGCTCTTGGCTGTCGAGCTGGTCGGCGCGGAATGGTGGGATCCAACCGGTCATCGAGGAGCTGCGCGAACCGACGGGCGACAAGCTGATGCCGGAGCCCCCGCCCCTCCAGCACCTCCGCGAGTTCAGCAACTATCTGACGCCGAAGCTCGGGCTCCTGTCCGCCGATACCTGGACCTTCGCCGGCACCTATTTCCGCAATCTGGTGCTGATGTGGCTCGTGCTCATTCCGCTTTTCATCGGCGTTCTGGCCATCCCGCGCCTGTTCGTCAGCCTCATCCTGGGGCTGCCCCACGAAGAGGCAGGGTCATGGATCAGGATCATCGCCCTTGTCCTGTTCTTTTGGGCCCTCGGATTTCTGGCCTTTACGCGTCCGGCTGGAAAGACTCCTCCGAAAGGATGGCTCTACTCCAATGCCGCGTTCCAGATTCTTTGCCTTCTACCTTTCAGCCTCGTAGCGGTCGCGCTGGTCATTGGCCACGCCTGGTTCGATATTACAAGGTTCACGCTGTCGAGCATCGCGGGGGCGGCGGCGGGCACCTCGGCCTTCGCGTCGCTGATCTACTCGATCCGCTATTGGCGCGCCAACGCGAGAGAGACTCGCGACGACAGGCGTCCCGGCGTGTCGCTCGCGTCCTACACGCTCAAGAAGCAGTTGTTCGAGATCGCCGTCGGCGCGGTCAGCGGTGCGTTCTTCGGCGCGCTCATCTACTGGTTTCTCGGGTCGTTCGAGCATGGACCCGGCAATACGTTTCCACCCATGAAAGCGCCTGACGTACTGGCCTGGTTGAAGGCTTATCCGCCGCAGCTCAGCGACTCGCTCGCGGCGTCGTACGTCGTCTTCGGCGTTCCCCTGATCTTTCTCGCGATGGTCCTGCAGTCGACGCTGTTCGTGGGCGGAACGAGCTGGTTCAACGAAGACTTCGACCGCGAATGGTGGGGCCGCGCCGCCGCCTGGGTGTTCATCGCGGGAATCGGGTGGATCGTGCTGACCGCCACCGCGATCTACGGGCCGGTCGCCCTCCACTTCGCTCCCAAGGCCATGGCCTCCGTGGGCGGCATTTCGGGCCTGATCTCCGTTCTTCTCGGCAAGAGCGGCAAGACCAGCGCGAACAACAAACAGAAGGAGAAAGAGACGACGACCGGCAAGTTGTCCAACGTTCTCCTCGCCATGGCGGTACCGCTTTTCGTCTTCGTCCTGCTCGCGGCGCTTTCACTCGGTACGACGACGGGGGTGCGCAAGTGGCTGGAGCACGAGCACGGGAAGGAGCAGATTACCAAGCAGCCAGATCCGGACGAGATCGCCGTCCTTCGGCAGCTGTCGTGGAACTACCAGAAGAAAGCCACGATGACCTTGAAGCCGCCGCAGATCGGTGAAGGCGAGCAGACACTGAAGACCACCGACCATCGCGCCGTGGAGGCGGAAGAGCTCGCCGGGCTTGACCATCTCTATGTCCTCGAGCGGACACCTCCGCTGAAGGCGCTGCTCCTCGTGCTCGGTCCGATTCTCTTGAGCCTGATCGCGTCCTACTTCATCGGCGTGAACCGCTTTTCCATGCACGCCCTCTATCGCGACCGCCTGATCCGCGCCTACCTTGGAGCGTCGAACAGCAAGCGCGCTCCCAATCCCTTCACCGGCTTCGACCCCCGGGACAACATTCCCATGAAGGAGCTCCAGCAGCGCCCGATGCATCTGGTCAACATGACGCTCAACCTCGTCGCCGGGGAAAATCTGGCCTGGCAGGAGCGCAAGGCGGAATCCTTCACGGCTTCGCCGCTGCACTGCGGCAACCTCCATCTTGGTTACCGGCCGACCGCCGACTACGGCGGGCCGCGCGGCATGACCCTCGGCACCGCGGTGGGGATCTCCGGCGCCGCGGCCAGCCCGAACATGGGGTATAACTCCTCGCCGGCGCTGGCCTTCCTTCTCACCTTCTTCAACGTCCGCCTCGGCTGGTGGCTCGGCAACCCGGGCCCTGCCGGCGACAACACCTATTACCTCCGCAACCCGCGCGCCTCGCTGCGGCCCTTGCTGGCCGAAGTCTTCGGCCATACCGATGCGTGCCATCCCTACGTGTATCTGTCGGACGGCGGCCATTTCGAGAATCTCGGATTCTACGAGATGGTCCTCCGCCGCTGCCGGCGGATCATCGTCAGCGACGCCGGCTCGGACGAGAAGTTCGTGTTCGAGGACCTCGGAAACGCCATCCGGAAGGTCTATATCGACTTCGGCATCCGTATCCGGATCGATCGCATGGGACTCTTCCCCCGCCCTCTGGACAAGGAAAAGAACGAAAACCCGAGATACTGCGCGACCGGGCGCATCTTCTACTCCGACGTGGACGGCGAAGAGGCCCCGGTCGGCGAGTTCGTCTACATCAAGCCCGTGTTTTACGGCGATGAGCCGCAGGACATCTACAACTACGCGAAGACCAACGAGACCTTCCCTCACCAGTCGACCGCCGATCAGTGGTTCAGCGAGTCGCAGTTCGAGAGCTATCGGGCGCTGGGGAGCTTCACGGTCAGCCAGATCTGCCAGAAGAGGGACCCGGAGGACGTCAACACGATGGCGGAGCTGGTCAAGGCGGCGCAGGACTACGCCAATGATGCCGGCGCTCAAGGAGGCGGAGCCCGCGGCTCTCAGGGCCGCAGCGGCACCTCGACCGCCGAAGTGCCGGCCGCGTAGGAGACGCCGGTGGGGCCTATCGAGCCGACTTTCGCGTCCAGCAAAGATTGCCCCGCTTCGAGGGAGATCAGACGCTGCGAAGGCGTGTAGGCGTAGGCCTTCCACTTGCCTTTCAGGTTTGCGAGGCCGGCGAGGTCGAGGTCTCCCGTCGCGAGCTGCGGCAGGGTCACCGTCAGGTACCTAAGGTGCGAGGGATTGCCGGTTGACGAGAGGACGGTGGGATCATCGACCGGGGGAGGGCAGGCGTTCACGCTCTTCTGGCTGGCGAGCTTGGCTTCGGGTCCGGGGCCGACGATCCAGCGGTCGGCCTTTCGCTCGGAGATCAACCCGGCCCCGGCCGCCAGTCCATCGAGCATCTGGTCCGCCGGCAGATTCGCGCTGAAGGCGGTGACGACGCCGTCCAGCTTGTCCGGCACCCAGATCGGCTCTTCCAGGACCACCGACAGCGTACAGAGGATCACCTTGAGATCGGCGCCGCGGACCGAGAGATCGATGGCCTCCCCCGTATAGCGTCCCGGACGCGGCGCGGTTGCGGCCGGCGGCTTCCGGGAGACGAGGTGCAGCGGCCCGGGTCCGACGTAAACTCCTATCGAGCTCATCGCGGCGAACGTCTCGTCCAGCGTCGCCCCCTCGACGTCCAGGCTGACCCGTCCCTCAAGGTCGGCGGCACTGACGAAGCTCAGGGCGGTCAGCTCGTTGAGCACGAAGAAAACGTCGCTCAACCGTACGCCGTGCAGATGAAGAGTGAGAGCGTCCGGAGAGGTCGCCGTGCCGTGAGCTACGACCCGGCCGCCTGTGGGCTCGGGCGAGCAGACCTCGGTGGCCCAGAAATCGAAAAGGCCGTTGAAGATTACAGGCTCCCAGGGCACCTCGCCCGCTTCCAGGCGCGCGGTGGCCGAGAACGTCTGACACCCACCGGCCGGAGACATCTCGACGTGGCTTACGAGGAAGCTCGCCTTGGCGAGGGCCGGCTTGAGCCCGTCGCGTGCCGAGGCGCCGGCGACGACGCCCTTGAGGACGATCTCGCCGCCGGCCCGGAGCGTGGTGAGCGCCGTGGCCCGCTCCCGGTTCAGATTGTCGAAGGCGGCCAGGGCGGCGACGAGCCTGGGCTTCGATCGCTCCGTGACCTCGGTGAGCAGGCGATGGGTCGCCTTGAGTTGGCGCAACAGATCCCGGTAGCTAGTGACGACGTCCGGCGGCAGCGGCTTGATCTCCTCCGACGTATCCAGATAGCAGAGGAAGGCGAAGCCCGCGGTGAAGCTGACGACGTTGCCGGCCTCCACCTCGAGCCGCAGCGTCTCGAGATCCGTCAGCCGAGACAGGTCTCCCATCCTGTGCAGGAACGTGAGGACGTCCCCATAGGAAGCGCGCCCGGAGATCTCCAGCCGGCGCAGCTCCAAAGATGCCGGCGAGCCGTCTTCCAGCTTGAGCCGCTCGCTGCCGGCAACGGCTTTGACCTCGATGGTGTCGATCCCCGAAGCCTTGGCGACCGCGCGGGCGCGTTGTGTCTCGTCCGCGGGATCGAGGCCGGGGGGCACGCGGCGCAGGAGCACGTCGATCTTCTCCGCGAGCGCCTGGGCCTCTCGCGACAGATCGACGACTTCCCGGACGGCCTTCCCGGATTGCGCCTGGGCCGCACCAGGGAAGGCGGCGGCAAGGAGAGCGACTACTACGAGACGGCAGGATTTTCTGGCCATGGTAGGCTCCAAGTTTAGCTCAGGAAGGCGAGATGAACCCAAACCTCTCCGTTGCGCAGCTCATGGCCAATCTGGAGGCGCAGATCGCGCACTTCGAAAGCCAGGAGGCCCTCCACGCCCGGCAGGCGGCCTTCCACCGGGAGCAGCAGCAGCTCAACGCGGCCGAGCTGACGAAGGCCCGTGAGCGCTACGAGGCCTTCAAGGTCGCGGCGGCGGCCACCGGAGAGATGGCACACCACGCCGCCATCGCCGATGCCGCCCGTCAGGCGGAAGAGGACGCCCGCCTCCCGATCACTACGATCAGTGGGCTGATCGCCCGCGTCCTGGACGCCAAGCCGGCTGGCGAAACCTTCGGCCCCACGGCCGTGGCCCAGGAGCTCAACGCCCGCTTCGGCAAGAGGCTCCGCCGCTCCCTCGACAGCCGTGCCGTCTCTGTCACTCTGAGACGCCTCGAGGCCGAAGGACGGATTCATTTGGTGCAGGAGGGGAGGGCCTTCCACGAAGCGCGGTATGCGTTGGGCCCGAAGCCGGCGTGAGGAACGCCCCGGGAAGATGCCGCAGCCTGGCCAGAGATGCCGCATCCTAAGGATCGATGCCGCAGCCTGCCCTTATGTTGCGTCACCGATTCATAGGCTGCGGCATCTACTCTCAGGTTGCATCATCTAAGGATAGGATGCGTCATCGATCCAGAGATGCCGCATCCTATCGATCGATGCCGCAGCCTATCGGTATATGGCGCATCCTATCCTTAGATGCCGCATCCTAAGCATAGATGACGCATCCTATCCATCGATGCCGCAACATAAGTATCGATAAGCAATCCGATGGTTATTTTGGGCCTTCCCAGCGGAATTGCCGCAACCGATCCGCTGACGAGTTGGCGGCGACATCGGTCCAGCAGGGCGCGATAGGATGCGCGAATGGGGATCGCGAGCGACCCTTTTCCGCTCAGTCGGACCATTTATCGCCCCCTCGTCACGGAGAGCCGTGATTCGCGCCGGACGTTGGTGTCACGCCGGCCCAAGGGGCCGTGATCCCTAAGCCCAGGCCAACGGCCTGGGTTGGAAGACGATCCGCAGATGCGGCCTGAAGGGTCGCGATACCCTCGCACGTAGGATTTGGCCCGATGAGGCCGGGAAGGTGATGGCGCGATGCCCCAGTCGTTGTCTCGCATCCTGATCCATATGATTTTCAGCACGAAGAATCGCGTTCCGGTCTTGGCGCCTGAAATTCGTTCCGAGTTGCATCCCTATCTCGCCTCGGGATTGCAAGAGAACGGTTGTCCTTCGTTACAGGTCGGTGGTACCGAAGACCATGTTCATCTGTTGTTTGGCTTGTCGAGAACATGGACGGTTGCGCAGGTGGTCGAGGAGGTGAAGGTGAGCTCCTCCAAGTGGATCAAGACCAAAGGTCCCGGTTTCGCGGATTTTCACTGGCAGGCCGGTTACGGCGCCTTCTCCGTCAGCCAGTCCAACGCGTCCGCGGTGGTTCGATACATCCAGAATCAGATGGAACACCATCGCAAGACGACGTTCCAGGAGGAGTACCAGAAATTTTTACGGCGTCATGGAGTCGCCTACGACGAGCGGTATGTCTGGGATTGACCCGGTGGCCCTATTGCGGGGGCCATTTATCGCGCCCCGTTGGGGCGCCTTCGGTGTTGATGGCGTAACCCAGGCCGTTGGCCTGGGCTCAGGGATCACGGACCTTTGGCCCGGCGTGTCGGTCAGGTTGTCTCGCGGGAGGGCATCGCCGAGAGAGGAGAGACGTCTGGTGCGTCCTGGACTCGCACCTCCACGCTGCGGCCTCTCTCGCCCACGTTGGCAGGAGAGTAATGAATCGCGTGGACCTTGGTGACACGCCGGCCCAAGCCTTTGGCTTGGCCGTGACGGTCAGTTTGTCTGGCGTCAAGGATATCGAAGAGAGAGTTCGCCCCCATGGTTACGGAAAGTAGTGAATCACGCGGACCTCGATGTCACGCCGGCCCAAGGGGCCGTGATCCCTAAGCCCAGGCCAACGGCCTGGGTTGGAAGATGATCCGCAGATGCGGCCTGAAGGGTCGCGATAGATGTCGATGACGGGTTTGGCAGCCAAGCCGGGCAGAGGCGCCAGTTCCTCCGGGCGCGGTATGATGCGCCAATGGAGATCGATCCCCGGAACATCGAGGTGATGGACGACGACATGGCGGAGGTCTTCCGCGCCATGACCGGAGCCCAGCGTCTGAAGATCGCGAGCGACCTCTTCCGCTCCGCCCGGACCATGATCGCCAGCCACCTCGCCGCCGAGCACCCCGACTGGGATCCGCAACGCCTTCAGAAGGAAGTGGCGAGGAGGCTCTCCCATGGAGCAGTCTGAGTTGCTCCACTTCGTCGTCGACGCTCTGGAGAGGATCGGTCTGCGGTACTTCGTGACTGGTTCGATGGTCAGCATTTCTTAGGTGAGCTTTTGCGGTGAGTTCAATCAACGACTCGGTAGATAATTACTCCTCTACTGGAAGTCCGTTCCATACTCCAATCACGCAAGGGTGTGCACACAACTCCCACTTCGGTCTTCGTGAGCCAAAAACTTCTCGGGGTAGCTTCTGAACAAGCTCATCACGGGCATCGCGGACATTATCTACAACTCTTGCTATACTGAAAAAACGTGCCCATCTCAGGTGCGCGGGAAGGTCTAGCTCCTGGGGAAACATCTCCAATTGGTCAGGCGACCAACAAACCAGGCGGATAGCGGCTGGCTTCTTTGCCCAGTTCCGAGATCTATCATTTTCTAAGGATTCCAAGCTTAATGCTGCGCGGTAAAATGGGTAATTGCTATACCAAACGATCCATTCGTGAAGAGTGATGACCCATAAAGCGATCCCGAGTGTACGTGCTACTTCTTTAGCTTCCTTAGTAAATCCGAGCGGTGAAGCAATTGCGGCCTTATCGGCGCCTATGGCATCACGAGTTTGGGCAAGCTTCTGCACTATAGGGCGATCGACTCGCCGTTTCCAATTTTTGCACTCTACAATCAGTGTGAAGTTGATAGCCGGATCTAATTGGATTTCAAGGGCAACATCGATTTCATATACCCCGGGTTGCCGGATACCAGCAAAACGCCGGTTTCTGTAGACAATACCCTGCTTGGCGAATTTGAGAGCTTGAACTAATTCGGCCACGTATTGTTCAAACTCGCTTGCTGTGAGAGTTCGAATTTTGTTTGTCACCGTGTACTCTCCGGGATGATCTGGCCAGCGAGGATCGTACGGGACCACGTCGAGCTGAGGCACGGCCTACACCGGGTTCGGCACATCAATAAACTCCGCCTCGATGCCAAACTTCTCCGCCAAGTGCTCGCCCAAGGCGCGGATACCAAGCCTTTCGGTGGCGTAGTGGCCGGCGGCGAGGTAGTGGATGCCGGCTTCCCGGCAGACGTTCATCACCCATTCGGAGACCTCGCCGGTGATGTAGGCGTCCAGACCCTCGTCAATCGCCTGGTAGAGCTCGCGCTGGGCGCCACCGCTGATGATTCCCAGCGACTTGACGGAATCGGGACCGGAGAGGAAGGCGAGCGGCTCCTGACCGTAGATGCGGCGGCAGCGGCCGTTGAGCTCTTCGGCGGTGATGGGCTCCGGGAAGCGGCCCCGGAAGCCGACGGGTAGCCCCTCGTGGATGCCGAAGGGCTCCAGATCGGTGAGGCCGAAGGCGCGGCAGGCCAGGGAGTTGTTGCCGATCTCGGCGTGGCGGTCCAGCGGGAGGTGGTAGGCGAGGAGGCTCATCTCCCCACGGATCAACTCGGCGACGCGGCGAAACTGGAAGCCGGTCAGTGTGCGGGGCATGCCATCCCAGAACAGCCCGTGGTGGACCAGCACGGCGTCCGCCCCCGCCTTGCGGGCTCGGACGAACAGCTCGTGGCAGGACGAGACGCCGGTGACGACCTTGTGGACATCTTCCCGCCCTTCGACCTGGAGGCCGTTGGGGCCGTAGTCCCTTCCCTGGGAGGCGTCGAGATACTGGTCGAGATAGGCGACGAGGTCTTGAAGGCTTGGCATGAGAGGAAGTCTAGCGTACGGGGAGATATACCGAGCCTGCCCAAAAAAGAAAAGGGCGACCCGAAGGCCGCCCCGTCGAACCGCTAGATTGGAGAAGGTCACTTAACGACGCGGACCGCCGCCGCCGCTGCGGCCACCACCACGGCCTCCGCGGTCGCCGCCCCGGCCGCCGCGATCGCCACCGCGGCCTCCCCGGTCACCGCCACGGCCTCCACGGTCGCCGCCGCCCTCGCGCTCGCCGCCGCCTCCGGCCATGGCCATCTCCATGCCTTCGTACTGCGAGGGATCGTAGTCCGGCGCTTCCATGATGACCGCCTTGCGCGACAGCCGGATCTTGCCGGTCTCGTCGATGTTGATGACCTTGACGGACATCTCGTCGCCTTCCTTGACCACGTCCGAAACCTCGCGGACGCGGTAGGGGGCGAGCTCGCTGATGTGCACGAGGCCGTCCGTGCCCGGCATGATCTCGACGAAGGCGCCGTAGGCCTCGACGCGGCGCACCGTGCCCGTGTAGACCTTGCCGATCTCGGCCACCTCGGTCAGGCGCTCCACCATCTGGATGGCGCGCCGGGCCGCCGGCTCGTCCGGCGAGGCGATGATGACCTTGCCGTCGTCCTCGATCTCGATGTTGCAACCGGTCTCTTCGATGATGGAGCGGATCGTCTTGCCACCGGGTCCGATGACGTCGCGGATCTTCTCCTTGGCGATCTGCAGGGTGTAGAGGCGCGGCGCGAACTTCGAGATGTCGGTCCTCGGCTGGGGAATGGCTCCCTCCATGATGCCGAGGATGTGCATGCGGCCGGCCTTCGCCTGCTCCAGGGCCACCTTCATGATCTCGCGGGTGACGCCGGTGATCTTGATGTCCATCTGCAGCGCCGTGACGCCCTCGCGGGTGCCGGCCACCTTGAAGTCCATGTCGCCGTAGTGGTCTTCCTGGCCGGCGATGTCACTCAGCACGGCGAACTTGTCGCCTTCCTTGATGAGACCCATCGCCACACCCGCGACCGGCGCCAGCAGAGGCACGCCGGCGTCGAACATGGCGAGCGAGCCGCCGCAGATGGTCGCCATCGACGAGGAGCCGTTCGACTCCAGGATGTCGGAGACGACGCGGACGGTGTAGGGGAACTCGTCCTCGTGCGGCAGCACCGGCAGGAGAGCGCGGCGGGCCAGCACGCCGTGGCCGATCTCACGCCGGCCGGGACCGCGCAGGAACTTCACCTCGCCGACGGAGAACGGGGGGAAGTTGTAATGCAGCATGAACTTCTGGATGCTCTCGCCCTCGTACTCCTCGATCACCTGGGCGTCGCGGCTGGTGCCGAGGGTGGCGGTGACCAGGGCCTGGGTCTCGCCGCGAGTGAAGAGCGCCGAGCCGTGAGTGCGCGGCAGGACTCCCGTCAGCACCTCGATGTCCCGGATCTCGTCGAGGCGCCGGCCGTCGAAGCGGGTGCGCTCGTCGAGCACC
>Ga0134121_10001247_pt1 | contig 24225 bp, 17 predicted proteins | sample KB301_FD_96463 | JGI IMG/M metagenome (GOLD analysis project Ga0134121, IMG submission 96463) | Terrestrial soil microbial communities without Nitrogen fertilizer from Kellogg Biological Station, Michigan, USA - KB3-0-1 | ecosystem: Environmental > Terrestrial > Soil > Unclassified ... | reverse complement strand
AGTGGCGCCTTCGCTTTTGGGTGTTGGCCTGACAAGATCGTGTGATCGAGAGGTGTAACGCTTGCAGCAGTTATCCGAACCAGTAGCTTTACCATTCGCAATATATGATTTCGAGCGGCCAGGCCCGAAGTCGGTCAGCCCCGCAATGTACTGGTCGGGCGTTAAGGTGGTCAACTGGTGGAGGTGGATTTCTGTTTGGCATCATTTTTGTTCTCCTTCTCGGTCACGACTAATTTCCGATAATTCCTTACCTGAACGCATTAACGTACATGTATAGTATGATATACTTGGAAGGAAGTTACAGGAATTTGAGGAAAAGATGGCAAGCAAATTGAGGGAGCGGTACCGGTCTGAGCTGCGCGCCGAAACGCTATCGGCAGCCCGAGATCTAATTAAGGAACAGGGATACGAGGGTTTGACGCTACGCAATCTCGCGCAGCGGATGCAGTGCTCTCCGATGGCCCTGTACACCTATTTCGCCGACAAGCAGGCTCTGCTTACTGCTGTTGCGTCGGAAGGCTTTGAAAAACTGGCAAAACGACATGACGGCACGGGCCGGCGAGAACCCATAAGCGCACTCCGGAAAATAATGTTGAACCACATCGCTTTCGCCGAGGAAAACCCCAACGAATACAGGATTCTCTTCCTGTCGGTGCGGCCTCCCGCAGCGGTCAAGAAAAGTCGGCAGGAGATACAGGAAAGCAATCCGGCTTTCCGCTTGCTGTTCAAGTGCGTACAGTCGTGTCTTGAAGCCGGAGTGCTCCAGGGCGACGCCTTTGCCATCAGCACCACAGCGCTGTCTGCCGCTCACGGCGCTGCATCCCTTCTAATCACGTTGCCAGACTTCCCCTTTGGCTCTCATCGGCGATACGCCGAAGAAGTGGTCGCAACGACATTGAGCGGCCTACACAGTCGAGTAATCCGGGCGATATGAGTTTCTCTTCTCGGGTTTCTGCGATGACTCTTTTGGGGCTGTCTCGTGTTTAGGATTTTCGACTGTGCCGTTGCTTGCATACAGGGGCCAGTTTCAAGTACGTAGGACATCGAGGCAAAGTCTTAGTAGATTTTGTCTGCCCGATCATGATCGTGAATCAAAATCAGCATTTCTCCGCGACAAAGCGTCCGCCCTAAGATGAAGCGCCTTGGTATCGCGCGACCCGACCTGGTCCGTTTGCAGCAAGTAGCGCTGATTCGAGGAGGCGCTTGGCGTTCTCCCTCGGGTTGCCGTTCTCAAAAACGGCACTGCCGGCGACCAGGATTTCCGCACCAGCGCGCACAATACTTGCTACCGTCTCGTGGTGAACGCCGCCGTCCACTTCAATCCGAAACTGTAGTCCCCGAGACTCCCTGACCTCTGACAGCGACTCAATTGTTCTCAGGGAAGAGTGAATGAACGACTGGCCACCGAAACCCGGATTCACGCTCATCACAAGAACGTGGTGAACCAATGGAAGAACTTCGTCGAGGACATGGATGGGCGTACCAGGGTTTATCACTACTCCGGGCTTAGACCCATGCGAAGCGATAAGACGAAGCGTGCGATCAAGATGGGTGCAAGCTTCCTGGTGAACCGAGATCCAATCGACTCCTGCTTCAGCCAATACCGGGATAAATTCGTCCGGGTGTTCGATCATCAGGTGACAGTCGAGGGAAACCGGCGACACCTTGCGGAGAGCGGCGACAACCGGGGGCCCGATCGTGAGATTGGGGACGAAGTGGCCGTCCATTATGTCAAGGTGCAGAACGGTCGCTCCACCCTCAACGGCGGCCTGAACCTCCGCGCCGAGGCACGCGAAATTAGCAGAGAGAATCGAAGCGGCAAGGTCGATCATACGATTGCCTTGGTCCACCAAGTTTCAACTCGCGGCTCGCGCGTGATCCGCCTGTGTTCGCGCGATTTTCTGGACCACTCGGTTGGCAATTCTTTCCCCTCGCACAGTGCCGACAGTTCGGGGTTCAGCTTCGCTTTGCACGACGGGCAACCAAGTAACGCCCCGTGCGAGCATGGTCGCGAATGCCACGGCGGTAGAATCGTTCAATGCAACAGAGAGCGGATTCTCTTTCACAAATTCACTAAGTTTGTGCTGCATCAAATTTTCCTCTTGATGCGGTGGAGTGACGGCGATGCGCGCGAAAATCTGAAAAAGGTCACTGCGGTCGAGAGTTCCCCATAAACGCTGTTGTTCGTCGAGAATCAGAAGTTCGCCGCTTGGGTTTTCCCTCAGCGCCCTAATCCCGTCTGCTAGCGTGGAGCTTTTACTGAGGATGTCGGCGGGAAGAGGTTCAAGAAGGGACTCGAGCGGCTCACGCTCAAGAATAGATTTGCCCAGCGGGAGGCGTCGCCAAAGGTCCCCGGAGCGGCGTATAACCGCGTTGGATATCAGTTCGCGGAACGGTGGGAAGTTGACTGCGGTCTCGGAGAAGAGCGCGCTGCCCACTTGCCTCAGACGAACAGGAGTGCGAGCTCGGACGCTCGTTTCATGCGGGCGGCTTCCCAGCAAGGCGCCCTCGCCAAAAAAGTCTCCCTTTCCCAATACGCCGACGATTTTGGCTTCGGGGCTCTCCTCCGTTGCCTGCAGGATCTCGACCTCGCCATCTTCGATGACACTAAACACCCGAGCCACCTCTCCTTGCCTGTGAATGAAATCTCCGGGGCGATAGTAGGCGCGACTGAGGTATTGCGTCGCGTCGGTATTGAGGAAGCTGAGATCGCGGGGAAAAAGAAAGTCCCAAAACCAGTCCAGGGCGACTTTGATTCTGCGGGACCACGTCGGCAGCTTGAAAAGGTAGACACCACGCCATAGAAACCAGGCGAGAAAACCCGAGACGCGCATGCCAAACATTTCCGCCACCGCTTGGTACCCGCCAATCGAACAGAGCTGACCAAGTGCTTTGAAGCGGAAAGGTTGCGTGGGTTCGCCTTTGAGAACGCGAACGAGGTTGAGGGCCGCCTGGCGACCCTGGCGTTCCGCGAACTGGGCCGTAGTTGGTGACGGCTTGTTGTCGAAGGCGTTGACAATGTAAGCGCAATCGCCGATGGCCCACGCGTTCGTGTGCCCTTCAATTTGCATGTCGGCTGTCGTGCGTATCCGGCCACGTTCCTTGGGCACATCGAGCTCTTGAATGATGGGAGACGGTGCGGTTCCGATGGTGCAAGCGATCGTGCCTCCCCTCAGCATCCGTCCGTTATCGAGCTCGATACCCTCATGCGTTGCGGCAACGGCGCGGGCATTCAGCATGATGGTGATACCGGCCTTTTCCATCTTCTTTCTTGCGAACTCCCGAAGAGGCGGAGCAACTTCCGGCAAGATCTGCGCCTGGGAATGGACGACCGTTACGACTACGTCCTCCCTGCGAAAGTTGGGGTAAAACCGGCTGCTGCTGCGAACCAGCTCATTGATTTCGCCGGCAAGTTCCACCCCGCTGAAGCCGGCACCGACAATGATGAAGCTCAGGTGCCAGCGCCGGCGATCGGTATCACTAGCAGCCTCGGCATGCTCCATCTGGTGGACGACATGCTGGCGAAGGTCAATGGCATCGCGCATGACCTTGAAGCCAAACGCATGGTCGGTCATTCCGGGGATGATCCCCAAGTTGCTCTCGGCGCCACAGGCAATCACGACATGGTCGTAATGCAGGCGCGACAGCGTACTGGTTCCATCGTCAAATTCGATCTCCGAAGTGCGAAGGTCAATCCTCTGCACGCGCTCCGTGCGACACCCAACACCCGGCAGCATTTGGCGCAGAGGGGCGGCCGCGGCGTCGGGATTGATAGAAGCACCCGCGACATCCGCGAGCAGTGGGTGAAACACCAAATGGTTCTCGCGGTTGAAAAGAAGAATCTCGCACTCCGAAGCAGGCAATTTTTTACGAAGCGTTTTCGCGAACTGTACGGCCGCAAATCCGCCTCCGACAATGACAACTCTTATGGGCTTCACTTTCTTGCTCCTATCACTCGGCTGGTCGAATTCCACTTCCTTTAGGTGCAGTCGACTTCAACGTGACGCAACTTCTGTTTCATGCCCAAGAATAGGAACGAAGCAATACCTCGTATATCGAAAACGTGTGAAATCTGCCGAAAATGTGGTTGGTGTTGGGCTCCAATCCATAGCTTTCAAACTCGGATAATCCGCTGCGTGCATCTCCACCAGTTCGAACGGTCTGAGCGATATCTGGATTACCTCGCTTGAGCTTCTGCGAACCTTTCGCTGTTTGGCTTGGAACCATTCAGCCCGTAGAACAATATGTATAAGTAGCAAAGCACGGGAAGAAAAAAGGCGTGGTGAATCCCCACTCGATCCGCGATGAGGCCCTGGACCACAGGTAGGATTGCGCCGCCCACGATCGCCATGTTCAGGACGCCGGAAGCATTCCCGGTTAGAGGACCCAGTTCGGCCACGCCCAGGCTGAAGATTGTGGGGAACATAATGGAGTTGAAGAGCCCGACGGCAAGCATGCTCCACATTGCCGTGTGCCCGTCCGTCAACATTGAGACAGTGACCAAGGTAGCGGCACAAATTCCGCATAGAGCCAGCAGATAGCCAGCTTTGATCCGTCGTAGAAGTCCCGCACCGACAAAGCGCCCTATCATGGTGCCAGCCCAGAAGAAAGAAACAAATCCTGCTGCGGTCCTCGCAGACAGGCCCGCAATCTCGGGCAAACTGAAATAATTCACCAGGAAACTCCCGATGGAGACTTCCGCACCCACATAAGCGAAGATCCCAATCGCGCCGAGGATGAGGTTGGGGTGCTTCCAGATCGAATCGTTCACGTTCTCTTCGCTACCGGGTTTCTCCGTTTCAATCTTCGGCAGTGTGAACGTGCCGATCAAAATCGCCAGCAACACGAGAGCAATGCTAATTACCGTGTATGGCATCTTGACGGAGGCTGCTTGCTGGACGCGATAGGCATGCAGGGCCTCCGGCGCCAACTGCTTCAGCTGTTCAATGGCTAACGGGGCGGCGCTCAGGATCAGCAGACCTCCAATTTTCGGGGCGATTGTGGTGCCTAGGGAGTTGAACGCTTGCGTCAAATCCAGGCGGCTCGACGCCGTTTCGGGCTTACCCAGTAAGTCCACGTAAGGATTCGCCGAAACCTGCAGGCCGGTAATCCCCGCTGCAAGGACGAGCAGAGCGGTCAGGAACAAGGGGTACGATACTGCGGACGCGGCAGGTACAAACAGGAGAGCGCCACAAGCCATGGTCACCAGGCCGACGACCATAGTCTTCTGATAGCCAATCGTATTCACGACTTTCGACCACGGCACGGAAAACAGGAAGTACGCCGAAAAGAATGCAAACTGGACGAGCATGACCTGCGCGTAACTTAGGTCAAAAATCGATTTCAAGTGGGGCACCAGAATGTCGTTCAGACAGGTTAAGAACCCCCACATGAAGAATAGCGTCGTGACGACGGCTAGGGGCCGCGCGTAATTTTGGGGCTTAGCGACGGCACTTTGTGTCGCGCCGGCAGCAGTCGTAATTTCTCCGGTTGCCATTTTCTCTCCTCGAATTTGCAGTCTGGCCTATTCCAAAACCTCAGGCGCCATATCCGCGGTGCTTCGCCGCCTCGTTTCTGCGATCCCTCGCTACCACCAGGTCTCCGCTTGCAACCCGTACGTGAGACCGCTGGTCCGGTCTTGAAACGGAACGCCGCCCACCAAGCCTCGGAATCCGTTTGACCAACTGGCATACGTCAGAAACGCCCGCAGCACGGGACGGCTGAAAAACTGGCGACCAGCTCCGATTTGCGGTGCGATCGTGAACTTGCGAAGCCAGCCATCGAATTGGCGATCGCCGGTTTGTGTCGTAACAAAACCCTCGGTGTGGTCGAACCCTCCCTCAAAGGCGAGCGAAATATATTTTGTGAAGAAGACTTGCGGTCGCACACCAAACGAAGCCCAATCGTTGAAGCCGTGTCCGGGCTGGCCGTCCCTCTTCCTTTGAAAGATGAAAATCGGCATGACCGCAAACCTGGCATTAGGTTGAATGAGGAGGTGTTCCGTGATGAGCAACCTCTCAGAACTTTTGAGGAACGGATTCGGGTCATCAATGGACGTGCTGAAATTGCTGGCCGCGCCCTTGCCATACTGGACGGAAAATGTGTTATAGCCGCCAAGCCATTCCAGACGCTGGAAACGGAGTCCGAAGGCGTAGCCATCGGCAGTGGGAATGACCGAGCCGGTTTGCGTTGTACCGCCCTTCGCGTGCGCATAGTCGAACCACAAGCCAACCCGTCCCAAGGGGGCTCTTATGTCGTAGAGACGAACGTCAATGTTGTTTTTGGCGTAATTCCCATTTTGCGTAACGATGTCGGGTCTAGCGCCTGCCAGGAATGCGACCGCCAGCTTGCCAATTCCCACATCGAAATCCTCAACACCTCCTCCATAGCCACTTACGTCCAGAGGGTAGAAGTCGTTAATCTCAATATGCTGTCGGCGGTAATACCGCTCCCCAGCCCAGAACTTCGCATCCGGTTGGCTCTGCAGAATGTGACCGGCACGCACAAAGGCTTCTCGCAATCGGAATTGGTCATTCCCGGTGTTATTCGGAAAATTTGCATAGGTGGCCGAATTCGTGGTGTTGGCTTCAACCATGACTTCTGTTTTTAGCCACGCCTTGTCCGAGCTATGCTCAGGGTTCAGCCAGTTGTTGACGAAAATAAGTTCTCCGTACGTCTCTGCTTCATTGCCCAGCCGATATTTCGCGTCAGCCCCAGGTGCTTGAAAGGCGACCTGCGAGCCGCCCTTGCTGTTGAGGCCATAACCCGAACGAAAATAGCCATGAAACTCGAAGGTTCCTAGCTGCTCCTGCAATTTCGAGATGTTCGCTTCCGCCTCGTTCAGCAGGTCATAGGTTGGTTCTGACGGTAGTTGGCCCTGATACTTTGCCCCGACCTGATCCGATTGTCCGCGAACCGCTTTTTCCGCCGCCTGACGCGCGGCCAGTTCCACGGCACTGGCCGTCCCTTGTTCTGTCGTTTCGCTGACTTCTTTTTGTTTTTGGATTTGCTGTTCCAGCGCTGCGATGCGTTGCTGCAGGTCCCGCGTCGTAGCGTCGTACTGCTGCTTGAGCTGCTCGAGTTGCTTCTGCAGATCGCTGGGCGATGACGGAGCCGCAGGTTGCTGGGCGGAAGAGGGGAGCACCTGGGTCGCGGCCATGGCCACAATCCAGAGCGAACGTTTCAGGTGGGACCGACGATTCATACCTTGTCACCCGCTCCGTTTCTTCTCAAACCCCCAACCCGCTTTCGGAGCCATGCGCTCACGCGTTTGCCGCGCGAGCGCTCAAAACAAACTCTTCGATCGCTTTGGCGAATCCTTCCTCTTCGTTGGTGCAAGTGACGTACGTGGCTGACGCCTGCACTTCAGAGCTGGCGTTCCCCATCGCAATGCTCACACCGCTTTTCTCGAACATCAGAACGTCATTCGGCATGTCTCCGATCGTCGCGATTTCCGTTGCCGGAATGTTCAGCAGCTTCGACATCGCAAGCACGACGCCACCCTTATTGGCCTGAGGATGCGTCACATCGAGGTAGTAAGGTTGCGAGCGCGCTGCAGAAATGTGTTCTCCACCTGCTTCCTGAACGTCCTTTTCGCATTTCGCTACGCGAGTGTAGTCGTCGCTTACGCCAACAATCTTCGCTACTCGATTGAGGAGTCCGCTGAACGTCTTGACCACTGTTGGGGAAAATTTTACGGTCCACTCCTCGCGCGCGACGTGCGCCGCGTTCGGATCTCGCACGAACCATCCGGTATCCGTGTAGACCCACACGTCGAGACCGTGCTTCTCAATCGCCTCGATCACCTTGGCAGGCACGCCTGCAGGGAGATACTTTTGGTCGACCACCGTTGTAAGGTCGGGCTCGATCAACACGCCCCCATTGAACGCAGCGAGCGGCCGAATGAGTTGTAGCGGATCGATCAGCATGGCCATGCCGCGCGGAGGTCGGCCGCTGGTGACGCTGAACTGGATTCCCGCGTCGCGGAGATGTAATACAGCCTCTGCTGCCCGCTTCGTCAACACCTTTTCTTGCGTAACAAGCGTTCCATCAACATCGGCGATCACCATGCGGATCGCCTTTGCTGAGTGTTGATTTGTCGAATCCATCTTGAAGTTCCTTTCTTGCTCTTCGCCTTTCTTACTCTCTCCAACTCATGCCGATTGGTAGCTATTGCTCCTGGTAGTTCCACAAAAGACCGCCGTCCACGAAAAATGTGGACCCCGTGACGTAGTCGGATTCGTTCGAGGCCAGGAAACCGGCCAGACCCGCAACGTCCTCCGGTTTCCCAAGCCGGCCAAGCGGGATGTTTTCGAGGAGATCTTTAAGCTTGACCGGATCGTGCAAGAGCTTTGTATTGATGGGTGTCTCGATCGCCCCGGGGGCAATCGAGTTGATGGTGATCCTGCTCGGAGCGAGCTCGATTGCCAGGTTTCGCGTCAACATCTTGAGCCCTCCTTTGCTGGCGCAATAGGAGGCAAAATGCGGGAACGGCAGTTCTTCATGCACCGAGCTAATGTTGATGACTTTCCCGGGGCGCCCGGCTTGCCTAAGGTGACGCACTGCGGCTTGCGTTACAAAGAACATGCCCTTGAGGTTGACGTTCAAGACGGCGTCGAAATCGTCTTCGGTAACGTCCCAGAAGTCCGCGCCTTTCTCGAGACCGGCATTGTTCACAAGGATGTCGAGCTTGCCGAGGGCCGAGACGGTCTCTTCAATGAATCTCTGTCCTTCAGAAACCTTCCCGACGTCCGCTTGAAAAGCCACTGCGCGGTTCTTGGTTGCCGTGGTGATATCTGAAATTACTTCGTCCGCCCCAGCTTTGTTCTTGCGATAGCAAATCGCGACATCGGCGCCCTCGCAGGCCAGGCGCTGCGCGATCGCTCGGCCAATCCCTTGATCCCCGCCCGTTACGGCGGCCACTTTGCCTGTCAATCGATTTGACAACACTCCTCCTCACGATCCTCTTTCTCGTAGAAAGGAACCCAATCCGAACTTGTTTTGACTACTTAGACCTCAGGCGACCGTGACATCCGGACTCAAATACACATCCTGAATCGCGTTCAGCAGCTGAATGCCCTCCCGAAGAGGCCGTTGAAATGCTTTCCTGCCGGAGATTAGCCCGGTGCCGCCTGCCCGTTTGTTGATCACTGCCGTGACGACCGCTTCCTCAAAATCATTCGCGCCGGACGCACCGCCGCTGTTGATCAGCCCTGCCCGCCCCATATAGCAATTCGCCACCTGGTAGCGGCAAAGATCGATCGGGTGGTCGCTTGCAAGGTCTGAATAGATGCGCTTGTCGAACTTGCCGTAGCTCGAATCCCCCATGTTCAGGGCTTGATAGCCGCCGTTATTTTCCGGCAGCTTCTGCTTGATGATGTCAGCCTCGATGGTCACGCCCAAATGATTGGCTTGCCCGGTCAAATCCGCCGAGAGATGGTAGTCCTTGTCCTTTTTGAAAGCGCTGTTCCGCATGTAGCACCATAGAATCGTGGCCATGCCGAGTTCGTGCGCATGCGCGAACGCCTGGCTCACTTCCACGATCTGCCGATCGCTCTGCTCCGACCCGAAGTAGATCGTCGCCCCCACCGCCGCCGCGCCCATGTCGCAAGCGACCTTCACTGTAGAGAAAAACACCTGATCGAACTTGTTTGGGTAGGTGAGCAGTTCGTTGTGATTCAGCTTCATGATGAATGGGATTTTGTGTGCGTACTTGCGGGCGACGGCACCGAGCACGCCGCAGGTTGTCGCCACAGCGTTGCACCCTCCTTCGATGGCGAGTTTCACGATGTTTTCGGGATCAAAGTAGTCCGGGTTTTTAGCGAAACTTGCACCGGCAGAATGCTCAATCCCTTGGTCGACGGGAAATATGGAAAGATAGCCGGTCGTGCCTAGGCGGCCGTGCGCGTAAATCCTTTGCAGATTAGTGAGAACTCGAATGTTCCGATCAGAATCGGACCAAACACGATCGATGAAATCGGGCCCGGGAAGGTGCAGGCGCTCCTTGGGAATTTTGGGTGAATTGAATTGGAGCAAGGCCTCGGCTTTCCCGCCTAGATGAGTTTGAATCGTCGTTCGTGGACTCGTCGCCATAGTTCTCTCCTAAACTGCTCTCTTTGCTTGTGGTGCAAGCATGCGGGCTGCGGACGGATCCGCAAGCCACAGAACCTTGCCCTGCTGCGGGTGAATGATCTGCGCGGGAAGCTGCTCGGGCTCATACGGCCCTTCCAGCACGGCCTTGAGCGCCGGCGCTTTTTCCGCGCCTTGGACCATGAAGACCACGCGCGCCGCGTTGTTCAAAACCGGAGGTGTAAGGGTGATGCGATCCGTGTACAGCTTGCCCACCCAATTGCTGACAACGATGCGCCGCTCTTCTTTCAGCGCTTTTGTTCCCGGAAAGAGAGACGCCGTGTGCCCTTCCGGGCCCATACCCAGCAACACGAGGTCAAAACGAGGTAACTGGCCTTCCTCCAGGTGGAAACTCATGCGCAGATCTCTTTCATATTCCGCGGCAGCTTCCGCGGCGTTCTCGATCTCGCCTTTGATGCGATGCACTTGCTTCGAATGGACCTGGGCTTTCGCGAGCATCGCTTCGGAAGCCATTCGGAAGTTGCTATCCGCGTCATCCGGAGGCACGTGCCGCTCGTCCCCGAAAAAAAAATGGATTTTGCTCCAAGGCATCATGGCCCGCAGCGGACCGTTGTTTAGCAGCAAACCATACAGCGCCTTCGGCGTCGATCCGCCGGCGAGAGCCACCGAGAACGAGTCCTTTAAGCAGACTGCCTCTCGCGCTGCTTCGACAAATTCCGCGGCGGCCGTTTGCGCAATGGCATTGGCATCGGCCAAGATCCTTATCTCGCGATTGGTCGTCGTTGTCGTTATTGTTGGAATCGCAGTCGTCATAGTCTCAGTGCACCCCGGCGGTCGCCCGCTTCACTGTTGCCGGAACCTGACTCGGCTCGGGCAACACGGGCTCTTCTCCGATCGTTCGCCACACGCGCCCATCGCGCGACAGCAACTCATCGGCTTCCGCCGACCCCCAGCTTCCGGCCGCATAGTTCGGAAAGAGTTCGGGTTTTAAGGAGGACCAAACATCGAGTACCGGTTGAATCACGTTCCAACCCGCCTCAACCATGTCCGCACGCTGGAACAACGTAGCGTCCCCAATCATGCAGTCATGCAGAAGCCGTTCGTATCCGGTGCTGTGTGAAGGCCCAAAGTCGCGCGCATAGTCGAACTCCATGTTCACGAGGCCCAGGCGCATAACCGGACCCGGAACTTTGGCGCCGAATCGCAGCGAAATTCCTTCGTCGGGCTGAATGTGAATGACCAGCCGGTTCGTCTGTAGGTCAGCGATCTGAGTCTTCCGAAATAACACAAACGGGGACCGCCGAAACTGGACCGCGATCTCGGTCGCGCGCCGCCGCAGGCGCTTGCCCGTCCGCAGGTAGAAAGGCACGCCGGCCCAGCGCCAATTGTCAATGTGCAGCTTCAACGCTGCAAAGGTCTCGGTATTTGAGGATGCGGAAACATTGGGTTCGGCGCGATAAGCGGACAGGTGTTCTCCTCCCCTCATTCCCTTGCCGTATTGCCCGCGGACAGCTGTGCGGAGTACCTCTTCGTGAGTGGGTACCTGGACGGCATGCAGAATTTCAGCCTGCTTGTCACGCACAGCGTCGGCGTCAAAAGAAATGGGCGGCTCCATCGCCGTGAGCGAAAGCAATTGGAAAAGATGATTGGGCACCATGTCGCGCAGAGCGCCCGCCGTTTCATAAAAGCCACCGCGTTGCTCAACGCCTACTGTTTCGGCTGCGGTGATCTGCACGCTGTCGATGAAGTTTCGATTCCACAGCGGTTCCGCGATGCTGTTCGCGAACCGGAAAACCATCAGATTCTGTACGGTCTCTTTGCCCAGATAATGGTCGATCCGGTAAATCTGCTGCTCGCTCAGAATCTGCTTGAGCTCGCGATTCAGCTCCTTCGCCGAATCCAAATCTCTTCCGAACGGCTTCTCGACAATGACTCTGGCCCATTTGCCATCCAACTCTTGTGTCAGGCCCGCCTGGCCCAACTGTTTCACGACCGGAGCAAAAAACTTGGGTGAGACCGCCAGATAGTAGAAGCGGTTGCCTTGCGTGGAATGTGCTTTTTCGGCCGCTGTAATCTGCTGCTTGAGCCTCTCGTATGCGGCGGCGTCCTGGAAATCTCCCTGTACGTAATAGATCCGCTCCAGGAGCCAGTCCCATAGTTTTCCGTCCACCGGCTCGCTCGCGAACTCCTTGATGTCCTTACTCAGCTGGGCGCGGAAGGCGTCCGTAGTGATGGAGTCGTAAGAGAATCCAATCACCGCGAATTGCTGTGAGAGCAATTTGTCCTTGGCTAGATTGCACAAAGCCGGAATCAGCTTTCGCTTCGTCAGGTCGCCGCTGGCCCCAAAAATCACCATGACGCAAGGGCTCGCCTGTTGCCCCTGCCCGTTGAATCCTTCGCTCGTATTCATCGCAATGTGACACTCCTCATTTCAAATTCCGACCTGCTCACTTGGCGGCCGCAGCCTTTTCGAGATGGCCGCCAAACTGAAATCGCATCGCCGATAGGAGCTTCGCGGCAAAATCGTCCTCCCCGCGCGAGGCAAATCGCTCGAAAAGCGATGCTGTAAGCACGGGCGCCGGTGCGGTCGATTCGATGGCAGCGAGGATGGTCCAACGTCCTTCGCCGGAATCCGACACTCTTCCGGAAAACCGTTCGAGCGATGGTTGCTCCAGCAGCGAAATTGCGGTCAAGTCGAGCAGCCAGCTGGCCACCACGCTGCCCCTCCTCCACACTTCGGCAACGTCCGCCAAGGAAAAATCGTATTGGTAATGCTCCGGGTTGCGCAGAGGAGTTGTCTCTGCGTCCACTTCCCGCGTCGCGCTGCCTGCGTTGGCGTGCTTCAAAATGTTGAGTCCCTCGGCATAGGCGGCCATTAATCCATATTCAATTCCGTTGTGAACCATCTTCACGAAGTGACCGGCTCCCGATCGCCCGCAATGCAGATAGCCTTCTTCGGCCGTTCCCGCGACTTTCTCCCGCCCCGGTGTTCGGGGGATGTCGCCGCGGCCCGGGGCTAGCGTCTTGAAGATCGGATCGAGATGCTTCACGACCTCCCTTTCCCCACCGATCATCTGGCAGTAGCCACGCTCCAGTCCCCAGATCCCGCCGCTTGTGCCAACATCCACGTAGTGCAAACCTTTTGTGGCGAGTTCTTTTGCACGACGTATGTCATCGATGTAGTACGAATTGCCGCCATCGATCACGATGTCGCCGGCTTCAAGCTTTGCTGCGAGATCTTGAAGCGTCGCATCCACGACTGCCGCTGGCACCATCAGCCACACCGCGCGCGGCTTCTGCAGCTTCTTCACGAGTTCATCGAGTGAGGCAGCGGGAGTTGCGCCGTCGCGCGCGAGTTGTTTTACCGAATCCGCATTGCGGTCGAAAACTACACATTGGTGGCCGGCGTATTGCAGCCGACGCGCCATGTTGCCTCCCATTCTTCCGAGTCCGATCATTCCTAGTTGCATCGACAATCTCCTATCTTCGTCGCTTTTCCTGCGTTCCCTTTTCGTGCGGCACTATGCAACTGCCCGACTGACTGCCGCTCGGAGAGTGCTGAGACCAGCCTTCACATCTTTTCCGAGATGCACACGCAACGCGCGTCTACCCCGCTCGGCAAGCACCGCGAAATCCCCGCGCGCTTGCGCCGCCTTGACGACACCGAACGTGTATTTCTGTTCAGGAACTGGGAGGTCATCGGCGTCGTCGCAGGTGATCTGGAGAAAGGCGCCGCTGTTCGGCCCTCCCTTATAAGCCTGCCCTGTGGAGTGCAGAAAGCGCGGGCCAAATCCCAGAACGGTCGCGATGCGTTTTGCGTCCCTGACCTTATGGCGGATTCCTTCGAGAGCCGCCTCATTCTCGGCGTTCATCGTGATATAGCCCAAGAGTGCGAAATAATCTCCGTCGCCCAGCCGCTGGAGATGCAGCCTCAAGACATCCTCAAGTGACTTTCCCGGCTTGAGCTCGTCTGCGTTTCTCGCGTCCGCGTACAGCTTCACGCCCTCACCTTCAAAGAAAGGTGACTCGGCCGGCAGCTTGCCCGTCGCTTCGTATTCACTCGTGAGTTTGCGGGTGGCAATCTTGCTAGCTTCTACGTCCGGTTGATTGAAAGCATTGATCCCTATGATCGAGCCTGCCACGGCAGTGGCAATTTCCCACCGGAAAAACTCTTCCCCGATCGCGTACGGATCTTGCACCGCGATACGCACGACAGGCTGGCCAGCTTTCTCCAGCGCTATTACGGCTGCGTCCTGGTCACCATCCGCCGCGGACTCGAGACGGAGATAGGCGAAGAGCCGGTCACTCCCGTAGCGGTCCGGCAGAGTAATACCTTCCCGGTCAACGGGAATAATGCCCTTGCCATTCTTTCCCGTGGATTCTGCGAGAAGCTGCTCGAGCCAGGCTCCCAGGTCCGAAATACCCGGAGAGGCAATGATTGTCAGTTTGTCGCGACCGCTATTCGCCAGAGTTCCGAGGATCGCTCCCAAGACCACACCTGGATTTTCCCGGGCCGGTACGGTGGGACCACAGGCATGAACCATCTCTTCGGTGCGGTTCAGGAATTTCAGAACGTCGATTCCCATGACTGCAGCGGGAACCATGCCGAAATTGGACAGCGCTGAGTAGCGTCCGCCGATACTGGGCACGCCCTGGAAAATGTGCCGGAACTTATCGTTCTCTGCCACGTGCTGCATCTTTGAACCCGGATCGGTGACAGCGATAAAGCGATTTCCCGCTTCCTTTTCGCCGACGGCTTCTTTCACACGCGCAAAGAAATACTGCTTGTAGATGTTTGGTTCGAGAGTGCCGCCCGACTTGCTGGAAACGATGAACAGTGTGGATTTGAGATCGATTTTTGCTTCAGTCGCCTTGATCTGTGCTGGATCGGTGGAATCGAGGACGTGCAATTCAGGAAATCCTTCGATCTTCCCGAATGTGAGCCGCAGAACTTCCGGGCAAAGGCTCGAGCCGCCCATTCCCAGAAGAACGGCATGCTTGAATCCCGCCTGCTTCACTTCAGCCGATAAGGAAGTGAGGCCGCCACTGTGCGCCAGCTGGTCATCAGTGATCCCCAACCAGCCGAGCCATTGATTTTCATCGCTTCCCGACCAAAGGGAGGCATCCGCCCGCCACAAACGCCGCATTTTCCCATTGTTCTCCCAATCTGCAAGCGTGCTGTCTACAGCGGCGGATAGTGCCTTTGGCAGGGAGTAGGAAATGGAATTGATCTTCGCGGTTGGCTTTTTGCCTCTCTTGGTTCCAGTCGCGCTCAGAAGCTGGTCAAAAGCGTCAACGAACAGGCTCAGCCCCTGCTCTAAGAGAGTCTCTGTCACGGATTTGATCGAGATACCGGCTCGTTCCAAGCCCTCCATCGTATCGGCCGCGGACTCCACGTCTTCTGTGAGGCTCGCGCGAAGCCGCCCGTGCTCGCGGAATGCATTGAGCGTCGCAGGCGGAATGGTATTTACAGTCGAAGGCCCGATCAGCTCTTCCACGTAAATCACATCTCTGTAGCTGGGATTCTTTGTACTCGTGCTGGCCCATAGCAATCGCTGCGGTTGTGCGCCCTTTTCGGCGAGGCCCTGCCACGCATCTTCTGAGTACAACTCGCTGAAGCGGTGATACGCGAGCTTTGCACTGGCAATCGCGACCTTGCCGGCCAGCGCGCCGAGGCGTGCTCGCTGTGCAGGATCATTCGTAGTTTTCAGTTGGCTGGCGATTTGTGCATCTATCGCCGTGTCGATCCGGCTGATGAAGAAACTGGCTACGCTGGCGATCCGGCTGACATCGCCGCCGGAGGCTGCGCGCGCCGTCAAACCTTCTATGTAAGCCTTTGCCACCTGCTCGTAGACTTCTGGCGAAAACAGCAGCGTCACGTTGACGTTGATTCCCTCGCTGATCAATTGACGGATGGCAGGAATTCCCTCGGGCGTGGCCGGCACTTTTACCATCAGGTTTGGCCGGTTTACCGCTTTCCAGAGCCTCCGCGCCTCCTCGATAGTTCCTGCTGTGTCCCGAGCAAGCAACGGGGAAACCTCCAGGCTTACGTAGCCATCGCGCTGTTTGCTTTCGTCGTAAACTGACCGCAGGATGTCCGCCGCGTCCTGGACGTCTTTCACTGCGATTTTTTCGTAGAGGGTCTTCGCATCCAGGGCGGCTGATTCTTTGCTCTCGATCACCGCTTGATAGTCCGTGCTACCCACAATGGCTTTTTCGAAGATGGCCGGATTAGAAGTGACTCCACGAAGGCCGTCCTCCACGACCAGTCGTTTCAATTCTCCGCTGGTGATCAAGCTCCGGCGAATGTAATCGAGCCAGACGGATTGACCGAAACCGGCGAGGCTCCTCAGGGGATTTGTTTCTTTTGAAATGCTTAAAGCTGGCGTTGTCATGTTGCGTGCTACCTTTCTGTAAATGTCAATCTCCACGACCTGAGGCCTTGGACAGGGTGCCCACAGCCGCCTGACCGCATTTCGCCTCAATAGCGTCAATCTTCGCGAGCCGTCGAAGATGCCGCACTTCCTGCGACTCCTTAGCGCTCACAAACGCGTGCACCAGTTCATGTGCCAGCTCTTCGCCAATGACGCGAGCTCCGAGAACCAGCACATTCATGTGATCGTGCTCTACACCTTGGTGCGCCGAGTACGTGTCATGACACAGGCCGGCACGAATCCCCGGAAACTTGTTCGCGGCCACGGATGCACCGACACCGCTTCCGCAAAGCAACACCGCCCGCTCTGCCCGCTGGCCGTGGATCGCAGCCGCAACCAGCGCAGCAAAGTCCGGATAGTCGACCGGAGATGTGTCGCTCGTGCCCAGATCTTCCACGTTGTGGCCCAAACCGGCGAGGTACTCTAAGACCTTGCCTTTCAGCCAAAATCCCGCGTGGTCGGAAGCGACGGCGATTTGCATGTTTATTTCACCTGCGCGAGCTGCGCTTTCGCGGCTTCGACGACGTGGTTGGTGGTAAATCCAAATTCCTTCTGGAGCACTTTCAGCGGAGCAGATGCGCCGAATGTCTTCATGCCGAGGATGGCTCCGTCCATGCCTACGTAGCGGCACCATCCGAGCGTGGATGCCTGCTCCACAGCGACGCGCGCCCTGACAGCTGGAGGCAACACCGATCGCCGGTATTCTTCGGGCTGCCTTTCAAACAACTCCCATGACGGCATGCTCACAACGCGAGCGCGGATTCCTTGCCGTGTGAGCTCTTCGTAAGCTTCCACGCAGAGCGAAACTTCGCTGCCCGTGCCCAAAAGCAGAACGTCGGGCTCGGCGCCCTCGGAATCGGCCAGAACATAAGCTCCCTTCGCCAGTCCGCTAGCTGCCGCAAAGCGCTTCCGGTCAAATGTGGGCAGAGCTTGCCGCGTGAGGATGAGCGCAACCGGCTGCCGTGGCATGGCCAGGATCACTTTCCACGCCTCCGCGACCTCGTTCCCATCGCAAGGACGCATCACTACAAGGTTGGGAATCGCGCGCAGGGAAATCAGGTGCTCGATGGGCTGGTGGGTGGGGCCGTCTTCGCCGACGCCAATGGAATCGTGCGTGAATACGTGCGTCACCGGAATTTCCATCAAAGCGCTTAGGCGTATCGCACCTCGTCCATAATCACTGAAAATCAGGAACCCCGATCCAAAGGGGCGTAGCTTGGAGAGTGCGAGCCCGTTGAGAATCGCGCCCATTGCATGTTCTCGAATCCCGAAGTGCAGATTGCGGCCTGCAGGGCTGTTCGCCTGAAAATCGCCGGCCCCGAGGAACGTCAAGCGCGTTTTTGTAGAAGGAGTAAGGTCGGCCGACCCTCCGATCATCCACGGAAGATTCGGTGCTATGGCGTTGAGGACTTTGGCAGATGCGTCACGTCCAGAGACGCCCTTGCTATCGGCCGGAAAAACAGGGATATCTTTCGACCAGTTCCCCGGAAGCTCTCGTCTTTGAATCTGATCGAGCTCTGCCGCGAGTTCAGGGAATTTCGTCCGGTACTCCGCGAATAGTTGTTCCCACTGCTCGCGTGCTTCGCGGCCCCTGTGGCCAAGCCCGGCCTGGAGATGCTCATACACCGCGGGCGGAACGACAAACTTGGCGTCAGCGGGCCAACCGTACGCCTGCTTCACAAGTTTTATCTCTTCCTCGCCCAGCGGCTCGCCGTGCGCCGCGCTCGTGTCCTGACGATGCGGCGAGCCATAGCCGATATGACTATCGATAATTGCGATGGACGGTCGGCCCGTCGTCCCCACGGCATTCCGAAGGGCGTTCTCGATTCGATCGAGATCGTTGGCATCACCCACACGAACCACGTTCCATCCGTAGGCAAGGAACCTCCCAGCGACATCCTCGGTGAACGCGATATCCGTCTTGCCTTCGATGGTGATGTGGTTGTTGTCGTAGATCCAGCACAGGTTGTCGAGCTTGAGGTGTCCCGCGAGAGAGGCGGCCTCTGCCGAGATGCCTTCCATCATGCAACCGTCGCCGCAGAGCGCGAAAATTCGATAGTCGAACAGCTGAAAACCAGGACGGTTGTACCGCGCCGCCAGCCATTTTCCGGCGATGGCCATCCCCACGCTTGTGGCTACGCCCTGTCCGAGCGGACCCGTGGTTGTCTCGACGCCTGAAGTCCACCGATACTCCGGGTGTCCTGCACAGCGGCTCCCGAATTGCCGAAAGGACTTGATGTCCTCCAGCGTGACTGATGGTCTGCCCAGAATTTCATACTCCGGATCAACGGCTTTGACTTTGGCGAGATGCAAGATGGTGTACAAGAGTGTCGACGCGTGTCCGGCTGACAGTACGAAGCGGTCACGATTCATCCAGATTGGATCTTCGGGATCAAATCGCAGCAGTCTCTGCCACAGGCAATACACCGTGGGTGACATACCCATGGGCGTGCCCGGGTGGCCGGAATTCGCCTGCTGGATCGCATCGATGGCCAGCGTTCGCATCGTATTGATGCAAAGCTCGTCTGTATCCAGCACTGCCTGTGTCGTCGACATCTCAGTACCCGCTTTCTTTCCAGACTCGCTGCCTAATGTCCCCAAATTCTTTCCGCGCAATTTTCTCTGTCCGCCCAATTTAAACTTCCCTTGCCGCACCAATCTTTCGAGTTCCTGTTTTCCGTTTTAAAGTCCTGCGCCGACTTGGCCAGGGCTCCGTCTTGACCGGCCAGCCAAATTGCGGCCGGCGTGCCGCGCGCCATCCATCGCTCGCTATCGAAGATGCGCACCACTACGCATCCCCAGCTCTTCTGCAGGACGTAGAAGCTCAGAGCTACAAATGCCAGAGCGGCAAATGCGATCGCAAAAAACGCGAATGCCGTAAGCAGTTCTTGAGCAAAGTAAAATTGCGAAGCCACTACAACGGCCAGGAGCCAAAACGTCCACTTTCGAACCTTTCCCTCGGCCGTCCGTGCGTAACCTTTATTCATTGCTCTTCTCGGGCCCTGTTAGGGCGTTCCTAAATGGCTCGCGGCCATTTCCAGCGGCGCACCGTACATCACGCCGAAGTAGTCATCCGCTGAGCGCTGAAATTGGCGCGGCGTCATGCCTACGAGATTTCCAAACACGGTTGTGAAGTGCGCCTGGTTCTCGAATCCCACTCCCAGTGCGACATCCACAAGCTTCGCGTGGCCTTGACGGAGAAGCTCCTTGGATCGATTGATGCGTTCCTGGAGCACGAACTGATGCGGCGTTAGTCCGGTGCTTCGCTTGAACAGCTTCGAGAAATGCGATTGGCTCATCTCCGCGATCCTGCACAGCACGCTTACGGCCAGCGGAGTGTCAAGATTGTTCCGAATGTGCTCGATCACGCGCGCGAGACGACGCGGAGGAATGCCAAATACCTGCTCGCGCGGAACAAATGAGGCTCCAATAAAGGCGCTCGCCAGTTCCCACGCGAGATCGTCGGTCATGACCGATGCGCCCATGACCAGAAGATTCATGCCGTCGTCCTCAACGCCGCGCCGCGCCGAGTTCGCATCGTGGCAAAAAGCCGCCCGTACTCCCGGCTGCTTGTTCGCAATCACGGAAGCTCCAACGGCTCTGGAGCAGATCAACACACCCCTCTCGATACGATTCTTGTAGATCGCTGAAGCCAGTTGGCCGGCCGCGCTCTGGTGATCAGGCTGGCCGGGATCCCCGGTCGAGAAATCCACAGCCACGTGCCCTTGTTGCGCAAATCGGGTTCTGAGACATTCCTTACGCTCAAACGCCCGAAAGTCCGAAGCAAATCCTATGCGCACGATTGCCTCTCAAAACAACCTCGTCTTGCTTACGAGGTTGGTCTGTACAGCGGGTTCTTTTCTAAAGAACTCCTACTGGACGCGCCCGAAGGATCGGAGGCGACGAAGCAATAACATCAAAAGCGCGGAGACGAAACAATTGGACGAAGGTATCGACGAGACTTTGGTATCGAACGCGGCGAGGATCGTCGCAGTGGTCAGCTGGAGGTCAATACCAAAGTATTGTGGAATGATGCCAAAACTGCCTAATCGCGCCTCAAAAGGCGCATGGTCGAAGTCACAAATTCCCGACCATTGAATCGCCAATCGGACCACGCTAGTGTAGAAGCCCGTTTTCCAATCGGCGGGGGATTTGTGGGTACGTCAGCAGAGCCAGCGACGTCATTGGCAGCAGAGTCACTACTTTCTTTAGCGGTGACTGTCACATCGGAGCAGTACGTCGAGTCGGTTTTGCACAGTATCGTTGACGGGTTGGCGGCGCAACCAGGCATCGCTTTGAGCCGGATATGGTTGCTTCCATCCGTCCACTTCCCGAGCTTCTACCACGCTGCATCGGATCCCCCAGATTGTCTTTGCCTGGTTGCAAGCGCCGGCACTCCCATCAATTCACCAGAGGAAGATTGGTGTTTTCTGCAGGGGCACTTTGCACGAATGCAGTTCACTGTCGGAAAAGTTGGTCAGGTGGCAGCAACCCGTCATCCGATTCTCGTCAAAGACGTCGCCGCTCAAAACGATTGGATTGTGCGACCAGAATGGGCGAAACGGGAGGAGATTCGCAGTTTTGCAGGTCATCCCCTCATCTTTCGAGACAAACTGCTGGGGGTTATCGCTGTCTTCAGCCGCCAACCTCTCGGTCAACGAGAGTTCACTTGGCTAGGTTTGTTTGCGAATCAGGCGGCGGTCGCTATCGCCAACGCCTGTGCGGAAGAGGCTCTGCGATCGAGCGAGCGCAACCTTGCCGCCCTCGTCAATACGATCCCCACGGCTGCATGGACGACACGTCCGGACGGCTACTGCGACTTCCTCAATCAAGTATGGCTCGATCATGCAGGCATGACTGCGGAACAAGCGCAGGGCTGGGGGTGGGCGCAAGCGATTCACCCGAACGACCGTACGAAACTGGTCGAGGAGTGGCAATTGTGTCTGGCTTCGGGCACCCCAGTCGATACGGAAGCGCGAATTCGCCGTTTCGACGGTTCCTATCGTTGGTTCCTGATTCGCGGCAATCCACTGAAGGATCAAGAGGGCAACATCCTCAAGTGGTACGGAACCTGTGTAGACATTGAGGATCGCAAACGGGGAGAGGAAGCCCTGCGTGCGAGGGAAATGTCCTGGCGCCAGATCGTCGACAACATTCCCGGGCTCGTGGCTACGACACGCGCAATGGGCGAAGTGGAGTTTCTCAACCGACAAACTCTTGAGTATTTCGGTAAAACGAGTGAAGAGTTGAAGAACTGGGCCTTGATCGAGGCCGTTCATCCTGACGATCTTCCTCGTGTGATCGAAGTGCGGAAAAAGTCGATCGAGGCGGGACAGATCTACGAGATTGAGCACCGTTGTCGACGCGCTGATGGCGTCTATCGATGGTTCCAAGTTCGTGGCATCCCTGTGCGAGATACTGAAAATAAGATAACCGCATGGTATTTGCTCCTTGCTGATATCGACGATCGCAAAAAGGCGGAAGAGGCTCTGCAGTCGAGCGAACGCAATTTGAGCTTAATGATCAACGCCATCCCTACGGTCATCGGCGTGATGCGCGCCGATGGAACGCCCATGTATGGGAATCAAGGGGTGACGGATTACACCGGTCTCACTATGGAAGACATACTGAGCGAGGACTTTCGCACGCGTCTTTTCCACCCGGAGGACATGGAGAGGCTCCGCGACGCGCGCAGGCTGGCGTTCTCACGCCCCGTAGCATTCGAAACCGAGCAACGTGCATTGGGTAAAGACGGCAAGTATCGCTGGTTCCTGTTTCGTTACAAACCTCTACTCGATGAAGCGGGCAAAATCGATCGGTGGTACATGGTAGCGACCGACATCGAGGATCGGAAAAACTCGGAAGTGAGACTTCGGCAGGTGATTGACGCCATCCCTGCACTCGCCTGGTGCAACCTGCCGGATGGTCCTAACGAATTCCTGAACAAACGTTGGCACGAATATACGGGTCTTTCTCCGGAGCAATCGAGTGGTTGGGGTTGGCAGGTTGCGCTCCATCCGGATGACCTGCCAAACCTGATGGAAAAATGGACGAAAATGTTGGCCTCCGGAGAATCGGACGAAGTCGAGGCGCGGCTCCGACGTCGCGATGGGGTTTATCGCTGGTTTCTCATTCGCGCCGAAGCATTTCGCGACGAATCTGGGAAGATCGTAAGATGGTACGGAACAAGCACCGATATTGATGATCGTAAGCGGGCGGAGGCGCAGGTCGAGCAGGCCTACCTTCGGCTTACGGAAGCCCAACAGCTGAGCAAAACAGGCAGCTTCATCACCGATTTGTTGGGGGACGAACACAACTGGTCGGAAGAAGCCTTCCGCATCTTCGAATTCGACCCCGCAGCCAAAGTCACCGTAAAGCTGATTCGGAACACGATCCACCCGGAGGACCTGCCGACGTTTGAGGCCGTAATCGCACGCGGCATGACCGGCGCGGACGTCGACTTTGGATTCCGAATTGTGACTTCGCGAGGCACCGTGAAGCACTTGCGGGGCATGGCCCGCGTCATGGCACAAAGCGGGGGTCGTCCTCTCTTCATTGGTGCTTTGCAGGATGTGACGCAAAGCAAGCTGGCCGAAGAGGCTCTGGACAAGGCGCGCTCCGAGCTTGCCCACGTGGCACGAATCGCGACGCTAAATGCGCTGACTGCCTCAATCGCCCATGAGGTCAATCAGCCGCTCTCGGGCATCATCACCAATGCCAGTACTTGTCGTCGGATGCTGGATGGCAATCCCCCAAACATCGAAGGTGCACGCGAAACGGCGCGTCGCATTATTCGCGACGGCAACCGGGCTTCGGATGTAATTACGCGACTGCGCGCTCTGTTCAGCAAGAAGGATTTCACGTTGGAGCCGCTGGATCTGAACGAGGCTACACGAGAAGTGATAGCCCTCTCATTGAGCGATCTTCAGAGGAATCGAGTGGTTTTGCTGTCGAACCTCGCGGAGAACTTACCGCCCGTCATGGGCGATCGAGTCCAGCTCCAGCAGGTCGTTCTGAACCTGCTCCGTAACGCCTCCGACGCGATGGGCACAATTCAAGACCGCCCCAGAGAGCTACTGATCAGAACGGAGCGAGATGAAGAAGATCGAGTGCGCCTTAGCGTGAAGGATGCAGGAATCGGTTTGACGCCTGAAACCGCGGACAAACTTTTTGAAGCTTTCTATACAACGAAGACCGATGGAATGGGAATCGGTCTGTCGGTCAGCCGTTCAATCATCGAGAGACATCAGGGCCGCCTCTGGGCCGAGCAAAACGCCGGGCCAGGTGCAACGTTCTCGTTTTCTGTTCCTTGCTGTCCACAGCACGTCACCGCCGCGCCTCTGGAGTGAGGAACTCCCAGTTCAGCGCGATGAACGGCTTCGATCCCTGAGTGCTCTCGCCGTTCGCAAGTGTAAAACGAATGGAGGCTTGGGGATAAAAGCAGATCACGGGTGGTATGATGCCCGCCATGGCCTCACCAGGACAAGAATCCGAGTTTTTGGATATTCATCTTCTTGTCGACTCAATACCTGCGCTGATTCACACCGCAAGGCCAGACGGTTATCTTGATTACTTCAATAAGCCTTGGCTGGAATACCTGGGCGTCACTCTCGACAAAGTGGCTGGCTGGAATTGGACCGCTTATGTTCACCCCGAAGACGTTGAGGGGATTGTGGCCAAATGGCGAGCCTCCCTCGCGACT
>Ga0134121_10001246_pt1 | contig 24234 bp, 7 predicted proteins | sample KB301_FD_96463 | JGI IMG/M metagenome (GOLD analysis project Ga0134121, IMG submission 96463) | Terrestrial soil microbial communities without Nitrogen fertilizer from Kellogg Biological Station, Michigan, USA - KB3-0-1 | ecosystem: Environmental > Terrestrial > Soil > Unclassified ... | reverse complement strand
TCTTCCTCGGGCCGCTGCTCGCCGGAGCGATCTTCCCGTTCGGCGGATGGCCGACGATGTTCGGGCTGCTGACGGCGGTCGTGCTCGCCGGGTCGATCGTCGTCGCGCGCGTCGCGGGCGCCGAGCGCGCGCCGCAACCCCTTGCCGGAGACACCGCCGCGTATTAATGTTCGCTCCGAGATGGCGGCGGAAGAGAAGAACAACTCGACGAAGAAGAACGGCGCGCCGAAGGCGGGCGCCGCCGACGAGCACGCCACGACACCGCCCGATGTCGCCTCGACCGTGGCGGTCGCGACCGCCGCCGAGACCTCGGGCGCCGCGGCCGCCGTCGCCGACCTGCCCGCTCCGTCCCACGAGGCCGCCGAGCCGGCGAAAGAGCCGCGCGGCCTGCGCTTCCTGTTCATCTCCAAGTGGGGTCTGATTCACGATCTCGCCTGGGAGGTGCAGAAGGAGGGGCACGAGGTCCGCTACCACATCATGTCGAAGCACGATCGCGAGGTCGGAGACGGGTTCGTCGAAAAAGTCGAGAAGTGGGAAGAGCACAAGGACTGGGCCGACGTCATCGTCTTCGACGACTGCGAGTTCGGCAACCTCCCCGATCGCCTGCGCAAGGAAGGGAAGGCGGTGGTCGGCGGGACTCCCTACACCGATCGCCTGGAGATGGACCGCGACTTCGGCCAGGAGGAGATGAGCGCCGCCGGTCTCACCGTCCTGCCGCGCTGGGAGTTCGACTCGTTCGACGCCGCCATCAGCTTCATGAAGGTCAACCCCGGCCGCTACGTCATCAAGCCGTCCGGCAAGGCGCAGAACGAGAAGGTCCTGTCGTTCGTCGGCCAGGAGGAGGACGGTCTCGACGTCCTGATGATGCTGGAGCACTACAAGAACGGCTGGGCCACGAAGATCAAGTCGTTCCAGCTGCAGAAGTACGCCTCCGGGGTCGAGGTGGCGGTCGGCGCGTTCTTCAACGGCAAGGAGTTCGCCGTCCCGATCCACGTCAACTTCGAGCACAAGCGGATGTTCAACGACGACATCGGCCCGCAGACGGGGGAGATGGGGACCTCCGGCTTCTGGTACGGCCCGAGCACCCTGTTCCAGCAGACGCTCGCGAAGATGAAGGACCGTCTCGCCGAGGCGGGATACGTCGGCTACATCGACATCAACTGCATCGCCAACGTGCGCGGCATCTTCCCGCTCGAGTTCACCTGCCGGTTCGGCTATCCGACGATCAATCTTCAGCTCGAAGGCGTGTTGTCGCGCTGGGGAGAGTTTCTCGCCTCGCTCGCACGCGGCCAGACGTTCAACCTGCGCACCAAGAAGGGATTCCAGGTCTGCGTGGTGGTCGCCGTGCCGCCCTTCCCGTTCGTCGACCCCGACGCCTTCAAGAAGTTCTCCGAGGACGCGGTGGTGATTTTCAAGAAGCCGATGAACGAGGGGATCCACCCGTGCGACGTGCGCGTGGTGGACGGCGACTGGCGCCTGGCGGGGAACTCCGGCTACGCGGTCGTGGTCAGCGGCTCCGGCTCCACCATGGACGACGCCCGCCGCGAGGCCTACAACCGGGTGAAGAACATCATCATCCCGAACATGTTCTACCGCACCGACATCGGCGAGCGCTGGCACCGCGACGGCGATCTGCTCCAGACCTGGGGATTCCTGGCGTAGTCAGGCGGCGCGACGCGGCGACGGAGCGCCGCGGAGAACGAGCGCCGCGTCAGGCGGCGCGCGTTCCTTCCAGCTCGTCGGCCAGAAGACGCAGGAAGAGACCGACGTCGGTGACGATGCCGGACGCCTGCGCCGAGCCGCGATCCACCAGCTTGGTGACGACGGCCGGGTTGATGTCGACGCAGACGGTCCGCACCCACGACGGCGTCATGTTCCCCACTCCGATGCCGTGCAGCATGGTGCCGAGGATGAGCACGAGATCGCTGCCGCGCAGAATCCCCGCGTAGCGCTCCTGCGCCAGGGTCATGTCCATGATCGTGTCGGGGAGCGGGCCGTCGTCGCGGATCGATCCGGCCAGCGCCAGATCGACGCCGTGACGGATGCAGTCGTGCATCAGCCCCGAGGTCAGGACCCCCTGCTCGACCGCCGCCTTCAGCGAGCCGGCGCGGCGGATGGCGTTGATGGCGCGCATGTGGTTGCGATGCCCCTCCTCGACCGGGATGCCGGTGCGAACGTCGACGCCGAGCGACGTGTCGAGCAGCGCCGCCTCCACGTCGTGCACGCCGAGCGCGTTCCCCGACAGCACGCCCTGCACGTAGCCGCCGCGGATCAGCCGCCCGAGGTGCGCGCCGCCCCCGGTGTGGACCACCACCGGTCCGGGGACCGCGATGACGCGGCCGGCGCGGGCGCGGATGCCGCGCATCGCCTCGGCGAGCTGCGCCACCGCCAGCTCGACCCGCCGCTCGGACGAGACTTCGTTGTTCATGAAGACGAAATCGCCGCGGTCGCGCTCGCGGAACGGCGGGAAGACCTGCACCCCGCCCAGCCCCGTGACCACCCGGTCGCCGGCCTTCACGTCGCGCAGCTTGACGCACCGCGCTCCGCCGCTCGTCACCACGATCACCGCGTCCATCCGCTGCTCCGCCACGTCCAGCCAGCGGCCGCCATGGAAGATCCGCGTCTTGTGGTTGGTGGTCGAGTAGAAGTCGTCGGGGACGGTGCCGTCCTGCGGCGACGGCTTGAGGACAATCGTCTCGTTCTCGTCGATCGGGTGGCACCCGAGAGCCGTGAGATTCTCGAGGATGCGGGCGAGCCGCTCCGGCTCCTCCGCGTTCACGATCATCTCGGCGCGCGAGAAATCGCTGACCGTCCGGCCGATGTCGAACTTCAGGAGCTCGTAGGTGCCGCCGTTCTCGACCACGATCGCCAGGTACTTCGACATCAGCCCCGAGTCGATCAGGTGTCCTTCGGCGACCAGGCGGCGCGAATGGCTCATGGGCGAATCATATACTTGGGCGCTACTCCGGGAGTTCCAGGTCCGCGAGGCGAACGACGCTGCCGTGTCCCGACAGCTTCCTCGCCATCGAATCATCGGCGGTCAGGAGAGGGAAGCCCAACCGCTCGGCCAGCGCCACGTAGACCGCATCGTACAGGGCGACCTGATAGTTCCAGGCGATCCGGGTCGCATGGCGCAGCAGCTCCCAGTCGAGGGGCACGATGTCGAGGCGCAGCTTCTCGAGCGCGGCCACGGCCTGAATCGCGTCGGCTTCAACCGCCCTGCCGCTGAAGCGCACGGCATTCACGATTTCCAGGAGCGAGAATTCGGGCACCGCCAGCGCACAGAGACCTTTGAGGTGCCGGCTTCGGAGAGCGATCGCCTTGTGGCGGTCGGACTCTTCGTGGCGGGTGAACCACTTCGCGGCGACGGAGGCGTCCAGGACGTACCGGGAGTGCGTCGCCTGGATCATGGACGTCCCGATCCTTTCGCGGCCCGCTTCCCGCCGCGAGAGCGTTTCCCGGGCTCCCGGACGCGCTGTGCGCGGCTGTCACGCATGTCTCGAATGGTCTTGACCGGATCCCAGCTCCCGAGCCGCTCTGCCAGGACGTCCATCTCCCTGCCCGCCTCTTCCATCTCACGACGGATCACCGAGGCTTCACGCTCCCGCCGGCGTGCCTCCAGGTATTCGAGGAGGGCCCGCTGGATGAGGGCGCTCCTCCTGGTGCGCGTGTCGGCGGCCTCGGCGTCGATCGCCTTCAGCAAGTCGTCTTTGAGGAAGACATTGACCCTGGCCATGATGGTGTGCCCCTGACACACACTTTAAGTCACACTTAAGTGTGTGTCAATTTCCATCGGGGTGTGTGGTCCGGGCGTCGGGCATCATCTATTAATACGGGGGCGGACGAGCGCGGCGCCGCCTGCGCTTGAGGGGGATTTGACTTCCGCCGCCGGATCACCATATTGAAACCGGTCCCGGGGCGCCGCGCCCCGTGGCGGCCGTCTTCCGATGGAGATCTCAAGCGTGAGCAGCGAAGAAGCGATCAGCCTGAGGAAGAAGCTCGCCTGGATCGCCGCCCTCTATTTCATCCAGGGGCTGCCGCTCGGGATCTTCAGGGACGTCCTGCCGGTCTACTTCCGCCAGAGCGGCGTGTCGCTGAAAGAGATCGGCTTCATGACCTTTCTGACGCTGCCCTGGTCGCTGAAAGTCTTCTGGGCCCCGCTCGTCGATCGCTTCGGCGAGCGCCGCACCTGGGTGCTGGTCGCCTGCGTCGCCATGGTCGGCCTGATGCTGGCGCTGTCGGCGTTCGATCCTGCGCATCCCGACTCGGTCCTGTTCGCGGTGCTGTTCTGTTTCGTTCTCGCCTCCGCCACGCAGGACATCGCCATCGACGCCTACGCCATCGGCGTGGTGTCGAAAGGCCAGGAGGGTGTCGCCAACTCGTTCCGCGCCGCCTTCTACCAGATCGCCGTCATCGTCGGCGGCGGCGGAACGATGTGGCTCGTCCGCCCGCTCGGCTGGCCCTGGATCTTCGTGGTGATGGCCGCCGTCTTCGTCGCCATGGCGCTGGGCGTCCTGTTCAGCCCGCGCGTCCCGGTCGTGCACCGCCCGCCGCGCGAGATGGCGTCGCAGTTCTGGCGCTTCGTCAGCCGCCCCGGCTCGATCGCCGTCTTCCTGTTCGTCCTGACCTTCCGCCTCGACATCATGTTCATCGGCTCGATGATCAAGCCGTTCTGGGTCGACCGCGGAATGACCCCCGAGCAGATCGGCATGATCTCCACCGTCCTCGGCGCCGGACTCACCAGCCTCGGCGCGATCCTCGGCGGCCTGCTCACCACCCGCGTCGGCGTTTTCCACGCCCTCTGGTCGATGGGTCTCGCGCAGGCCTTCCCCAGTCTCGCCTACGCCGCCGTGGCGTACTGGGACCTCGGCCGTCCCTGGCTCTACGCCGCGTCCTGCCTCGAGTCGTTCGGCATCGGCCTCTGCACCGCCGCGTTCCTGTCCTTCCTGATGCGCATCTGCGACAAGGACCAGGCCGCGACCCAATACGCCCTCCTCACCGCTCTCTACGGCCTGACGCGCTTTCTCGGCGGCTGGTCCGGCGTCGCCGCCGAGCACCTCGGCTACGCCGCCTTCTTCGCCTTGACCTTCCTCCTGTGCGCCCCGGCCTACCTGTTTCTGCCGTGGGTGAAGCGGTGGGTGGAGCGGGGCGGGGACCCGGGGGCGGGATTCACTCCGGGGGTCGAGACGGCCGAGGGGTCTGATACACAAGCCAAGGTAACTGGGTCGGTACCCAGGCCCGCGACGACCTCGTGACAGGCTGGCGCCGCCTGACCTGAGCTCCACGCAGCGACATTGTTCCCGCCGTCTCGAATGATTTCACGCAATATTCTCATGCACGCAATACTGGTCACGGTATATTAGGCCTCCAGCAGTCGACCTCCGGGGAAGGGGCCGTCGCGCAGGGTTGCTCTGCCCGCGCGTCGTTCGGGAAGGCACATGTTCATTCACACGACAGCGCACCCGCGTTCGGTCGCTTCCTGGAGTCGACTCACGACCGGCACACTGACCTTGATGGCCTGTTTCATTCTCTCCCCGCTTCAGGCCGGTGCCGCGGTGTCGCAACTCTTCCCCGGCAACCTCCCCGTAGACGATCCCGGTCTGATGCAGGTCCTGGATTTCAATCGCGATGGCATCGATGACGTGGTTGTCTCCCATGGTCTCGGACGCGACGGATCGGAGATTTCCGTCTTACTGGGAGCGCCCGACGGTCAATTCCGTGAAGCCTCGGTCGCGGCGCAGGCTGTCGCCATCCAGATGCTCTCTGGAGATCTCAATGCCGATGGATGCCCCGATCTCGTCGTGGCGTCCGACGCTGCGGTGAATGAGGTCGATGTCCTCGCGATACTCGGCAACTGCGACGGCACGTTTCGCGCGCCCACTCTCGTTTTGAGGCAGTTCACCAATCAACCTCTGGCCGTGGGCGACTTCGACGGCGACGGTCGCGCCGATATTGCGATGTCTAATTCGGGGAACGCGAGCATTCGAGTCTTCAGGAGCGCAGCCGACGGGACGTTCGGACCCGAGATCGATGTCCATCTCACGCAGGCCGCGTACTTCATCGGCGCGGCGGACTTCAACCTCGACGGGCGCGCCGATCTCGTGGCGATGGTCAACGGATTCAGCGGGGACAGCCCGGGTCAGGCGGGGATTCTTCTCGCGACTGGGGGGGGGCAGTTCGGTCCGGCAACCTGGGTCAACGTGGGCGAGGCGCCGATGGCGCCCGTGACGGTTGACATGACCGGCGACGGTCTGCCCGATATCGCCATCCCTAATGAAGCCTCGGGTGACGTGTCGATTCTCGTCAACATCGGGGCAGGACAGTTTCAGCATCTGGGGCGGGTCTACATTGGGAGCCTGCCCTACCAGATTACCGTGGGAGACTTCGACTCCGACGGCAGGAAGGACATCGCGGTCCTTTCGAAAGGATTTTTCAGCCCGGTCGACCACGTCTGGATCCTCCGCTACGACCCGGTGAATCTGTTCACGGCCAAGGAGACCTTGACCCAGCTCAGATCCTCCATGTACCAGCTCGTTGCGGGCGATTTCAACGTCGATGGTCATACGGACCTGGCCCTCGGCGTGGGGCCCATCTGGCTCGAATACGGCGACGGTCATGAAAACTTCCGATCGGGCCTGCCGCGCTATCCGACCGGCAATTCGCCATTGAGCGTCACGGCGGCGGATCTCGACGGGGATGGTGTCCTCGACCTGGTTACGACGAATCTCAATTCAGGGAACATGTCGATCCGGCGCGGTCTGGGGGACGGACGGTTCGGAGACGAGACGATGGTCCCCACCGTCCCGTATCCGGGTCCCGTCGCGAGCGCCGACCTCGACGAAGACGGGCATGCCGACCTGGTGGTGATCGATGAAGCGACGGGCAACCTCCTGTTGCTCTATGGGGATGGGCGAATGGGCTTCCAGACGGTGGTCGACGCCTCGCTGAGCGGCCTCGGCCCCACCAACCTGTTCCTGGCGGATTTGGACCTCGATCACAGCGTCGACATAGCCGTCACGACGATGGGCCCTAACGATCGATTTCAGAGGGGATCCGTCGCAATCCTGTTGAACCTTGGCGCGCGCAGGTTCCAGGCACCATCCCTTCTTACGGCGGGGATGGCTCCTAACCAGTTGATCGCGCGCGACCTCAATCGGGACGGCCTGCCCGACCTCGTCGTGCTGAACCGGGGGGGGAGGACGGGGGCAATCTCGACTTTCCTGGGACAGGGAGGAGGCTCGTTCTCGCTTCCCACATTCACCCAGTTGATCCAGGCCGATTACGCAGCGGCCTCGACGCTCGCCGTAGGAGATTTCAATCTCGATGGCCTGGAGGACATCGCGGTCGGCATCCAAGAGTTTTCCAGTGGCGACTACCTCGAGACCCTGTTCGGTATTGGAGACGGCCGCTTTGCGAATAAATACGTCAACACGAGTCTCGGTTCGGGGCCGGCTGCGAGTGTTGCGGCGGACTTTGACGGCGACGGCGCGAGCGACATCCTGACGGCGAATCGGTTCTCCTACGACCTCTCTCTGAATCTTGGTTTGCCGGGCGCTACGATCGATTTCCTGTCGAAACCGCTCGGAGAAGAGACACGCTACCAGGCCGGCGAGTGTCCCGCCGCTTTGACCGTCGCAGACTTCGATGGGGACGGCCGTCCAGACGTGGCCGTCGCGAACGCCTGCTCCAATGACGTGCTGGTCCTCATCAACATCAATCCAGTTCGTGATCGGGACCGGGATGGCGTGCCGGACGCGGACGATCCCTGCACCGATACTGACGGCGACGGGTACGGAGACCCGGGCTTCCCCGCGAACACGTGTCCTCCCGACAACTGTCCACGAATCGCCAATGCCAGCCAGGCGGATGCCGATCATGACGGGATCGGGGACTCCTGTGACGTTTGCCCGGGGACGTTCGACCCGTCGCAGGGAGACGATGACCGCGACGGCATCGGGGATGCCTGCGACAGCTGCGACGACGTCGATCGCGACGGGCTCGGGAACCCGGCCCTTCCAGGCAGCGCGTGCCCGCCGGACAACTGCCTCTACAGGAAGAACCCCTCGCAGTCGGACCTCGATGGCGACGGGATCGGGGACGCGTGCGACCCTTGCACAGACCCCGATCATGATGGTTTTGCCAGTTCAGGTTTTCCCGGCACCGTGTGCGGTCTCGACAACTGTGTGGACGTGTACAACCCTGGCCAGGAGAACGCGGACGGAGATGCGCGGGGTGACGCCTGCGATACCTGTCCGAACGATCCCCTGGATGATCAGGACCACGATGGATGGTGCGCCGATCAGGACAACTGCCTGCAGATTCCGAATCCCGACCAGGCCGATGCGGATGGCGATGGACTGGGTGACAGCTGCGACAATTGCCCGACGGCCGTCAACCCCGGACAGCAGGACTCGAACCATGATGGCGCCGGAGACGCCTGCCAGCCGACCCTCGGCGGCATCCTCATCCACGAGGATGGCGGCGCGACGCTCGAGGCCTTCATTCCTGCCTCGGACCCACAGAATGACCCGTTGATGGGCAGCCTGACCTTCATCGCGCAGCGCGACGTCGTGCTGCAGGGTCTCGATCCCAATGCGCCGCGCTGCGATCAGGGGTTCTTTCCGGACGGCGTTCCCGGCCGGGGGGTGGGTTACATCGCCGAGGGAACGAACAAGTATCTCTTCGACCTGGACTCCACGCTGGCGGATGCCTTCGGCGTGCTTTGCGATGACGGACAGCCCGACTACCAGTTCTGGCTCGGACCCTGCGTCAGCGCCACATACTCGCTGGGATCTGTCGCGCCTGTGGACGGCGCGCCGCTCTGTCTGCGCCAGGCGGGAGCTCAATCGGGCGGGGTCGATCTCAGGGTCGTCGATTCCTCCGCTCTCTCGATCCATCTGCAGATTGCGGGGCCGGTTCCCGACCTGGTGATTCCGTTTTCGAACGGCTTGCCGAAAAGCTCGAGCATCGCGGTCCTCGTCCAGGACACGAAATACCGGCTCACCTTGCGCGTAACGGACGGGACGACGCCACCGATGCAGGCCGAGACAACCTTTCATCACCAGCAGGAGTCGGTGCTCGTAATCTTCACGTCCCCAGACGCCGATTGGGATGGAATTCCGGACGATGTCGATCCCTGCACCGACACGGACGGTGATGGCTTTGGCGATCCCGGCTTTGCGGCGAACACCTGCCCGCTGGACAACTGCGCCGCCGCGCCCAACGTCGATCAACGCGACTCCGACGGCGACGGTCAGGGAGATGCCTGCGACCCCTGCACCGACGTCGACGGCGACGGATTCGGGGATGCATCGCTCCCCGCCGGCACCTGTCCCGCGGACGACTGCCCCTTGGTCGCCAACCCATCGCAGTCGGATGCCGATGCCGACGGGATAGGAGACCTGTGCGATCCCTGCAACGACGTCGATCGGGACGGGTTCGCCGACACGGTGACCGACCTCACCCGATGCGCACCGGACAACTGCCCCGGTATTTTCAATCCCGGTCAGGAAGACCGCGATCGCGACGGCGTCGGCGACCTCTGCGACTCCTGTACCGACAGCGATGGAGACGGCTTCGGCGATCCGGGTGGCGCACTCGTCTCCTGCGCGCTCGACAATTGTCCGACGGTACCGAACCCGGGTCAGGAGGACACCAACGGGGATGGATCCGGCGACGCCTGTCAGCCGAGTCTCACGCTCGACGGCATCGTGCAGGATGGCGGGGAGAACCTCGAGGTCCGGGCGGTGGCGCACGACCCTCAAGGTGATCCCCTCTACGGGACGATCAGCGTATTCGGAACGAATCGAATCGTCGTCGATCTCCCTGACTTCCCGGCGAACCCGAGCTGCAGCGACATTTTCAAGCCCGACCATGCCGTGGGTCGCGGGATTGGCTTCGCCTATTCGGACGGTTCGCCGCTTCTGTTCGACGTCGACACCTATTACGGTTGCGATGACGGCGCGACCGACTATCTCCTCTCAATCGGCATCTGTGAGAATGCGGGTGGTGCGTTCGACACCTTTCTTGACCTGAGCGGTCAGGCGTTTCCACTTCCCATATGCATCCGACCCGCTGGCTCGGCGTCCGGCGGCACGACGCTGATGGCCGATGCTATCGATGCGCGCGGCTTCCACGGACACGCCGACATCCCGGGAGGGGTCCTTCTGCAGGCATCGTTCGCCGGCTCGCTGCCGAACCGGACAGACCTGCCTCCGCTCGTGCCGGGCGCTGTCTACGCGCTCAGTATCCATCTGACTGACGAATCGACGGTGCCGGTGGAGGCGCACGACACCTTCGTCTGTCACGGCGAGAGCGTGCTGTTGATTAACATGCCCCCGGTTGCCTTCGCCTCGAGCGCCGGCAACTCGGAATGCAATCGCCCAGGTGGCTCCACGATTCCGCTCGACGCTTCGCACTCGACCGACCCCGACTCGACGCCCGGGACGAACGATGACATCGCGTCGTACGATTGGTTCGAGAACTACGGTCTTGCGACGCAGATGTCGCTCGGCAGCGGCGAGACGCTGAGCGTTGTCCTGCCCCTCGGATCGCACGCCATCACGCTGAAGGTCACCGACAAGAGCGGGGAGTCGAGCACCGCTTCGACCTCGGTGAACGTCGTCGATACCACGCCACCCGTCCTCGACTGCGTTGCTACGCTCCCCGCCGCCGAGTGTCAGGGCGCCGGGGGCGCTTACGTCGCCGTGACCGCCACGGCGCACGACCTGTGCGGCGGGGTGACCATCACCAACAGTCGCACGTCCAACGGTGCCGATGCCTCGGGGCCTTACCTGCTCGGCACGACGCCGGTCGGGTTCACGGCGACCGACGCCTCCGGTCACCAGGCGACCTGCACCACGACCGTCACGGTGCGCGACACGCTGCCGCCGACGCTGACCCTGCACACCGACCCGACGACGCTCTTTCCCCCGAACCACGAGATGATCCCGGTGCGCGTCTGGTGGGAAGCCGGCGACCTCTGCGACTCGACGGGCATTGACGTGCAGCTGGTCTCCGCGACCAGCAGCGAGTCGGACGATGCGGCGGGGAACAACGACGGCGCCACGGCAGGGGACATCCAGGGGGCTGACATTGGCACGCCCGACACGGCGCTTCTGCTGCGCTCCGAGCGCGACGGGAAGAGCGCCGGCCGCGTCTACACGCTGACCTATCGCGCCGTGGACCGCAGCGGCAACGCGACGCCGGCGCTCGCGACGATCACGGTGCCACACGACCAGGGGCAGGGACCGGAGCCGCTCCTGATGCAGGTGGCTCCGGCGACTGCGCAACCTGCAAACGGCACGACAAACGTGCGCCTCTACTGGCCATCGGTCGCCGGCGCGACGTCATACGACGTCATCACCGGCGACCTATCGGCCTGGCACGTCGAGAACGGCGTGCTCAACCTCGGCGCGGTGCAGGTCCTGGCGCGGTCGACGACGGCGACTTCGCTGACGGAGCCGACGGCGGCGACCCCGGCGGTCGGCCACGCCTTCTTCTATCTCATCCAGCAGCACACGGACCTGGGTGCGGCGGGCTACGGCACGGAAACCGGCCCCTGGCCTCGCGTTCCTGGGTCATGCGACGGGGGGTGCGACGTGGCGGGCGCGCCCCCGCCGGGTGGATCGGGCGGAGGGAGCCCCACCCGTCGCTGACGAGAGGCAGGGGTTCAGGAGGCTCTTCGCAATGGGAGTGGACAAGACCGATCACAATCACCGGAAGACCGGATCCAGGTCCTGTTGCCTCGTCATTGCGGTCGGGCTCCTGATCCTGGCGGCCGGCCCGTTCACCCGTCCCGGACTGGCGAGCGGACAAGCGAACACGGTGCAGCCGTACGATCCGGAACCCGACGCCACCGGCGCACGCCCCCTTTACTCGACGCCGAAATACCCGGCCGGCGCGGATCCGCAGGATCTTGCCGTCTTCGACATGGACGGAGATGGATTCCTCGACGTCGTGACCGCGGCCTACGTCTCGGACGCGGTCGAAGTGCTGCTGGGCAATGGGGAGGGCGGTTTCGCAAGCCCGCTTGAGTACCCGGCGGGCCACCAGCCGCTCTCGCTGGCCGTGGGTGATTTCAACGCCGACGGCCACCCGGACGTCGCGGTCGTGGGGCGCGCCACGCAGAACGGCCCGCCCGATCTCTTCCTGCTCACGGGCGGAGCCGGAGGAGCGCTCGGGCCGCCCGTCGCGCTCGGGATCGGTGGATCGCCGGGACGCGTGAGAGCCGCGGATCTCGACGGAGATGGCCGGCCGGACCTCGTCCTGGGGAGCGCGACAAGCCCGGGGCTCACGATCGTCCGTGGCCTCGGCGGCGGCACGTTCGGCTCTCCGACGGTTCTCGATCCGGGAGCCGGCGTGGCCTTCGCCATCGGCGATCTGGACGGCGACGGCCGCATGGATCTCGCGCATGGACTCACGGGCTCTCCCGCCGTGGCCGTGATCCTCGCCGACGCGACGGGCGGATTTCACGCGCCGGTCCCGTACCCAGTGAACGGTCCTCCCTCGGACGTCGTGATCGGCCGGATCGATCAGGACGGGCTGGCCGACGTGGCGACCGCCAATTTGGCCACCGCGGACGTGAGCCTCCTCATCGGCGCCGGCGCGGGGCGCTTGTCGGCGGCGCGGAGAGTGGACGTGGGGGCCGCCGGCTTCGGCCTGGCCATCGACGATTTCACGCGCGACGGGCTGAACGACCTGGCCGTGCTCGTCCAGAACGGGATTCTGGTGTTCGGTGGGGACGGGACGGGCGGTTTCTCGCATGCGGCCGACCTGCCGACGGGTCTCGGACCTGTGGCTATCGCCTCGCGCGATGTCGACGCGGATGCCCGACCCGACCTCATCACGGTCAACGCCGAAGGGACCGTCAGCGTCGATCTGGGCAGCCCGAGAGGCGCTCCCGGTGAGGCCATCGGCACCACGTTGCTCGAGTCGGGCATGGACTTCGTGGCCGCGGACTTCAATGGGGACCGCCTTCTGGACGTCGCCGTATTCGAGAGGCTCCCCGGCACCAACACACGCAATATGGAGGTCCTGCTGGCGGACGGACAGGGGAGATACCGCCGAAGCGCCTCGTTCCTCGCCGGGAACGGCCGATTTTTCTCCGTCGATGCCGGCGATTTCAACGAGGACGGCCATCTCGACATCGTGGTGACGGCGGACCTGGACCACGGCGTGACCGTCTATTACGGGGACGGAAACGGCAGGTTCGATGCGGGGCACGCGGTTCCGCTAGACCCCTCGCTGTCGCCCGCGATGGTCGTCACCGCGGACATGAACAACGACGGGCACGCCGACCTGGTACTGGGCATGTCTCAGAGCTCATTCAAGGTGAGGCTGGGAAACGGCAGCGGTGGATTCGGCTTCCCCGGCTCGTCCGTGCCCATCGCCTACGCGGGGCGACCTCTCCTCGCCAAGCTCAACGGCGATCCCTTTCCCGACCTCGTCGTGCGGGATAGCAGCGGGACCTTGACCATTGCCTTGAGCGACGGTTCGGGATCTTTTGCCAGCGTGAGCAAGATCGCGGCGGGCGTTCAGCCGGTTGTCGCGGCGGCGGGAGATTTCGATGGCGATGGTCACACCGACCTCGCGATCCTCAACGCGGGAGACCAGTTTCGCCTCGGCAACGTCTCCATCTTCCTGGGTCACGGCGACGGCACCTTCGGATCCGAAACTCATGTCGGTTCGATCAACGGTCCTGTCGATCTGGTCGCCGCCGACCTGGACGGTGACGGCGATCTCGATCTTGCCGTAGGGAGCAACGGTCAGGGCACGCTTCCATTCCAACTGGGCGATGTCACCCTGCTCTGGGGAGATGGCAGCGGCCGGTTCCCTTCGTACGGCACTCTCGCGACCCCCACGCTCTACACCACACGGATTGCCGCCGGTCGCAGCAACACGGACGACCGTCCCGACCTCCTGACCGGCTTCGGTACGCGCGTCGCCGTGCTTCTCAACCGCGGCCCGATCGCGGATTTCGACGGCGACGGGATCCCCGATGGCATCGATCTGTGCACCGACTCGGACGGGGATGGCGTGGGCGATCCCGACTTTCCTGCGAGCGCCTGCGGCCGGGACAACTGCCCGCGAGCTTCCAACCCCGATCAGACCGACACCGACGGCGACGGCCAGGGAGACGTCTGCGATTCCTGCCCGGCGAGCGCCCTGCCCGACGTCGACGGTGACGGCATTTGCCAGGACGTCGATTCCTGTCCCACCGTCCCGAATCCCGGGCAGGAGGACACGGACGGCGACGGGCTCGGCGACGCGTGCGATCCCTGCACCGACACGGACCACGACGGCTTCGGCAACCCAGGATTCCCTGCGAACGCCTGTGGCGTGGACAACTGCCCGGGGACGGCCAATCCGGGGCAGCAGGATGCGGACGGCGACGGTGTCGGCGACGCCTGCGCCTCCCCGTCGTTTCGCGCCATCCTGCGAAGCCCCTCCGTTCCCGTTGGCGGCATTCCGGTCGCGGAGGCCGCCGCTGATTTCAACGGGGACCACAGGGCCGATCTGGTCGTGGCCATCTATGATGCGCACGAGGTCCAGATCCTCCTCGGCGCGCCCGACCTGGGCCTGGGTCCCGCGGTCCACATCCCCGTGTGCAACTCTCCCGGCGCGGTTCTGACGGGTGACTTCGACGGTGACGGAGCGGCGGATTTCGTCGTCTCGTGCCCGGCGAGTCTCGAGCTTCATCGCGGTCGCGGCGACGGGACCTTCGCCGATCCTTCCATCTACTCGGTGGCTTACTCCTCGTCGACGCTCTCCGCGGCGGACCTGAACGGCGACGGCCTGCCCGACGTGGTCGGGATGACCCAGGATTACTCCATCAAGGCGTTTCTCTCCGCACGGGACGGAACGCTGCAGCCTCAGCCCCCCACGGCCATAGCCAATCCGACGAATTACATGGCCGTCGGCGACTTCACCGGCGATGGGCGCCCGGATGTTGCGATCAGCGCACCGTTCTCAGGGTCGTTCTTCGACACTTCCATCAACATCTATCCCGGGCAGGGGGACGGCACCTGGGGCGCTCCGGTGAAGTTCCCTGTCACGGGCCTGCCGCTCCAGCTCGCCGCCGGGGATTTCGACGGAGACGGACGGGTCGACCTGGGAGTCGCAACGAGCGGGCCTCCCGTGGTGGCCTATCACGGCACGCCGACCGGCCTCTCGACCCAGGCCAGCTTTGTCCCGCTGCAGACCAATCAGCTTGTTTCGCTTTTTGCCGCCGACTTCGATGGCGATGGCCGTGCCGATCTCGCAGAGATCCTCTCCACCAACGGGTTTGGTCTCGTCGTGTTCGCGAAGGGTCGTGCCGACTTCTCATTCGAGTATGCGACCACGCCTCCGACCACGGGTTCGAATCCCCGCGTCGTCCTGCCGGCCGACCTGGATGGTGACGGGATCCGCGATCTCGCGATCGTCAACACCGGGTCGCGAACAGTGTTCGCGCTCAGGGGGCTGGGCGGCGGTTCGTTCGACCCGCAGGAGGCACGGCAAGGGGTCGGCTACCTGTCGGTCGCCGCCGCGGACTTCAATCGGGACGGATTGCTCGATCTGGCGTCATACGGGACGGACGCCATCGGGGACTCAGGCACGAGGATTCTCCTTGCGACGCCCGATGGCTCGTTCGTTCCCGGTGGGTTAGTACCATACAGTGGCTACGTGCCGATCTGGATCGCCGCCGCCGACGTCAATGAGGACCGGAATCCCGACATGATCCTCGTCGACGCGGGTGGAGGGGCCACGAACTCATCGGGATCGGTTCACGTGACGCTGGGTCAGGGGGACGGGACGGTGCGCGATGGGGTCGCGCTGAGCGATGTCACCAATCCCTACTCGGTCGCGGTCGCCGACCTCGACGGCGATGGACGCTTGGATCTCGCCGTGGCCAACCTGGGGTCCTACGACGTGACGGTCTACTCCGGAGACGGCGTCGGCGGATTCGGAAATCCGACGCGCTACGCGGCAGGGGGCTCGCCGTTCTGGATCGCGTCGGCGGATCTCAACGGCGACCACGTCCCCGACCTGGTGACAGCCAATGCCGGCAGCGACCTCCCGCCACCCGGCGCGCCGGGGGACGTCACGGTTCTCATGGGTCTCGGGGGCGGCCGGTTCGCTCCGCCGGCGCACGTCGCCGTCGGGCACAGCTCCGCGTCCCTCGCCCTCGTCGATCTCAATCGCGACGGCCGCGTCGATCTCGCCGTCGTGGATCGCCAGGACTCGATCCTGACGGTTCTTCTCGGCGCCGGGGATGGATCGTTCCGGACCCTGGCGACCTATCCGACGGGTGCTTTCCCGCTGGCTGTCGAGGCGGCCGACCTCAACGCCGACGGAATCGTCGACCTCGCGGTCGCCAACTACGACTCCTCCGACGTTTCACTGTTCGCGGGGGCCGGCGATGGCACGTTCGGCTCGCGCCAGCGATTCGCGGCGGGCGGGCACCCCATCTTCATCGCCTCGGGCGAGTTCGACCCGAGCCGCCGGACGGACCTTGCCGTGGCGACAGGCGGGCACATCGCGATGCTGCTGACGCAGGGCACGCCCGACTATGACCACGATGGCATTCCGGACAACCTCGATCCCTGCACCGACCGCGACGGCGACGGCTTCGGCGATCCCGGGTTCCCGCACAACACCTGCCCGGTCGACAACTGCCCGACGACCTCCAATCCGGGCCAGGAAGACCTCGACCGCGATGGCGTCGGGGACGCATGCGACGACTGCATCGACACCGACGGCGACGGCCGGGGCGATCCGGGTCATTCCGCCAACCACTGTCCGACCGACAACTGCCCCTCCGTCCCGAACGCCGCCCAGACGGATACCGACGCGGACGGGATCGGAGATGCGTGCGATCTGTGCACGGACCTGGATCACGACGGGTACGGCGCCGGCCTTGCGGGGGAACTCTGCCCCCGCGACAACTGTCCGGCCAACTCGAATCCCGACCAGGCCGACCACGATCAGGACGGGATCGGCGACGCCTGCGATCCCTGCACCGACAGGGACCGCGATGGCGCCGGCGATCCCGGCTACCCGGGCAATGTCTGCCCGACGGACAACTGTCCCGACGTCGCGAACCCCGGTCAGTCCGACGCCGACGCCGACGGGATCGGCGACGCATGCGACGGCTGCCAGGATTTCGATCGCGATGGATTCGGGTCTCCAGGGGGCGCAACCTCCAGCTGCCCGGCGGACAACTGCCCGATGATCTCCAATCCGTCACAGCAGGACCTCGACGGTGACGGCCTGGGGGACGCGTGCGACAACTGTCGCGCGGTGGCGAATCAGGATCAGGCGGACGCCGACCACGACGGAGCCGGAAACGTCTGCGACAACTGCCCGGGGATCGCCAACGCCGGCCAGTCGGATGCCGATCATGACGGCGTGGGGGACGCCTGCGATAACTGTCCCGCCGCGGTGAACGCCGGGCAGGAGGATGCGAACGCGGACGGCTCGGGGGACGCCTGTCAGCCGCGTGTCGACATCGCCGAGATTCGCTCCGTCTCCGGCACGCTCGAAGCCGACGTGACGGCACGCGATCCCCAGGGCGAGCTCCTGTCGGGCAGCATCGGTTTCCTCGGCGCGCACGACCTGACCGAGACGCTCCTCGACGCCTACGCGACCTCGGACTGCGGCCGCGGCTTCTTTCCGCAGGGGGTCCACGGCAAGGGCATCGGCTATACCTACGGGGCCGTTGGCCAACCCTTTCTGTTCGATCTCGATTCCGTCCTTTTCTGCGACGATGCGCAGCCGGACTACGGGATCGCCCACGGCACCTGCGCGAGTCCCATCGGCGTGTTCAACCCGGTCGTCTCCCTCTCGGGCTATACCCCTCCGTTCAACCTGTGTGTCCGACTGCTGGGAGACGATCACGGCGGCGCCGATGCGACCGTCCTCGACATGCAGCCCGGGTCGATCGTGATCCGATTCGAATTCAACAGCGCGGGCGAGGACCTCACCGTGCCGTTCACCCATGGACTCCCTGGCGTGGTCGACATTTCGACCCTGGCTTCCGGGATTTCCTACGCGCTCCGCATCACCGCGACGGACGGCAACACCAAACCGGTCACGGCCACGAAGAGCTTCCTGCACCAGGGCGAGAGGACCATGCTCCTGGTCAACAATTCGCCCCCGCAGGCCGCCGTGGTATCGCCCGGCGCGGCGGAGTGCACCAGCGCCGCCGGGGCCGGCGTCCTGCTCGACGGCTCGGGTTCGACCGACCCCGACTCGACGCCGGGGACCAGCGACGACATCGCGTCGTTCGACTGGTTCGAGAACTACGGCCTGGCGTCGCAGACGTCCCTCGGCAGCGGCGCGACCCTGAGCGTCACGCTGCCCCTCGGCGCGCACGCCATCACGCTGAAGGTCACGGACCGGAGCGGCGAGTCGAGCACCGCGACCACCACGGTCTCGGTCGTCGACACCACGCCACCCGTCCTCGACTGCGTCGCCGGGCTCCCCGCCGGCGAGTGCCAGGGCGCCGGCGGCGCCTACGTCACCGTCACGGCTTCCGCCCACGATCTGTGCGGCGGCGCCACGCTCACCAACGACCACACCCCGAACGGCGGCGATGCCTCGGGGCCGTATGCGCTCGGCACGACGCCCGTCGTGTTCACGGCGACCGACGCGGCGGGACACCACACGACCTGCACCACCAGCGTGACGGTCCACGACACGCTGCCGCCGACGCTGACCCTGCACACCGACCCGACGACGCTCTGGCCCCCGAACCACGAGATGATCCCGGTGCACGTGTCATGGGAGGCGCTCGATCTGTGCGACGGCTCGGCGACTGTCAGCCTGGTCTCTGTGACCAGCAGCGAGGCGGACGATGCGGCGGGGAACAACGATGGCGCGACCACCGGGGACATCCAGGGAGCGGCCGCAGGGACGGCCGACAGCGAATTGCTGCTTCGCGCCGAGCGTGACGGGAAGGGATCGGGCCGGGTCTACACACTGACCTACCGCGCCGTGGACCGCAGCGGCAACGCGACGCCGGCTCTGGCGACGATCACGGTGCCGCACGACCAGGGTCAGGGGCCGGAGCCGCTCCTGATGCAGATTGCTCCGCCGACCGCGCAACCGACGGGCGGCACGACGAACATCCGCCTCTACTGGCCGACGGTCGCGGGGGCGATGGGATATGACGTCATCACCGGCGACCTGTCGGCCTGGCACGTCGCGAACGGTGTGCTAGATCTCGGCGCGGTGCGGATGCTGGCCGGTGCGACGACGGTGACTTCGGTCACCGAGCCCGCGGACGCGGCGACACCCGCCGTCGGTCACGGATTCTTCTACCTGATCCAGCAGCGCACGGCCGACGGCGCGGCCGGCTACGGGACGGAAACCGGCCCGTGGCCTCGGGTTCCGGGATCGTGCGAGAGCGGCTGCCCGGTCGCCTCGACACCGCCGGCGGGTGGGCCGGGATCGGGGACGACGGCACGACGCTGAGCGGGGCGCGCACCGCGACAGAGATTCTCGCGCGTTGGGCGAGCGGGTCCCGTGACATAATGGCGCCACCTCGGTGGCTCCATGGATTCGTTTCATCCCGGAGCGCGTAGTGTGCGACAGGTCGTCCTCGCGACGGCCTGCGCCGGGCTGATCGCGGTCGCAGCCGTCGCCGCGGGACCGCGGGGAACGCCGAAACCAGCGCCCGCGCATCCAGCCGGAATCGTTGCTCTCCCGACGACCGCGCCACCATCGACCGCTCCGCCAGCCATCGCTCCGACGATCGTTCCCAAGCCGCCTGCTGCAGCGCCGGCGCTGCGCACGCCGCCCTATGCGCCTGGCGAAGTCCTCGTCAAGTTCCGAGCCGGAGCGAAGAACGCGGACAAGTCGGCCGCGCTCGCCGCGATGACGGCCGCGAGAGCCTCCGCGACCCCGGGAACCTCCGCTGCGACGCCATCGCCTGCCGCCGGTCTCGGGGCCATCCGCCGCTGGACGTACAGGAGCGGCGCGGAGCACTGGCGGCTGCCGCCGGGGCTTTCCGTCGAAGACGCCATCGCCCGGCTGCGGGCGCGCAAGGACGTCGAGTACGCCGAGCCGAACTACGTGCTGACGGCAGACCGGCTGCCGGACGACGCGCGGTTCGGGGAGCTGTACGCCTTCCGCAACACGGGGCAGACGGGGGGCGTGGCGGGGGCGGACATCAGCGCGACGCGGGCGTGGAACATCGCGACCGGAAGCAAGGACGTGCTGGTCGCGGTCATCGATACCGGGATGGACGCGACGCATCCGGACCTGGCGGAGAACCTGTTCACCAACACGGGGGAGATTCCCGGTAACGGCATCGACGACGACGGCAACGGGTTCGTCGACGACGTGCACGGGTGGGACTTCGCCAACGACGACAACAACCCGGACGACGACGCGGGGCACGGGACGCACGTCTCCGGCACGATCGGAGCAGTGGGGGACAACGGGCTCGGGGTGGTCGGGATCAACTGGCACGTGTCGATCCTGCCGGTGAAGTTCCTGGGCGCGGACGGCTCGGGGTTCAGCTCCGACGCGCTGCGGGGGATCGACTACGCGACGCTGATGGGCGCGCAGGTGCTCAACGCCTCGTGGGGCGGCGGCGGATTCTCGGCGATCATGCAGGACACCATCGCCGCGGCGGAGACGGCGGGCATCGTCTTCGTCGCCGCGGCGGGCAACGAAGGGGAGGACATCGACGAGAGCCCGCAGTTCCCGGCGGCCTACGAGCTGCAGAACGTCATCGCGGTGGCCGCGACCGATGACGACGACGATCTCGCCGAGTTCTCGAACTTCGGATCGCAGCACGTCCTCCTGGGCGCGCCGGGCGTGGCGATCCTCAGCACCGTGCCGGGGGGCGGGTACGGGCTGAAGAGCGGCACCTCGATGGCGACGCCGATGGTCACGGGCGCCGTCGCCCTGCTGCGCGCGGCGGAGCCGGGACTCACGATCGCGGAGATCCGCTCCCGACTCGCGGCGGGCGTCGATCCGCTGCCGGGTCTGCACGACACCACCATCTCGGGCGGACGGCTCAACCTGTTCCGGCTGCTCGCCACGCCCGACACGGTGCCGCCCGGGCCGATCGGCGACCTCGCGGCGATCGACTCGGGTAGCGGCTGGGTGCGGTTGAGCTGGACGGCGACGGGGGACGACGGAGCGGCGGGGCGCGCCTCGAGCTACGACGTCCGCTACGCCGCCGGCACGCTCGACCCGGCGCATCTCGACGCGGCCGCCGCGTTCGCGAACCGTCTGGTCCCCGCGGCTCCGGGCGCGGCCGAGACGCTCGAGGTCACGGGGCTGGCGCCCTCCACCGCCTACGCCTTCGCGGTGCGGGCGCGCGACGAGTGGGACACCGCCGGGCCGCCGGGCAACGTCGTGACGGCGACGACTCTGGCGGCGCCGACACTCGCATCGTCGCCGCCGTCGTTCTCCGTGGCGCTGCGCACCGGGCAGGTGGCGACACGCGCCTTGTCGATCGCCAACGCCGGGTCCGGGACGCTCGACTGGAGCCTCGAGGGCGGCCTGCCGTCCTGGCTTTCGGCGGCCCCCGCGGCCGGCCGGCTGCGCGGCGGCGAGTCGCAGGAGGCGACGCTGCGGATCGACGCGTCGGGTCTCGCCGGCGGCGACTACGCCGCGGATCTCGCTCTCCTGACCGACGACCCGGCGCGCGCCCGCGACGTCCATCCGGTCGCGTTGTCGGTCACCGGCGCGCCCGCGATCACGCTCGTTCCCGCGGCGCTCGATTTCGGCGACGTCCTGGTGGGCGGGACGGCGGCGCGCCCGCTCACCCTCGTCAACATCGGGACGGAGCTGATGACCGTGAGCGCGATCGCGGCCGACGATCCCGATCTCGCCGTGGTGCTGCCGCCGCCGCCGACGAGGGTGCCGCGGCCGCCGCCGTCGCCGGGCGCCGCGGGCGGTGCGTTCCCCGGCCGCGCGGCGGGGATCGGCGCCGACCCGGGCCTGCCGGTGCGGATCGCGGCGGGCGCGAACCTCACGATCCTGGTCACCTGGACGCCGTCGGGCCCGCGGACGCTTTCCGGCGCCCTGCGGATCACGAGCGACGCGGCGAACGATCCCGGCGCCGGCGCCGTGCTTGCCGGCGCGGCGTTGCCGGCGCCCCGCCTCGGCGCGCTGCCGGCCAGCATCTCGATGGGGCTGCGTTCCGGCGCCACGGGCGACAGCGCGTTTCTCGTCGGAAACGACGGCGGCAGCGACCTGTCGATCGTGCTGACGGCCGACGTCGCGTCGGCGGCGGGCATGGAGGCCGGCCCCGAGGCCGGCCCGGCCGCCGCCTGGCTCACGGTGACGCCCGCCCAGGCGGTCGTGCCGCCGGGCGGGTCGATCGAGGCGCGCGCGGTGGTCGACGCGTCGGGTCTCGCGCCGGGAGCGCACCAGGGGACGATCCGGATCGGGACCAACGTCCCCGGTGGCGTCTCGGCCCTGGTCCCGGTCCTGCTCGACGTCGCGGGCGCGCCCCACCTGGTGACCGAGGTCCCCGCCGCGCGGCTCGAATCGCGCCGCTCGTTCAGCGGCGACGGCGCCGTGACGACCCACCGCATCGGCGCGGTTTTCGCGCCGTCGGGCGGCGGGACGCTGCAGCTCGAGGTCGAGGGCGACTTCGGCAGCCCGCTCGAGAAGGCGACGCTGTCGATCGAGGGACGCGACCTGGCCACGGTCGGCGGCGACGGCGTGGAGTGCGCCCCGGAGTCGCGCACCATCGCGATCGGCGCGGCCGACCTCGCGTCGTACCTGGCGGACGGATTGTTCGAGGCGGAAATCCGCAACACGATCGCGGTCGGGTCGTCGTGCGATTTCAACCGGCACGTCCTGCGCCTGGACTACGCGCTGCCTTCGGACCGGCTGGAGTACGGCGACGTCGTGCGTGGCGGCGTGCGGCACCGCACCTACCTCCTGCGCAACACGGGGAGCGACGATCTGCCGCTGACCTCGATCGTGGCGAGCGGCGCCGGGTGGAGCTTCACGGCCGAGCCGTCGACCGCGGCGCCGATTCTGCCGGTGGTCGGCAGCGCCGCCGCGCCCGCGTCGATCGCGGTGGGCGGCCAGGTCAGGCTCGACGTCGCGGTCGACACCGGGGCGGCTCCCGGCGACGGCGCCGCGCCCGGGATGCTCACCATCACCAGCCCCGATCCCGATCGGCCGGTGGTGACGCTGCCGCTCCAAGCGTCGGTCCGCGCGGTGCCGGTGGTGCGCGCGGCGACGTCGCCGATCGACGTCACGCTCCTCGAAGGGCATCGCGAGACCCGCACCGTGACGCTCACGAACGACGGCGACGCGCCGGTCGATGTGGGTCTGGACGTCGAAGGGAGCGGTTCGCCGGTCGACTGCCTGCCGCCGAAGATCGTGGCGACCGGCTTCAACACCGGCGACCTGCGGGTGGTCGACCCGGTCACCGGCGCCGCGACCGTCCTCGCCTCGGGGATGTTCGGGCCGGGCGGGGTGGTGATCGATCCGGACGGCCGGCACGCGTACGTCGCCGAGTTCAACGGCCGGCTGGCGGTCGTGGATCTCGTCCATGGAGGGGTGACGCACTCCGGGACCGGCGAGGCGACGATCTTCGGGCTGGCGCTCGAGCCGGCGGGCGGGTCGCTGCTGGTGGCCGGGTACAGCGGCGGCACGCTGGCGCGCGTCGATCTCGCGACCGGCCTGTTGTCGGTCGCCGCCTCGGACCTCGGGTCGCCGCACTCGGTGGCCATCGACACCGCCGGGCGCACCGCCTGGGTCACCGGACCGACCGACGGCACGCTGCAGCGGGTCGATCTGGCGACCGGCGGGGTCACGCTGCTCGCCTCGGGGCTGAGCGAGCCGGAGGGCGTGGCGCTGAGCCACGATGAGACGCAGGCCTACGTCAGCCAGAGCGGCAACGGCACCCTGGCGGCGGTCGACCTGGTCACCGGCGCATGGCGCACCGTGGCGCGGGGACTGTCTCGCCCGACCGCGCTGCTCGCCGACCCGGACGGCGTCACCCTCTATGTCACGGAGTTCGGCGCCAGCCGGGTGTCGGTGATCAACATCGCGCTCGGGACGGTGCGCACGCTGACCACCGCGGTCCCGAACCCGACCGGGCTGGCGCTGCGGCGCGCTTCGGCCTGCGCCGGGAGGTTCGCGCAGCCGGCGCCGCGCGTCGTGACCATCCCGGCGCACGGCTCCGCGGACGCGGGGGTGATCTTCGACGCGACCGGGCTGCCGCCCGGACGGCGCGACGCCGCGCTCGTCGTCGGCCTCGCGAGCCCG
>Ga0134121_10001245_pt1 | contig 24238 bp, 12 predicted proteins | sample KB301_FD_96463 | JGI IMG/M metagenome (GOLD analysis project Ga0134121, IMG submission 96463) | Terrestrial soil microbial communities without Nitrogen fertilizer from Kellogg Biological Station, Michigan, USA - KB3-0-1 | ecosystem: Environmental > Terrestrial > Soil > Unclassified ... | reverse complement strand
GGAATCGAACGAGGACGCGGTGCAGAAAGTCCACGGGCCGGTACTGCTGATTAACGGCGCCGAGCGGGATTTCCTGTCGCCGGCGTCGTTGGCGACCTTCGAACTGATCAATAGCGTGCCGGTATTCTATGGCGCTCGTCACGACGCTGGGCACACGGCCACGGTGGATCATCCGGGTGGCGGCGAATTCGCCAACGTCGCGTCGAACTGGCTCCTGTGGCAGTTCAAGAACGACAAGCGAGCCGCGAAAATGTTCGCCGGTAACGACTGCGACCTCTGCACAAACACGAACTGGGACGTTCGGGCAAAAGGATATAAGGACGCTCGCAATGAGGGTCCCGCCGCGACCTTCAACCGCGGCAGCAGTCAACAGGCCTGGCAGAACGCCGGCTATAAGGCGGCGCTCGCAAAGTGCAAGAACCCGCCGCAGCCGTTCACGATCCCCGTTGCCGCCAACCCTGCAACCGACGCGTCGCCTCTGGCGCCTGTTCTGCCGCCGACGATGTCGATTCCCGGGGTGCTGGAGGCGAGGCAGACCTGGAAAGCCGTTTGGTCCTGGGAAGGCAACAACGTCGACGGCCCGATCGCGGCCGACAACGGTGCCGTCCTCTTCGCAAACAACGACGCCGGCAACGTCATGCAGTTCGATCCGGCGATCGGGCTCGCGAAGATCGCGTATGCCAGCGTCAATACCGCCGGCGCCGTCTCCCGCAGCAAGGCTGGTGCGTTGTTTGTCGCCGGCCGCGGGCTCGGCGGCGGCATCGAAGTGCTTGAGCCATCCCGAAAGATGCTGGCCACTTCCTTCAACGGCGAGCCGTTCGAATGTATCGGCGGCGTGCTGAACGATCTCTCAGCCGACGCGAAAGGCGGTGTGTACTTCTCCGTTACGGGTGCAGCGCAAAGCGGCGTCTTCTACGCCAGCCCCAATGGCATCGTCTCACGATACGGAAAGGACGTGCCGCTTGCGAACGGCATCATCCTCAGCCCGGACGAGAAGACGCTGTACGTCACCAACGGCGCGATCGTTTACGCATTTGACGTGGACGTTGACGGGTCGCTAACAAACCAGCGGGAGTTTGGAAAGCTTCAGGGCGGAACCGGAGGCGACGGATCGGCGGTCGATCAGCAGGGCCGTGTCTACGTCGCCACCGGATCGTCGGTGGACGTTTTCGCCGCGGATGGCAAGTTCATCGGCACGATTCCAGGTCCACAGGGCCTGCACGGCACGTTCTTCGGCGGCAGGGACAAGAAGACGCTCTACGGGATCGTCTTTTACGGCACGTGGGGCACGCCGAGCGCCCGCAACGAGATCATCGCCATCCCGACAATCGCGCAGGGCTATACGGGTCGGTCAAAATAGATTCACGTCTACTCCGAAGCTGAACGCCCTCGTCTCCGGAGAGCCGGTCTCGGAAGGCCACTGTCTGCTTAACGAAAAATCCAACGCGGCTCCTTTCCGTCGATCCGCAAAGAGCTGCGTTCTCCTGACGCCTTGCGTGGCCGGCGGCGCCGAGAAGATGTGACATAGCGCACTCGCCCCGGAAACCCGATGCCGTTAAATTCCAGTTGGAGCTATTCGAACCCCGTCCATACCGGTAACTTCCCCCGCACGGTCCGCTTGAGCGCATGGGTAGGCCGCAGTTCCCGGCTGTGAGTAACGAGCCTGCTCATTGGCCTTCAGGCGGCTGCCATAGCTCGACCTTGTTTCCCTCTGGATCAATGACCCAGGCAAACTTTCCGTACTCGGAGTCGTCAATCTTATCGAGCACATTGCAGCCTTCGTCCTTCAAGGCCTTGACCAAGGCGAGTAAGTCTTCCACTCGGTAGTTGACCATGAAGGAGGCAGAACTCGGAGCAAAGTGATTGCTCTCTTGCGGATCGATTAACCAGGCAGTTGTCCCTGCAACCGGTTTGCCCTCGGCGTCGGTCCAGTTGAAGGCAGCTCCGCCCCATACTTGGACATCGATGCCCAAGTGCCGCTTGTACCAAGCCTGTAGTGAGGGTGCGTCTTTGGCCTTGAAGAAGATGCCGCCGATGCCAGTGACTCGTTTCATGTGACCTCCGATGCGCGATGATGGTGAATAATTTGGGCGATCGATGATAGTGCGAGCACCGCGTCTGGCCAAGCGGAATCAGGCTAGAAGAATTGCCATCAAAACACCGCCCGACCCGGTTTGCCATTCCCCGAAATTGTTCAGAAATTGCAATTCTCGGACGGTCGTTCGACTTGATCAATGACGATGAATTCGCACTTCCGGGCCAGCGGGATTAATTTCACATCATGATCCAGGGTTACGGCCGGGGATAGCAGGGCGGCTGATCTCGATGCCATGCCCTAGCGGCAGAAGCACTGTATCCATGCCTTGGGTCCGCATATGGTGGCGGTAGGCCTGTGCGTACTCCTGATTGTCGGGAGGATAAATCATGTTATCCGCCAGGACGAGTGCCGCAGGCGACAGCATGCTTCGGATGGCATCGAAACAGGGGATGTAGACATCCTTCCACAGATCGATCAACACGAAATCCACGGGTTCGGTGAGTTCTTTGATAAGAACGACAGCGTCGCCGCAGCGGAATTCCGCGTATCGATCGAGTCCGGCTTTCTGCAGCATAAATTGAGCATGGCGCTGCTTTTCGGCGCTCAAATCGAGAGTGATGACTTTTCCTCCGACGGCTCGCGCTGCCTCCGCCATCCAAAGCGTGGAGTAGCCGTAGGACGTTCCGACCTCCACGATCCTTTTCGCCTGAGATTCTCGAATCAGGAGGTTCATCACCATGCCGACGGACTCGCCGACATCGAGCAAAAATTCGTCCCGCCGTCTCAGCCATTCCTGGCGGGAAACCGACTTGCGAATCGCATCTTCGCTTTTCATGCGCTGATGATATTCGTTGAGAACGTTCTGAACTGCAGTGTCCTTCATCATCTCCATCGGAGGATTCTATTACACGCACAGCTCTATCTGCTGCAGCGGCGGGTTGCGTTAGTTCTGAAAAACTCCAACGGCGTGCTCAAACGCTCCGGCCGCGCGTCTCAGTTTTCAGCCAGTTTGTCGACTTTGTCGATTATCAGGAAGTCGACATTGCCCCTTGTCGATTCCAATTTCAAACCGAGATCGTCCACGGCTGCGAGGATAGACGGACCGCGGATGCCGGAGTCGTCGGGAACTCTTTCGCTGACGCCTTCCTGACCTGGCTTGAAAGCTTTATACCCGTCCGGTGTCCACCGAAGGAAGACGTTATATCGTCCGGTCAGACCGGTACGATCGACAGTCAGGTGATCCGTCGGAAGGTCATGTGCCAGGTCCGCCGCGGATACTCCGGAACCGATGAGAACCTGACCCTGGGGGCCATAGAATTGATAAAAGGAACCGCATCGCCCGGATGCACTATTCCACTGGCCGGACGGATTAGGCGGCGCCTGCTCTTCCTGGCAGTCTCCGGCGGCGGACTTCGGCAGCTTCGCTCCATTCTTGCCGACTGTTAGCGCATAGATCGGCGATTCTTTTGTTTCAAAATGGAACTGCAGTTTGAATCGATCGGCCAACAGCGCTTGAACCATCGTCCAGAGCTGTTTTTCGCCCACGTCTCCGCTTGCTCTGGCGGAAATGTCGTATCGACTCGATTCGAATGCCACTGGCAGATTTGTTATCTGCAGGCTGCGGACGCCGTAAGCGGCTCCAATGAGTTGCTTGAGCGTGTAGTTCTCGACTTCCAGTCTGCCGTGTGACGCCAGGCGAACATTGTATCCCTCGCGATCCGACGTGTTGAGTCTGACGGAAGCTACTTCGAATACCGAACCTGCCGCGCTTCGAGACTGGGGCACTTTCCATGAGAATGCGATCGCTCTGGCCTGGATTGCCGGGGCGTTCAGCACTCCAATGACAATCGGACCGGCGAGCGCCGCGGCTCCAACAACCGCCAGCAGCAATCTTCTTTGAAGGTTCATCGGATCGGCAATTCCAGGTCGCATGATGTTTTCTATTCGTTTCTTGAGATCGGATCCCGTCATTCCCGAAACGCAAAGGAGCGGCGAGGCGAGAGAGAATTCGCAAATTCTCAGAATCGATTCGGCGTAAATCTGCGTATCGCCGCCCATTTGAATCACTTCTTCATCGCAGGCACGTTCCTGTTCTTCGAGAAGTCTTGCCTTGATCCACCACACCAGGGGGTGAAACCAGAATAGCGCCTCGACGAACAGATGAATCGCTGCGGTCATGTTGTCGCGCCGGCGGACATGGCACAACTCATGAGCCAGAACGACCCGAAGTTGTGCCGGTGAAAGTCGATCAAGAATGCCGTTCGGAAGCAGAAGCACAGGTTTGAAGATTCCGAATACACCGGGTTCGAGATTCTCCCCGCAGCACAAAACCTGGATTGGCGCATCGAGACTCAAGATTGTTGCGTGCCGTACCGTCCGGCACAGCCGGCGCCAATGGATGGTCCACCAGAAGAGGCTGGCGCCGAATCCGCAGATCCAGACTGCTGCAAGGGCGAGCGGCAGCCGGTTGGTTTGCGCCGCTGGCACGGGTGCCGGCGAAGCAATCGCCGGGCCCAATGTCGTGAAGGGTTGACTGATCGATTTGACAAGTACAGACACGGAACGCGGTTCAGGAGTTGTCCGCCATTGAAGTTGACTGCCGATTCCCACAAGAAGGGAAAACGGAACCAGAAATTTCAGCGATGCCGCGAACCACAGGCCATGCCGGACGGCCGCCCGATTTCTCTGGAAGGCAAAAGTGATAATCCATATTGCGGCGGCAAACAGCGTCGATTGCCACAAATGATTCGCGATCGCTGCGGCGTAGCTGGAAATCATTTCGACTTCTCCTTTTTCGCGAGTTTTCGAAGTTCCTGTTCCGCTTCTGCTACATCTTCCAGGCTCAGATGGCCTGTCTTGACCATATGCGCCATCACAGGTTTGCCGCCAAAGAGACTTAGCAGTTCGTCGATCAGCCTCCCCTGAGCGCGCTTTCGGGAAATCGCTGCCTCGAAGATATTCGCTTTGCCGATCCGCTTCGTGAGACGGACAGCTTTTTTCGCCTCCAGGCGCGACACCATTGTCTGCACGGTTGTAAACGCCGGCCTGTTCTTTTCAGGAAAGGCCTCCTGCATTTCGCGCACCGAGCAGGCGCCGCGATTCCAGAGGGTCTCCATGATTTGAAGTTCGAGTCTGCTTAGCTTGGGAGAAACCATTGCGTGCCCTCTTTCGTTATAACTGTTATGTCCGGCAATATAACGACACACGTAGGTATTAAGGCAAGAGAAATTTTCTACAAATTAGGGAGGGCTTCGATTGGGTTGCAAACTGTCGAAGAAGGAGGCGCCTGCTTCGGGAAGGCGTCAAAAAACCAAAAAACATCCACGCGAAAAGCTTTGGCGGATCGATTCCAGATATGGTACACCATGTACCATGACACAACGTACTACATCGAAACCTCGCGTTCGGATTCCTCTAACGGACCTGGAGAATGATGTGATGCGCGTTGTCTGGAAGTCGCAGCCCTGCTCCGTGGAAGCGGTTTACACCGTCATAGCTCGCGATCGCGACCTCAAAGAAACGACAGTGAGGACCTTGCTGCGGCGGCTGGAGGCGAAGGGTTATCTGCGACACGAAACGGACGGGAGGGCGTATCTGTACTACGCAACGGAGCCATCGCGTGGTTTGGCGGCGCGTGCGGTCCGACAGATCATCGACCGATTCTGTCATGGCTCGCTGGAACAGCTCGTCAGCGGCATGGTCGATGCCAAGGTCTTGAGCAAGGCAGAGATCACACAACTGGGAGAGTTCATCCGCAACAGCGGGAAAAAAGAGAGTTAGTTATGGAAGGCCTCCTTCTCGAAAGTGTCGTCCGTGTCACCTTGATTGCTCTGGGGACGCAGCTTGTTCTCTGGTCGATGCGAGTCCGGAGTGCGTCAGTGCGGCACAACGCCTGGACTGGTGTTGTAGTCGCGATGCTCTGTCTTCCGTTGTGGGCGGCCTGGGGACCGAAAGTCTCGATTCCGGTGCACGCGGAGCCCCTGGTGCAGCGCGCGCAACTCCAGAGATATCCGGAGGCCAACCTGGGACCCTCCGCCAGCCCGCCCCTGGACGCCCTTCCATCTAAAACCTCGAAAACTCAAGTCTCGATAAAGTGGAGTTGGCAGTCCGCCGGGCTGGGCTTCTACTTGTTAGGTGCCATCACTCTCCTGGTTCGCCTGGCAATTGGAACACTTCGAACGCGCCAGTTGACGCGTCAGGCACATCTCCAGGATGGTCATCTGACAAGTGTGTCCTCTGCCAGTCCAGTAACGGTGGGATGGTTTCGACCCACGACGATTCTTCCGGCTTTGTGGCAGAACTGGCCTCAATCGAAGCTGGATGCGGTCCTGGCCCATGAACACGAGCATGTCCGGCGTCGAGATCCCTTGTTTCAATGGCTGGCGTTGCTCAATCGAGCGCTATTCTGGTTCCATCCTCTCTCGTGGTGGCTGGAACGGCAACTGGCATTGTCGGCGGAAGAGGCGTGCGATGCCGCAGCACTCGCCCGCGGCCACAGTCCACAGGATTACTGCACGTATTTATTGGATATCGCCGATAACATCGCGATTGCGGGTGGGCGTCTTGATCTCGCAGGCATGGAGATGGCCGGCAGTTCCCTTGCGACCCGCATCCGGCAAATCATAGTGAGCGTTCCCCCGAAACGCATGTCGCGAACACGAATAGTATGTGTCACGGGTGCCTGCGCGATCTCCACTCTCCTGTTCGCCGCCGCAACCATTTTGTCATCCGGCTTTGAGGTGGCATCCATCAAGCCCACAGCGCCCGGCTATACCGGCGGCAAATTCATCGTCATGCAGAGCACGCGCCATTATGTTGTGAGGAACTACACATTCAAGGAGTTGGTCGGCGCCGCCTACGATTTGCCGCTCCGCCTCGTCTCCGGCGGTCCGGATTGGATCAATACCGATCGCTACGATATTGACGGGCTGACTCCAGGAGAAACACGGCCGAGTCCGGAACAGCGAATGTTGCTGCTTCGAACCCTGCTGACAGACAGATGGAAGCTCACTCTTCACCGCGATCGACGCAGTCTGCCCGTATACGAGCTCACGGTTGCAAAGGGCGGCGCGAAGCTACAGGAAAGCACGCCCGAGACGGAAGAGTTTCTCACCAATCGGATGTTTAACGACAACCACGTGCTGTTGCCGGCGCGCAATGTGACCATGACACAGTTTGCCTCGGTGCTACAGCGAGCCATCGTGGATCGGCCCGTGCTGGACAAAACGGGGCTCTCTGGTCACTATAACTTCGACCTCGAATGGACCCGCGATGAAACGCAATTCGGAGGCATTCCGCTGGCCAAGGTTGAAGCGCCGCCAAGACCGGATCTCTTCTCCGCGGTCCAACAGCAACTCGGCCTGCGACTACAGTCTTCCAAAGGAACCGCGGAAGTCCTCATCATCGATCGGGTGGAGAGACCTTCGGCAAATTGACAAGCCAGTCCCTCACGCAGTCGCGGTCGGCTTTCAACCCGTTGCGGATTCCTTTCCGCATAGATCAGGCGATGTCGAAGCGGTCCAGGTTCATCACCTTTATCCACGCCGCCACGAAGTCTTTCACAAACTTCTCGTTCGCGTCCGCGCATGCATAGACTTCCGCGAGGGCTCGAAGTTGGGAGTGCGACCCGAAGATCAGGTCAACACGGGTACCAGTCCACTTCACCTCGTGCGTCTTGCGGTCGCATCCCTCGTAGACTTCTTCAGAGGCGGCGGACGGCTGCCATTGCGTGCTTATGTCGAGAAGGTTCACGAAGAAGTCGTTCGACAGTGTCTCGTCCAACCTGGTGAAGACACCGTGCCTGGACTGCCCGGCATTTGCGCACAGGACGCGCAACCCGCCGACGAGAACCGTCATCTCCGGCGCCGTCAGTGTCAGCCGTTGTGCCCGATCGACCAACAATTCTTCAGCGGACAGACGTTGGTTGCCGAGGAGATAGTTCCGAAAGCCGTCAGCAACCGGTTCGAGCGGAGCAAAGGAATCGACGTCGGTCTGGTCCTGCGACGCGTCCATGCGGCCGGGCGTGAAGGGAACTTCCACATTGTGCCCTGCGGCTTTCGCGGCTTTCTCGATCGCCGCGCAACCGCCGAGAACGATCAGGTCCGCAAGAGAGACTTTTTTCCCGTCAGACTGTGAAGCGTTGAACTCCTTTTGGATCGTTTCGAGCGCCTGCAGCACCTTCGCAAGCTGAGCAGGTTCGTTGACATCCCAATCCTTCTGTGGCGCGAGGCGAATGCGTGCGCCGTTGGCTCCACCGCGCTTGTCAGAGCCGCGGAACGTCGATGCCGATGCCCACGCCGTCGAGACCATCTGGGACACGGACAGACCAGACGAGAGGATTCTCGCCTTCAGGGCAGTAATGTCATGCCCCTCAATCAGTGGATGATTCACAGCGGGAATCGGGTCTTGCCACGGCAGCGGCTCCTTCGGAACGAGCGGGCCGAGATAACGCACGAGCGGGCCCATGTCGCGGTGCGTCAGCTTGAACCACGCCCGGGCAAACGCGTCCGCGAACTGGTCCGGATTTTCATGAAAGCGCCTTGAAATCTTTTCGTACGCCGGGTCGAATCGCAAAGCGAGGTCCGTGGTCAGCATGGATGGTGCGTGACGCTTTGACGGGTCGTGAGCATCCGGCACCGTACCTGAGCCTGCGTCATGTTTGGGTTTCCATTGCTGCGCGCCTGCCGGACTTTTGGTTAGCTCCCATTCATAGCCGAACAGGTTCGAGAAGAAATTGTTGCTCCACTTCGTTGGCGTGGCGCTCCAGATGACTTCCAGACCGCTGGTGATCGTGTCGGCCCGCTTGCCCATGCCAAATTTGCTCTTCCAGCCGAGGCCCTGCTCCTCGATGCCGGCGGCTTCCGGTTCCGGCCCTACCAGCGACGCATCGCCAGCGCCGTGGGTTTTGCCGAAGGTATGACCACCGGCAATCAGAGCGACCGTTTCCTCATCGTTCATCGCCATACGGCCGAACGTTTCGCGGATATCCCTGGCCGCCGCGAGGGGATCGGGATTGCCGTTCGGGCCTTCCGGATTCACGTAAATCAGCCCCATCTGCACAGCGGCGAGAGGCTTCTGAAGATCACGATCCCCGCTATAGCGCTCGTCGGCTAACCACTTTCCTTCCGGGCCCCAGTAGATGTCTTCTTCGGGCTCCCAAACATCCGCGCGTCCACCGCCGAAACCGAACGTCTTGAAGCCCATCGACTCAAGGGCGACGTTGCCCGCGAGAATTATGAGGTCGGCCCAGGAAATTTTCCGGCCGTACTTCTGCTTGATCGGCCACAACAGACGGCGCGCCTTGTCGAGATTCGCATTATCCGGCCAGCTATTGATGGGCGCAAAGCGCTGCTGGCCGGCTCCGGCGCCGCCGCGCCCGTCGCCGACGCGGTAAGTCCCTGCGCTGTGCCAGGCCATTCGAATGAACAGCGGGCCGTAATGGCCATAATCGGCCGGCCACCAATCCTGCGAGTCCGTCATCAACGCATGAAGATCCTTGATGACGGCACTCACTTCGAGGCTCGTGAATTCCCTGGCGTAGTCGAAGGCCGCGCCCATCGGATTTGACAGACTGGAGTGCTGGTGAAGAACCCGAAGGTCCAACTGCTTCGGCCACCAGTCGCGATTCGACCTGGCTACGACAGTCGTATGCATAACCGGGCACTTGCCTGCGCTCTTTTCGTCAATCTCTGGGTCCATATCTTTCTCCATCGTTTTTCTGTATCGTTTACGCTTCTCTCAGGATCCTTGAACAGAACGGTCCGCGCCCAACAGCGAATCTGCCGACCTCCGTAGCAACTTTCTCCATTGCGTCATCGACCGAGTCCGCATAGAGATCCCGATCGTTGAGATCAATTCCTCGCAAGAGTATTGCCGCGAATGGCACGTTTGTCTCTCTCTACTTGAGCGGATAACTCGCCAAAAAACTTTTGGGTTGCGATAGCCGAGCACTACACCACGATCGTCAGCCCATCCCGCACAGCGTCTGCGACCTTCTCAAATGCGTCGCGAGCTTCCGGCGTGAACGTCGCACGAACAAATACATGGAAGGCACCCTCGTACTCGTGGAGATGAATCTCCCCGCCAGCCGCCCCGACCTTCTCCGCCAGGAGACGGGAGTCTGCGATGAAGAGGTCGTGGGTTCCTTGAAACACGTCGATCGGGGGTAGCCCGGACAAATCCCCGAACAACGGGCTCAAGACCGGCAAGCGCCGATCATCGCCATCCGCCCACCACTGGCCTGCTTCGATCAGGCCGGGAAGCGCGAGCATCACGTCGTCCTTCTCCCCAGACGCCGCACCCGGATTGCACATGGTGATGTCCAGCCAGGGAGAAAAAAGGACAACACGGCCTGGCAGCGGGAGCCCGATATCTCGATAGTACAGCGCCTGTCCCAGCGCCAGGCCACCTCCCGCAGAGTCGCCACAGAACACGACTTGAGCTGCTGGCGTTGAGGCAAGGACCTCGCGGTAGACCTGCTCCAGCAGTGAGTACGTGGCGCGGTAATTGTGCTCGGGTGCCAGCGGATACACGGGGACAGTGACGGCCGCACCGGTCTTTTCAATGAGCTGACGGATGATGCGCCAATGGGCGGAAACGAGCGGGTTCACATACGCGCCACCGTGGGTGTAAAGGATGTGTGCTGACGATCTGCTCGTGTGGGGTGTCAGATTGAAGACCCGCTGGCCCTGGACTAGCGCTTCTCGAATCTTGCACCTGGCCCTGAGTGCAGAAGGAATCGGGGCCGGTATCGGGTAGACGCGCCCCTGGACCCGCTGCCGGAACAGTTCCGCACTCCTGAAGGCCCGCTTGCCTCGCAGGCGGAGCAATAACTCGACGGCGCGTATCCCAAAGCTGCTCGCCGGCTTTGGGCGGGGCGGGCGTTTCGCAACAAGTAAGCAGGTTGCGGCTCCTGTCACGCATCCGGCAAGGAAAGTCAAACCGAGTTTGATCCGCCCCGATCTCATCGACATACCGTTTCTCGCCTGCCTCTAACTTAGGGCCGCACGCGCCACCCAGAGTATCCGGGAATGCCGCAGTCTCTATGAAGGTATTCCTGGGACGCATACCACGTTATTGAGTAAATCAGCTATATTGCCTCACGCGCCACATTCATTGAATGAGTCTGTGTTTTTGAATTCCGGAGGCGACGAAGTTGCGAAGAATAACGCAGTGGCTTTGTGCCTGGTTGATCATAGGTGCTTGCTGCGGCGGTATCGCTCAAGCTTCGTCGGCAGTGGTCATCAGCCAGGTCTAAGGTGGTGGGGGCAGCTCGAGCTCGATCCTGAAGAACGACTTCATCGAATTGTTCAACCGGAGCACTTCGACGGTGAGTGTTGCCGGGTGGACTGTCCAGTACGCATCTTCCGGTGGGTCTACGTGGGCGCGAACGTCACTTTCCGGCTCAATCGCACCGGGGCATTACTACCTCGTTGCCGCTGCAGGATCGTCGGGCGGAACAGTAAACCTGCCCCCCGCGGACGCGACCGGAAGCCTCAGTCTCAGCGCGACATCTGGCAAAGTCGCACTGGTCAATAGCGGCAATCTTCTCAGTGGAAGCTGTCCCACGAGTGGCATTGTCGATTTCGTCGGCTATGGAAGCGCCAGTTGCGCTGAGGGAACCGTGACTGGCCCCCTCACCAACACCACTGCGGCGATTCGCACAGGCAGCGGATGCGCCGACACGGACAACAATCTCTCTGACTTCCATAACGATTCGCCATCGCCACGGAATTCATTCAGCAGTCCATCGGTTTGTAGTGGCCTCACTATTCCACCGACGAACCCGCCCACGGTTACATCAACTTCAACTCCGACGATTGGGACCGCACCGCTGATCTTTCCTCATCTTGCAGTGGGCGGGGGCTATCAGACTTCATTCACTTTCAACAATCTCAGCTCGATTTCGACATCGGTTGTCTTAACGGTGTTCCCTCAATCCGGGAGCACGATGAGCGCATCCGCTGTCACATTGCCTGCTAACGGCTCAGGCCGCATCAACCTGCTGGGTTCCATTGTGGGTTGGGCCCGTGCGGAAGCGTTCCCCGCCGCCAATGTCATCGGTACGGAAACCATTCAACTGTTCAACGGACAAGGCATACTCGTCATGGAGGCAGGGGTTCTCCCCGCCCAGCCGGATACGGTGCTTCGGCTTCCTGCATTTGAGAAGGATGACTTCGGCACCGGCGTCGCCGTGGTCAACTTCGGTTCATTGACGACGACCGCCAACTTCATCCTTCGCGACGTCAACGGATTGGTTGTAAACAGCACGACGCGGTTACTCGGGCCAAACGAGCAGACTGCCAAATACGTGAATGAGCTTTTCCCAGGGACGACGAACTTCGAGGGAACACTTGAAGTCAGCGCGGACCAGAGTCTCGCTGCGGTTGCCTTTCGGCTGAGTTTGTCTCTCGGAATTTTCAGCACCATCCCCGTCTCACCAGTACCCACGGAAACGTATTTCTCTCCGAATGTCGGGATAGCATCCCGCCTGGCTCAGGAAATTGATGCCGCTCAAATCAGCATCGACATCGCTATCTATTCCTTCACCCTGAACAGGGTCGGTGATGCCTTGATCGACGCGAAGAGTCGTGGAGTACAGGTTCGCATTTTGGCCGACAGCAGCCAGGCGAGTGGGCCGGGGTCCGAGATTGCCCGGCTGGAAGCGGAAGGGTTTCAGCTGAAGAGGACGATTGGCGGCGGCGGTGGAATTCTGCATGACAAATATGCCATTTTCGATGGGCGAGTCCTTATTACCGGGAGCTACAACTGGTCGACAAGCGCCGAACAGAACAATGACGAGAATGCGATATTCGTCCGGGATCGGGCGGTCATTTCGTCGTTTCAACAAAACTTCAATGCGATGTGGAGCAGCAGGTAAGTCGGCCCCCGTTCCTCCAGCTAAGGGTCTACATTGATTGATATATCGATATCGCGATCGTTGGGCGCTGTGCCGAAACTCAGCTTGAAAGTCACGGCCTGGGCCGCATTGACCTTGTTCGGAGCGCGGAACCTGAGTTTGGCGGGACGGCCGCCGGCTGGAGCCAGGTCTGCCTGAACCGTGGCTTCGGGGATATCGGCCGATGTCCGCAGAATGTTAGCGGGAGCGATGGAGGCCGTGAAGTCCACTGAACTGCCAGCCTTCACGGACCCGGCCGGAGTGTTGACTTCAATGGGATTAATCGGGATATCCAGGTCCTGGCAAACATTGGTAAGACTGGTCGGCGGCACCGTGATCGTGCCGTGTAGCTTGCCATTGCCCTTGAAGATGTCGTGATTCGGATCATAAATCGCCTTGATCGCGAGATTATGAACCGTTGCCCCGGCCGCCAGCCGCGGCGCCGTGAAGGTTTTGTCGACGATTGTCCCCTGCGGAACGGGAGCTGCGCCTTTGTAGTCGATCGTGTACGTCACGTCCTTGGCGCCCTGGATATCGAACGTCGTCTCTTCAGTCTCAAACAGCGGATCCGCAGCGGTAAACGTCTTTTGCACGGGTATGGCTTTGACCTTGACGATGCGAAGCTCATTGAACGACGTCGGAAAAAACGGGATGAATGGCGGCAGCCAGAGGGCAGGGTCCACCATGTCGTCGAGCGAGGAGCCCAGCGACAGCACTCTGTAGTCTCCCACCGTGGTTGACAGGAACATTGCTCCCGCGACGTTCTCCACCTTCTCGTTGACTGGAATCGTGAACTCCTTTCGGAAGCGGACTTTGTTTCCGCCCGCACTAGTGGTGCCCAGAATCAACTCTCTGGCTGTCTTGCCGGCCGGAACGTTCTTGACTTCCACTGTGAGGACGCTCGTAATTCCGCGGCCTTGATCGGACACTCCCGTGGCCACGTCCTTGTCGCCGCGGCCGCTGATAAAGGCAAACACTCGGGAAAACTCGCCGACAAAAACTTCGTTCGGATAAGACACGCCGAAGTCGGTGTAGAGATCGCCCGAGTTAAATGCAGCATCCTGCTCGAAGTACATCCTCGTTTGATCGCCACCGGCCCGCAGCAGCGCGATGGGATAAAGCCCGAGAAAGGGAAACCAATTGTCACGATTCATGAAGCCCTTCACGGCCCGGGCCCAGGTTGCCGGGAGAAGAGGTGTCCAAAACTTCGTCAGGTCAAAGATGTCGTTCATCTGGGAGTTGAACTTCTCAAACGGGCTGATACTTACAGTTACTGCCGTGCCTTGCGGGAATTCCTCCTCCAGCGGGAGCCGTAGTTCAATAAGGCGATCGTTGGGCGATGATTTCTCGATAACGCTTCGCGTCGTGTTGTCGCCGGCGGTCACCTCGATGGGCGCGCTCCTGGTGAACTTTTCAAGGTCGGCGATTTCTATCGCCGCGTCGAACTTGATGGATGTGCGTTCCGCGTTCCCAACCGTGCCGTTCGCGGAGGTCGACTTGTCAAACCCTCGCTTGATCGCCCCTCGGATTCCCCAGCCCACAATTGAAAAGAGACTCTCGAGGCCGCCCGTGCTGAGCCAACGCGGCCATTTGTGTTTGCTGTTCCCGATCGAGAAGCCGAGATTGACAAGCCACGGAAGCGGCTGGCTGAAGAAGAACGGGCCAAGCACCGCGTACTGCCACACGTGACGCATTTCGTGAAGCAACACGGCCCGCTCCCGGCCAACCGGATCTTCGTCCGGATCCGAAGGGATGGCGAGAAGTGACGTGTCCAGGTTCGCGTCGGACGTGGTGTGAGTGGTGGGCTCCACCAGGAAAGCCTTGATGACGGCACCTCCGGCGAAGCCCGAGTCAGGGGGGTCTTCCAGGATGAGGTCGTTGCCGGGAACGGCAAAGACCTTCCCGATGTACTCCTGCGTGCCGTCGCTCGCATACAGTTCGTTGGCTACAACATAGGGGTGCGGAGGCGTCACCGGTGTGAGTCGGATCACGACTCGCTTTGCCTTTCCCCGATGAGTTTTCGCCTTGTCGGGAGTAAAGGTCTGGATCAGCAGGTTGTTAAGGCTGGTCGTGGGGCTGTCGACCTGCGCCACTAAGACAGGAGTTCCCTGCACTTTTCGGGCTGCCGGCACCTCCGGTCCCGAAGCGGTCCGCACGAACAGCAACTCGTCCGCGATCGGGTCGGCGAGGTCCTCGGATTTCACATCGACTGTTCCACCAGGCGCTGCAACGGGCTCGGCATCCAGAGTCTTGAATGCTTTCAGCACCACGATAGTGATTGCCGTGTTGACCGCAAAGTCGGCGGCGGGCATATTTTCCGTGAATTGGATTGTCTCGGCGGCCGCGGTCACCAGCTTGACGACGCCGGTGAACTCCTTCCCTGCTCCCGTCGTCACACGCGCGGGCTGATTGACCTTGAACGTTTTCGCCTGGTCCTTGCCGACCGTCACGGTATCCGCGGCGGTGACAGTGCCATTTCCCCGCGTCACATCCGGAAGCAACAGATCAACCTTCAGCGCCTTCCCCTGCAAGTCTGCCGGCAGGTTGTCGACCGTGCAGCGAAGAAACATCTGAAGCACGATGCGGCGATCCTCGACAGGCCCAAGGCCGACCGCAATCGTTAAGCCATCGTGCTTGCGCAACGTGCGAATGGCGCCGAGAGTCACGATATCTCCCGTACTCGACTGACCAGGGACCGGAGGTTCAGCCGCCACCGTCATCACTGCAACCTCTACGCTCGGGTCGAGAGTGCCGCCTGCGGGCGGTAGCAGTTCAGCGTCCAGAATCACGTTCCTGGTGCCCTGTTGACGCTCCATCTTTCGCCCGAAGTATGTCGAGCCGCTGAGAATGCTCAGAAAGTCGCCGGGAGTATAGCTGCCGAAGTCGGTCGTCGAAAACTCGATGGACACGAATTGGGCGAGCGGTGTGAAATCCGTTGCCTTGCGGTCCGCCGGGAAAACGTATTCGCTGGCATTGAGCCCACTCTCGGGGAAACCCTCCGGAAGTTGATTTTGAAAGTGGATCGAGTTCTCTCGGATGAACGTGATCGTCCGTGCCAGGGTACGGCCCTCCTTCTCGATCTTGACCATCGACGGATCCAGCCGGTAAAAATCGATCGCGGCGCTGATGAAATCCGCCGGAAGCGCGAAATCCAACTGGGCATTGGCGCCTGAAAAGTTCTTGAAGACCTGGAATTCATCCTGCACGACGCCGGCTTTATGGATTCCGATCCCGTCCCCTGGAAGGAAGGCCTTATCGAAGGTGACTCCGACCGAAGCGTCCGTCACCGGGGCCGTGATGAGAACGGCGTTAGCATCCATCGTGCCCGTACCCTTGATGCCTAGGCGGGACACCGCGAAGATGTTGGCGGCGACACTGTCCTGTGCCGCCGAGTACTCCACGGCATTGGTGCAGACCAGAATGTCCCTTTTTGAGGTTTTTTCGAGAGTGTTCTGTCCGGAACCCCGCACCCAGATCACTGAACCCACCGTAAAAGCTCTACCACCGGACGGGGCGGTGTAAAGACCGTTGAGCGGAAAAGCCCACGGAACCATCAGGCGGGACGAGGCGGTCAGCGGAGCGACGGCATTGAAGATGTTCACACTCCAGTTTCCGCCAAGGAAAATCGAGTCAATGAGGCTCGGGATCAACATGATGATGAAGTTCAATGCCGCCATCTTGAAAGCGATGGTGGTGACCTGCATCTGCCAGAGAAAAAACGAAATGGCCGAAAAGAACAGCCCGAAGCCCGTCGCGATGGCGCTGTGCCCGTTAGGATCCGAGTAATTGATCGGGTCATACCGGCACCATGCGTAAGCGTTCTCCGGCGTGTTCGACACATTCGTGCCCGCAGGCAACGCGTCGAAAATCCGGCGCATGGAGGGCGGCATGTGATTCCACGTGTCGGTTCCAAACCAGCCATCGGCGGTCAGGAACTGGGCCGTCGCCGGATCGAACCAGCGGCTGCCGGCGTGAAATAAACCCGTGGCAGGATCGGCAAAGAGCGACGCGAAGGACGGAATTCCATCGCTGCGTAGTTGATCCAGTCCGTAGGGATCGATCGCGGGTACCGTAACGAGTTCACCGGTGCTCAGACCGATCGCATGAAGCCGGCCGCCGTGCCCCCTGTGGAAGCTGTGACTCAAGGGGCCGCCAATCACGCCATCGACATCGGCAACGCAGTTTGTCCCCTGCCATAAATACGAACGCCGTACCTGTCCACCAGCAGCTGCTTCGCAAATGCGCTGACCGTCAAAGTCGACGACGTAATAAACCAGGTCGCCGCCGCACTCGCGTGCGACGAGTCGCCCGAATCCGTCATACACATAATGGATGCTCGTGCCGCCGGCAAGCACGACATCGGTCAATTGGCCGAAGAAGTTGTAGCGATACTTCGTGCCGCCGCGACCGATGCGCCGTCCGAGCGGATCGTACGTCAGGTCCTCGCCGCCGATACGAACAGGTGCGGGGTGGCCGGAGTAATCCAGCGTGAAGATGCTGTCGCCGGAAGCGATAGCAATCAGGCGGCCCGCATTGTCGTATTCGTAACGCAGAGCCTGGCCCGACCCAGTACACCCGGCAAGCCGTCCTTTTTCGTCATACTCAAAAGTCTGATCCCCTGCTCTGCTCAGTCGTCCATTCGCGAGTTCGAACCTCGTCGTGACGCATGCTTCACTCTTCGCGTCGTAGCAGGTGATCTGATTCAGCGGGCTTCCGTTCCCGGCGAGTTGAACATCACGCGTGCCGTCGGCAAAGGCGATCTGCTGCTCCGCTTGCCCGACGGTCACCTTAAAATAGGAACGTTCCCCTGCGGTGACTTCCGTATTCACGTTCTCCCCAGACTGCCCGCCAGTCGATTGAAGCCAGTGCAGCGACTGAGGATACTTGCACGCCACTACGCGGCCGATCTCATTCCGGCGATATTCCACGCACCACTCGAAGTCATCCACACGCTGGGTCAAGCGCGCGGGAAAACCGTTCTCATCAAAGTCGACCTGGGTAACGCAGCGATCGGTCTGCGCGCGCAGGTAGTGCTGCTCAGATCCCCCTTCGTAATTTACGCGGCCGCCTCCGGAATGCTCTACCGAACGAAGTTCGCCCTCGATGTCATAGCGGAAGATAACCGAAGAGCCGTCGGGCTCCTCGCTGCGATGAAGGCGGCCGTCAAGGCCGTAGATTTCGATGCGCTGGGCACCGTTTGGGAGTAAGCACGGACGGGCAACTTCGTCCGGCCGAACGCGCGCAGTTTTCGCTTCAACCAACAGAGACCGCGGCACTGGCACTGGCGTCACCTCCTTCCGGAATGGCATCGAGCACTTCATCGAGCGCGGCTTCGATTTCGGCCACGACCTCCGGCATCTGCGCCCGAACCCGCGCAATCGCTTCGATAAGTGGTTCGAGTAGAACCTTGACGTCGATTTTGGCCAGCATTTCGGCGACGGGCTTCAAGCCCTCCACGGCCGGCTTCAGAATCTCGCTCACGCCTGCCAGATTCTTCTGGAGAGCGATAAACTGCGTTGGATCGGGCAGGATCTGACCGACGAAGTCGTGGAGCGTCTTGAGGAGCAGGTCGCGCTGCTCGTTCAGTTCGGCGACGATCAAGGAGGGATCGAAGGCCTTCAACTGGGCCTTCACGATGTCGAAGATGAGCGTGACTTCGTCCTTAAAAGTATTCGGATGAAACGCGAGCAATTGTTCCTTTACAGCCTGATGGAGGCGGTCGGCCAGTTCGACGAGCGCGGCGGGCGTGAGGGGCAACACAAAATCTTCGACAAGCCGCATCAATTCATCGATGCCGGTGAAGAGCGGTTCCTGAAGAGCGACAAGGCGCCTTCCGATGCGGTCAAAGGCGTCGTTGATTGCGATCCGAACCGGCGAGGGATCGAGATCCTTCAGGAATTGGCGGAGTGAAGCGGCATTCGCCGTCGCAGCCTGCAGGAATGGCGGCAGCTGCGATTGAAGAGCAGAAAGGCGGCCGGCAACATTCCGGAGGCCGTCCAGTCGAATGCCCGCTTTCACCTGAGCGCACGCGGCAACAACACCCTCCGATTGGGCGCGCCCGGGAGTCAGCCGCAGCGGATCGAGTTGCGCAAGCAGGCTTCCGATCCGCAGGGCCACCGCAGCATCCGCGGCCGTCAGATTCTCAGACTTGACCGTGAACGTCCCGACGCAGGTCTGGAATGCGCCACCGGCGTCCAGCAGCCGGCCGGTAACAAGGTTCGCATCAAACTCCGCGATAACCACGCCAAGACTGGCGTTCACCTCGAATTCAACCGATGACAGAAACAGGGATTGAAGCCGTCCGGAAAGGACCTGGTGAAACAGCTCCGCCGCCGGCCCCAGCAGATCATCGGTAAATCCATCGATGGTTTGCATGAACTGACGATACAACTCGATGACAGGGATCAGCATGTCCCCCGGGCGGAAGCCGTACAGGGGTTCGTCCGCTTCAGCAGCAGGCGGTACCCCGGTCAGAGTCGTGCCGGCATTCGCGATCGGCGCCGGTGGCGCTGCCGACGATCCCGCAGCCTGTGCCATCGGTCCTGCCTGCGATGTCGCGAAATTCAGGAGACGCGACGGCTGGATGGCGTCAATAACATCCACCACCGGCTGCACCAGTTTATTCAGAGGCGTAAAAATCGCATCAGGATTGAGAATGGCGTCAACCCGGGCGAAGAGGTCTGCATAAATACGGGTGACGGGAGCGAGTGCGGTAGTGAAGTCGATCTCTCGCAAAACCTCGTCGATCGGATGGAGTGCCGCATCCAGCAACTGGCGCAGTTTATCCGGGCCGAATTCCGCCAGAGCCTTGAGCAATTCGTCCACGGGCTTATCGAGCTGCGTCAACACCGACGACGGATCGATCGCTTTGAGCTGCTCGGTGGCTGCAGACAACGTCGTCGTGGCGCCTTCAAGGAGAGGCGTCGGATCTACCGTCGCGAGAATGTCGTTTAATGGCGGATTCACCGTGCCTGCAACGTCGATCGCTCTCAATGTCTGCGCGCCCGCGTGAAGCGTGGAGAGTGCCGGGTCGGGCAACAACGAGAAATCAAGCCCGGCCACGATGTCGCGCAGCCCGTGCAGTTGTTCGACGATCGCAGTTGAAGAGTCCTTCAGGTCGAACGCCGAGAGCTGACCCCCAATCGTGTCCACGGCAACTTTGATGGATTCCAGCGTCGGCTTGATCTGCTCTTCCAGCGCCTTCACTTTGGCGACGAGCCCCTGAAGCGTGTCTTTCAGTTGCGCCAGCTGGGTGTTGATCTGCTGGAACACCGCGTCGACGCTCTTCCAGACTTTTTGTACCGCCGCCACAACTTCAGAAACGGGAATCTCTTTGATCTTGGCGTCGATCGTTTCAAAGAACTCGCGAATCGGTCTGCGGATGAGATCGGGATCGATGATATTGATGGCGTCGGCCACCTGGCGCAGCGCCTGCTCCGCTTTCGCGGCTAGCTTACGGAAGGGCAAGCCCTCGATCGCCAGCATCAGCCGGTGATGAAGGCGAAGAAGGATTGCACGCAATTCCCCGAGTGGGCTCTCTTCAAGAAACCGGCGGAACGAACCGGTCAGATCCGTGGCAACGGCCTGGAGCTGCTGCGGCGTGGGTGCCCACGATTCCAGGTTTACCGCGAGCTTTTCGATGTAGTCGCGTATGCCATCCGTGATTTGGGTCAACCGGAATTCAGGCGGACGCCCAACCGCCGCAACGGCTCCGCCGACCTCGCCGACACGGCTCAGATCGATTCGTGCGAGATTCGACAGCGATGCCGAGATAACGCGATCGCGGGTGGCTCGGAGCCGGATCAGTTCCTGCAGCTCGGCGTGAAGTTTGGTTTCCACTGCGAGCCAATCGATCGCAGGGCTGGACAGTTGCGCATTGAGCTCGGTCCAGAAACTCAGCCGGGCGGGAAGCCCTGCCCGCCATGAAAGGAGATCCGCGCCTTCCGGCAACGCCTGCCGCAACGGATCCAGCACCGCACGAAGTTGCGCATGTGGCTTCTCGAGCAAATCGATCGGCATGCCGATCAGCAACGGGGCAAGAAGTTCCACGAGTGCCTGGGGATTCGGCGGACTTCCCCGCCAGGACTCCAGGGATCGGAACGCTCCCAGAAACTGCTCCAGCTGACCCAGCAGACTGGTGGAATCGTCGCCAGGACGAAGGAGCCCTCCGATAGCTTCGACTGCCCGCTTCGCACCTTCCTCAAGCGACAGGTCGAGCTTGCCTCCGAGAATCAGATCTTTGACGGGACCGAGAAGTGCCAACGCTTCGTCGACACCGCCTTTCAACGCGGGAAGATTGACAAGGCTGCTGGATGGAAGGCCTTTCAGCAGCGACTGAACCGGCCCAAGAACAGAGCTCAAATCCGGAAGAGTTGCTGCGTGCTCGCCGAGACCGTTGAGGTTACCGAGGAGCTTGCCGAGGGCATTACCATCCGCACCGTCACCGGTGATGGACTTCAGGTCTTGACTGGCATTTCCGACCAGCTCTTCCAGTTGTTGCGGCAATGCCTTCAAGTTTGCGAGATCGCCGGGGGAGATTTCCAGAATCGCTGAAATACTCGGCATCGTTAGCCTCCGAAGGCGCCTGCCTGAAATGGGTCGTAAAAAAACGAAGCGGATTCGACTCGCAAATCGAGCACGCTTGAAGAGAACAACTCGAGTTTCTGGGCGACCCTCGCGCTGCCTGTTTGTTGCGAGAAGAAGGACACGACGGACGAAGGCATGGCGAAGCTTTCCGCAACATATTCAGAGGACGACCGCGCGATAGCGTTCTGCATGAGATCTGCGATCACCGGGGTGTTGTTCCTGTCCACACGAATCCGCAGTCTCGAAAACTCCGGCGAACAGTCGTGAAAGAGTTGCGCCAGCAGGCCCATTAACGGAGCCAGGCGGATGTCCGGGACGCCCCAGGATGCTCCTTCGTCCGTACTGAAGAGCGTCGGAGCCGCAATATCCGAGGCAAACCAGAGCATCTCGCCCTTCGTCACGCGGAGCGTTATCCAGAGCGTGGTCAAATCAGCGGAGAAGGTCAGCGCTTCCTTGAGTTCGAAGTCGAACCAGTCATCGGCTCCAGGATCGATTTGTCTTACCACCGGTTTGCCTAAAGCAGCGCCGGGCGCTCCGGCGGCATCTTCGTGTAGAGCGACAATCGCTTCGGACGCGGTTCTGGCAGCGAGCCGCAGCCGCACGTTGACGAGAGGAAATCGTTGGCCGGAAAATCGTGCCTGTTGGGCCACGCGATTCGTCTGCGTCACTCTCAAACCACCGGACGGCATAGCGGATGGTGGCTCCGCCGAAGCGCCGTTCAACTCCCAGCCTTTCAGTTTCGCGGTGATTCGAAACGTTGAAGACTGCGCCGTCAGCCCGGCCGGCGCGGTCAATATGAGCGGTTCTCGCGTTCCGCCGAGGTGGACACTGGTCGGTTCCGGATTGATGGGCCGCACGACGTAACGGCCCGGCAACGCCTTCGAAAAGATCCCCAGCGCGCCGGCGGCATCGGAGCGAAATTTAAGCGTGAGCGGCAGAGTGAGTTCGTCCCCGGAAGTCTTCAAGGCCGCGGAGAGTTCCTTCTGGGCGAGAGGCGTGAACGTGATGTCCTGTAATCCGTCCGACGGCAAGAGCATCTGCGGATTTCCCCAGAGCGGCACCTCACCTTTCGCGGTCACCAAAACCACGGCGACATTACTGGGCACGCTGTCGAGAATAACCTTGCGTATCGTGATTGCCGTCGCGTTCGGAGCCAACTCGACGGCGGTGTCGCCAGCGGCCAGTTGAATCAGCCACGCGTCGCCCATCACGCCTGGCAAAGTGAGAACGAACCGGTTCGCGCCCTGCGCGGTCTGCGACATGCCGGTCAGCGCGCGGGGGAACATGTTGCCGGGTGGAGAAAAGTCAGGAACAGCAAACAACGGGACACCGGGTTGAAATCCGGAGTCGCTCTTCTGTACCGCTCGCACCACGACATGAAGGTTCGCCGGCAAGGGGGGGGCCGTGTACTCCAGTTCCACTCTTAACAACCGCCCAGGCTTCGCGAGTGACAGGAACGCGCCCTCGTTACCGGGCGCGGACTGCGTGGTGAAATCCGAGATTTCCGTCGGCCGGGAAATAGACCGGATTTGCATTTGCGCCAACTCAATTTCGATTTCGTCCATATCGGGAAGGCGGGGCAAGGCAAGCTGCCTCACAGCTTCGCCGCCATCTTCCTTATCGAACTCGACAGTGTCCAGAGCGACGGGTTCCGACGTGCCGCGAACAAGGTTCTGAAGCGGAATGCGGCCAAGATCGATGGGATAAAAGAGTGCCGCAGCCGTGAAAAGGCGAGCCATCAGTTGCCTCCCACAACCCGCACCGGAATTGCGGTGAGAAAGGCGCCTGGCTTGCCTTCCGGCGTCGCGAAATGGATCGTGACCACTTCGATTCGCACGTTGTCGACGGCGGCGGGTGCCTGGTACTGAACTTCGGTATCGGGTGAGCCGACGCTGACGATTCTGAGATTACTCTCTGCTCCGGCGACGCCATTCGCAATAGTCCCCCGCTGATCGGGCGGGACGTCGCTGAGCACGCGCACCGCCACGGCGAACGGCCTTGGCGCCGATAACCGGCGCGCCGGAAGCCCGCTCACGTGCAATCGCAATGTGGCTCCGGTCGAAACCACCGGCTCCCTGGGATCGATTCGGAGGGGCTGGGGAATTAAGAGTGTATTCACGGCATCGATCTGACCCTCGGGCTGCACCGGGCCCGGCGGCCAGATATCGGCCTGGCCACGGCACTCGAGACGTGCCGTCAGAAGGCTCTGTTGCAGGTCGCGATTGAACGCGTTAGCCTCGACGACAAACGCCGTTACCCTGAAGCCGGGGTCGGGGTTCGCGACCGCGAAGCTGGCGCCGCTGCGTATCTTTTCGTCCGCCAGAAAGTGGCTCGACAGCGAGAGGTCCTCGAGCAGAAGCGTGCGTGCCAGACTCAGACCCGCCGCTGTACTCTCCGGACGAATAGCAAAGTCGATTGCCGCAGTGAACGTCATCGGCAGCACGCGGCGTGACTGGGGCGGTGTCTTCTGGGTCATGAACCGCTCCGGATTGAACTGGGATTCCGGCTTCGCATCCGCAATCGACACGACCGCCACTTCCTTCCCTTCATCCTGAGGCGCAGGAGGCCCGGGGGCGGCGATCACCTGCAGGTGCGTGCGCGTTGCCAGGGCATCCGCGAGAAGCGCAGCGGTTTTCTTTTCGATCTCGGCCAACATAATGGTTAAGGAATCAGCTTTATCTTTGTCTCGAGTTTCGTAAGTCGTGTGGAGAAAGCGT
>Ga0134121_10001244_pt1 | contig 24240 bp, 20 predicted proteins | sample KB301_FD_96463 | JGI IMG/M metagenome (GOLD analysis project Ga0134121, IMG submission 96463) | Terrestrial soil microbial communities without Nitrogen fertilizer from Kellogg Biological Station, Michigan, USA - KB3-0-1 | ecosystem: Environmental > Terrestrial > Soil > Unclassified ... | reverse complement strand
GGCGTCGTGGTGGGTCGGCGAGCGCCAGGGCAATGACCTTTTCCCCGAGGTTCGTTGGCCGGCGGACGGCGTGCGCGACGCGCCGTGGCTCGGCGGGGATGTTCCGTCCGTGAGCGGCGTTGCGATCGCCGAGGATGATCGCATGGCGAGCTGGATCGACATCACCTTCAGGGCCGCCGATGGGTCATTCACGCACCGGTTCGGTCCGGTCGTGTCGCGGAGAATCGATCCGGTCTACGGCGAGTTGCGGCGCCCCCTGGTGCCGGTCAGCCCGGTGTCGCTGCTCTTTGACCGCACGCTGGAGCTCGCGCGCGCCAACGAAGTCGTGGATCGCATGATCCGCCTTCGCGTCCGTTCGTATTCGACGCAGCCGCGCCATGTGAAATACCAGTTCAGGATCCCGGACGGATTCCGCACGGACCCTCTTCCTGACACGGCGACGCTCGCGCCGCTCGAAACGCGGGAGATCGCCGTGCACGTGCGCGGAAAGCTTCCCGTGGGCAAGTACGCGCTCACGGCTGGTGCCACGGATGGCGGTGCGAATTTCTACGGCACTGGCGTATTCACGATCGAGTATGAGCACATCACCCCGATCGTCATGTCGCGTAGCACCGGCCTCTGGATGAAGAGCGTGGACGTCGCGATCCCCGCGGGGGTCCACGTCGCGTACGTGCCGGGTGTGTCGGACGATGTTGCGCCCGTCCTGCGGCAGCTGGACGTGGCACTGACGACCGTTGAGCCGGACCGCATTCCCAGCACCGACCTCAGCGCGTTTCAGGTCGTCGTGCTTGGCCCGCGCGTGTACCAGCGCGCGCCTCTCCTGGCGGCGTTCAACGCGCGGCTGGAGGAGTTCGCGAAGAACGGTGGCACGGTGGTCGTGCAGTACGGGCAGCAGGAAATGACGCGCCCAGGCATGCTGCCGTTCCCGGTCAGCCTTGCGCAGCAACCACAGCGCGTCACGATCGAGAACGCGCCGGTGCAGGTGACCGATCCGAAAGCGCATGTGCTCCTGACGCCGAATCGCGTTACGCAAAGCGATTTCGACGGCTGGGTGCAGGAACGATCCCTTTATATGCCATCGCGCGCCGATAGCGCGTGGCGCACCGTCGTGGAGATGCACGATCCTGGAGAGCCGCCGAATCCCAACGGGATTCTCGTGGGACGCCTTGGCAAGGGCACGTACGTCTACACGACACTCTCGCTGTTCCGCCAGTTGCCCGCGGGAAACGACGGTGCAATCCGGCTGTTCATGAATCTCCTCGCTGCCGGACTTCCGTCACCGTCGCAATGACGCGTCCGCACGTCGTGATCATCGGCGGCGGCTTCGGCGGATTGCACGCAGCACGCGGACTTCGCCACGCTCCCGTCGACGTGACACTTATCGACCGGACGAATCACCACCTCTTTCAGCCGCTGCTATACCAGGTAGCGATGGCGTCACTCGCGCCGAGCGACATCACGGCGCCCATCCGGTGGCTGCTGCGCCGCCAGCGCAATACGCGCGTGCTCCTTGGCAACGTCAGCGGCATCGACACGGCGAGGCGCACGGTGCACGTGGACGGCGAAGCGGGTGATCTGCACTACGATTATCTGATCGTTGCTTCCGGCGCGCGGCACGCGTACTTCGGTCACGACGAGTGGTCCGAATTCGCGCCCGGTCTCAAGACGCTCGACGACGCCATGGAAGTGCGGCGTCGTTTTCTGCTGGCATTCGAACAAGCCGAGCTCACCGACGACGACGCGGAGCGTGCCGCGCTCCTCACGATCGCGATTGTCGGCGGCGGGCCAACGGGAGTGGAGCTGGCGGGCATGCTCCCCGACGTGGCGCGCGCGTTGCGCGCCGATTTTCGCAGTTTCGACGCGACGCGCCTGCGGGTTGTCTTGCTCGAGGGCGGACCGAGAATACTTCCGACGTTTCCCGCCGCGCTCGCCGAACACGCCCGGAAGGACCTGACCGAGCTCGGCGCCGAAGTCCGCACTGGCGCGCGCGTGACGACGGTCGATGGGACGGGGGTATGGGTGGGCGGCGAATTCATCCCGGCGCGCACCGTGTTCTGGGCCGCGGGAAACAAGGCGTCTTCGCTCGGCCATTTCCTGGGTGTGCCGCTCGATAACGCCGGCCGTGTCACAGTGAAGCCCGACCTGACGATCGGACCACATCCCGAAATCCTCGTCGCCGGCGATCTCGCCGCATGCATGCGCGAAGATGGCTCACCGGTGCCCGGCGTCTGCCCGGCCGCGATCCAGATGGGAGCCTACGCCGCGCGCCATGTGCGCGCGTCGCTGCGCGGGGAAACGCTGAAGCCGTTTCACTATCGCAACAAAGGCGAGCTCGCGACGATCGGCCGGCACCGGGCGATCGCGGATTTCGGTGTGTTCACGGTGACCGGATACCTCGCGTGGTTCTTCTGGCTGTTCGTGCACATTCTCTACCTCGTGGGCTTCCGCAATCGTCTGTCGGTGCTCATCCAGTGGGGCTACATGTACCTCACGTACCGCCGCGGTGTGCGGCTGATCACTGCGTCCGAGGTCGTGTCCCCCCGGGTCACGGGAGACTGGCCGGTGAAGTGAGTGGCTGTGTAACGATGACGTTGCTCTGTCCTATTTACCGAACGTCAGCGGCGCGTCATCTTGGGCATGCAGCGCTCTCCACTTCGTTCCGGCCGACATGTCCGCTCCCAGTGACTCCGTGCGACACATCCGCGTTCTTCTCGCGGATGACGAAGCGTCAACGCGCGAGGCGTTGACGCGGCTGCTCGAGCAGCTCGGCCACACTGTTGTTGCCGCCGAAGCCACTGGTGCGGACGCGGTGCGTCGCGCGGTGGAGCTGTCACCCGACGTCGTGTTGCTCGACGTGCACATGCCCGACGGTTCGGGAATCGACGCGGCGAAAGCCATCTCGCGCGAACGGCCGGCGACGGCGGTGATTCTGTTCTCGGGTGACCGCGCGCTCGAGCTGAGCGACGCGGACGTGCAGGAAACGTCGGCGATCGCGTTTCTCGAGAAACCGACGCCGGCCCGCGTGCTGGACACGCAGATTCGCATGGCAGTCGAGCGGGCGCACGCCATCGAAAAAGCCCGCAGCGACGCGGCAAACGCACGCGATGAACTGGCGCAGCGAAAGCTCATCGAGCGCGCAAAGGGCGTGCTCATGCGACGCAGCGGCGCGTCGGAGCAGGAGGCGTATCACATCCTGCAGCGCACGAGCCAGGATCGCTCCGTCGCGATGGTGGAGATTGCAAAGGCCGTGCTCGCGAGTGAGCAGACGGCCGGGCCGGCGTCGCAGGCGTCGACGCTACGCTGAGCGAACGGGCGGCGCGGGCGACGGCGCCTGCGGCCCTGCTTCCGGCGGCCCTCCCGCCGGCGCCGGTGGTGCATGCGCGCTGTACTTCTCCATGTCGAGGCCGAGGGAAATCGTCAGAAGTACGACGACACCGCCGGTGAAGTAGGGAACGCCGTGTCCGAGGTGGTCGAACGTCCACCCTGCATACAGCGGTGCGACGACCCGCGCCGTGCCGCCGAAGGTTTGCTGCACGCCCATGTACAACCCGCGCTCGTGCTGCGGCACGATCTGCGATAGCAAGCCGGTGACGCACGGAAACGTGAACGCGGTGCCGAGTGGAACGAGCGCCAGGCTGACGGCAAGCCACGGGATGGACGGAGCGAGGGGCATCGTCGCGAGACCGATCGAGAGCAGCACCATGCCGATTCGCGAGAGCCGGGGCTCGCCGAAGCGATCGACCATCCTGCCGAGTATGCCGGCACGTGTCACCACGGCGAGCACGCCGATGTACACGAAGAAGTAATAGATGGTGTGCTCGGTGATCTCGAACTTGTCCGCCAGGAAAAGCGCGAGCACGCTGTTCATTCCCTGGAACGCGCCCATGGTGATCGCGTAGATCCAGATGAGCCGTGAGGGCGGCTCGGCCGGATGGCTGAGGACGCGGCGGATGGCCTCGCGGCTGGGCCTGACCTTCTTGCCACTCGCGTGCACGGCCGCGGCATCGTGCGATTCGGTCACGTATTTCCAGGCGAACACGATGTTGGCCAGGGAAATCCCTGCCGCGATCAGGCCCGGTGAGGATCGCGAAGCAAATCCCAGGGAGGCGGCGCCGATCAGCGGCCCGAGCGCAACGCCGGCATTCGTCGCGGCGGACAACCACCCGAGTGCCTTCGCTCGATCCTTCGGCGCTGTGGCGTCGGCGACGTACGCCTGAATGACGCCGACGGTTCCTCCGCCGGCACCCTGCACGATCCGGCACAGAAACAGGAGCTCCAGGGAATTGGCGTACGCGAAAATCACGTACGCGACGGCGGATGCGCCGAGCCCGATCATCAGCGCGGGGCGCCGTCCGTACCGGTCGGATACGCGTCCCCAATACGGCGCACTCGCCAACTGCGCGACTGCGAACATCATGACAAGAATGGAGACGACCATTCCATCCCCGCCCAGGTGCACCGCGTTCAGCGCGGTCCAGATGGGCCCGTGGCCGAGCATTTCCTTGGCGACGAACGGCAACAGCGGAACCACGATGAGCACGCCCATCATGTCCACGAACGCCGTCACCATCAGGACCACGAGCTTCTTGTTCATCCGCGCGAAACTTACTCGCCGCGTCGCGGTTTCGGCTCGTAGATTCCGCCCATGGCCGAACGCATCCGGACGCGGGTCTTGATCGTGGGGAGCGGCGTCGCCGGGCTGCAAACGGCGTGGCGCGCGGCCGCGAGTGGCGACGTGCACGTGCTGACGAAACGCTCACTGTTCGACAGCGCGACCGCGTATGCCCAGGGCGGCATCGCGGCGGCCCTCGGCGCCGGCGACTCAGCGGAGCTTCATAGACGGGACACGCTTGCCGCCGGGGCGGCGTTGTGTGATGCCGCGGCGGTCGAGGTTCTGGTTGAGGAAGGGCCTGCGCGGGTACACGAGCTCGCGAAAGCGGGGGCGCGCTTCGACGTCGATGCGCAGGGACGGCTCGCCCTGGGCCGGGAGGCCGCGCATTCGCGAAAGCGCATCGTCCACGCGCAGGGAGATCAAACCGGAGCCGAGGTCGCGCGCACGCTGATCGCCCGCGTTCAGGAAACACCGAACGTGACGGTGCTCGCCCACGCCCGCGTGCTGGACCTGATCGTTGAAGGCGGCCGCGTGTGCGGTGCGCGCGCGAGCGTTGCGGGCAAGCCCGTCGAGCTCGTGGCGGATGCAACCGTGCTCGCCACGGGCGGGTGCGGCCAGGTCTTTCGCTACACCACCAACCCGGAAGTTGCCACGGGCGACGGATTCGCCATCGCGCATCGCGCCGGCGTGAAGCTCGCGGACATGGAGTTCGTGCAATTCCACCCGACCGCACTCGACACGCCGGAGAATCCGCTCCAGCTGATCTCGGAGGCCGTGCGCGGCGAAGGAGCGGTGCTGGTGAACGCCGAGGGACAGCGGTTCATGACGCGGCGGCACCGTCTGGCCGAGCTCGCGCCGCGCGACATCGTGGCGCGGGAGATCTTCCGTGAGCGCGCGCGCACCGGCGCGGTGTTTCTCGACGCACGGCGCATCGGGCGGTCATTCACGCGCCGGTTTCCCGGCATCACGGCCCTGTTGCAGGCGCGCGGTATCGATCCGGTGAAGCAGCTGATTCCCGTCACGCCGGCCGCGCACTACATGATGGGCGGAATTGTCGTCGACCTCGCGGGACGTTCGTCGCTCGAGCGACTCTGGGCGTGCGGTGAAGTGTCGCGCACCGGCGTCCATGGGGCGAACCGGCTTGCGTCGAATTCGCTGCTCGAGGGTCTGGTGTTTGCCGAGCGGGTTGCGCATGACCTCCGGTCGGTGACGAAACTTCCGCGCATCCCGAAGCGCGTGACCTGGGGCGTACCGAAGCTTGGCGACCGGGGCGCAGCGCAGGTGGCGGCGGACGAAATTCGAACCACGATGTGGCTGCATGCCGGGATCGACCGCACAGCGGCGGGGCTTCGCATTGCGGTCGAGCAGCTCGAAGACATCGTGCTGCGCCTCCCGGACGGCGCCACGGAGGAGGCGAACATGACCGATGCCGCGCATCTCATTGCCACCTCGGCACTCCTCCGGAAGGAATCACGCGGCGGCCACTACCGTCGCGATTTTCCGCGTCCGAAGAACAAGTGGCGCGGAAGACACATCGAGTTCTGACTAACGCAGGCTCGCGCGCCACGCCGCTTCGAATGCGGCAACCGTTTTCGGCAAGCCCGGCAGATTCGCGAAGACGTCGGTTCGCGCCGCCGGATTCATGCGGTAGCGCTGCAGCAATTCGGATATCGCGGCCGGGCCTCCGCGTGCGCGAATGAACGCGAGCAGTGAGTACGACAGCGCGTAGAATTCCCGTTCTTCGAGCGTCTCGTTCTTCGCGGGGCTGCGAACGGAGTACCACACGAGCGTGTCGGGGTGCCCCCGAGCGTCGAGGCCGACGTCGATCACGCGATATCGACCGCGCAACGAATCCGGCAGCCATTTGCAGGGCGCGCAGGGCGGAGTCACCGTGCGTTCCATGACGTTCATGCGATGACCGCCGAGGGACGTGTCGCGCATGGACTCTGAAGCTGGGTTGCCCATCGTCGTGAGGCGCGCGATGTCCGGGAGTGTTCCAGCGATCGAGTGCACGCGGCGTGCGATCCCGGAATCCGGCTCCATCCAGACCGCAACGGCCTCGTCGAGCCAGTCCGGCGCCGGCGATCCGTATTGCACGGAATCAATGTGCGGGAAATCGGACGCGAACGTGATGAACATCTCGTGGCCGGCTTCGTGAGGGATCAGCATGGCGGCGGCATACGATGGCAGACCATCACTCCGGCGCGCGACTCCTCTGGTCCTGAGATCAGACAACGGCCACTCGAGCGTCCAGCCCGCTGGCTGCGCGCTGCCGTCGAAACCGATGCGCTCGTGGAGAGTGATGATGCCGGGCGGTGCCGAGACCGACATGAGCGCGCGCCAGCGCGCCGCGATCCGTGCGCAAATGTCCGCGCTCGGGCCGCCCGGCTCGCCGGTGCGTTCGACATGGCAGACTTCACGCGACGCGAGGTGAGCGGCGGTATGATCTGCCGGGTGAGCTGCGTCCCGTGCCAGTGCGACGGGAGTAAGCGGCAACGAGACTGCAAGAAGTGCTATGTGAAAGCGCATGCGAATCACCGAAGAGGAGAGGCGAGCTCGAGCCGGCCAATGCCGTCATCGCCGGCGAGCACGAACGCACCCTGGGTCCACGCAAACGTCCGCGCCGATCGCACCCACAGCGCAGCGGACGCTCCACGAAACACCACGGGCGTCAGCGATCCGTCAGCGGGATCCACGACGACGACTGGAAGGTCAGGAAGCGGAAGAAGGAGTGCGAGGCGATGACCGACGCCGATCATGTCCTTTGCGACCGGCGCCGCTTTGACTTCGAGTCGCGTCGCTTTTTCCACGGCGGCAACACGTGTGTCGCGGTACCTGTCGATCCGCCTCTCGAGGTCGCGCGGAAGCGCGAGGCAGCGCGGATGCGCCGCTGCCGAGGCGAACGTGCACAGCTCGAGTGTGGCCTGGTCGAAGGTCCAGATGGCGGCGTCAGCCGATGCAAGGAGATCGTGGCCCGGCATCGCGCGCCACCGCTGTCCCGGTCCGTGCCCACGCACGATCGCACGCCGAAGTGCCGGCGACGGTTCTGCGTCGGCACGAAGCCGGTCCGCGTAGTGCGAATACGAACGCGCCGCGACGTATGTATCACCACCTTCGGCGACGATCGCGCCTGCGCCGAACGGCGAGCTGAACGCGCGAACGAATCGGCCCGCAATGGTGAACTCGGACACCCGGCCACCGAGGGCTTCGGCGACGAACACGTGCGCGCTGTCGGCCGCAATGTGGGCGGCGCCGTAGAGCTCGCCCGGACCGCGCCCGTGTGCGCCGATCCAGCGCATGACGTTCGCGTTCGAGTCGAGCACCGCGACGCGATCACTCCCCAGGTCAGATATGAGGAGAACGCCGGCGTCGCTCCGCGCGCTCACCGGCTTGAGCACCATCTCACCGTGTGTCGAATCGGCCGCGTCGCGCAGCAGTCGCGCGTGTGCGTCGATCGTGTCACCGCTCCAGACAAGGCGAGGCGTTCGTGACTGTGCTTCGCTGCGGACGCAGGCGGCCGTTCCGCCCGCGCAGAAGAGCGTGGCCAGCAGGAGAAGAGGACGCATTGGAAACAGGGAAGGGCGAAGAAGGAGCGGGAGCGCGGACGCGCCCCGCCCCTCCCGCATTCACGCGACCTTCTTCGATTCGCCCGTCACGCAGTTGATCTCATAGATCGAACCGTCGTTCATGGCGTAGAAGCCGATCGGCTCCTTCGTCGTGGTCGTGTTTCCCGGCTGCGTCGTTGTGGTGGTCGTCGTGACCGTGGTGCTCGCGCCTGAACCGCCGGCGCCGAGCGTTGCGGTGGATGACGTTGTCGATGTCGTGGTCGTGGATGGCTGCGTCCGCGAGACCGTGCCTTCGGTTTCGTAGAAGAGAATGCCGCCGACGTAATCGCCGCCTGTGGCGTTCGACTCGACCTGGCGGTACGTCGAACACGCCGCCGAGGCCGAGGGGTCCATGTCTGCCCAGGCCTTCACTGGTGATGCAAAAACCACGGCGGCCATCACGGTCGCCACGAGACGCTTCAGTATGCTGCGCATGGTGGTTGGTCTCCGATTGTCGTCCGCGTAACCCGCGGTGGTGCAGGGACCGGATGGTCCTGCGGGCGACATCATGTGGGATCAGGCCTGGAGGTGCGGCACCGTTTCCACGCACGTATCACCGAACGAACGCACTCGTCGGCCCGCGACCCGAACGAAACCGGAAAACAGGAGCCGCTTCGCAATTCAATCGGGTTATCCTTCGTCATGACCACGATTGACACCGCCGCACTGCAGGCGGAAATCCGCGCCATGGCGGCCGCGAAGAACGCGGTAATTCTGGCGCACAACTATGAACGCCCCGAAGTCCAGGACGTCGCTGATTTCGTCGGAGACTCGCTCGGCCTTTCACGCGAAGCCGCGAAAACGGACGCCGAGGTCATCGTGTTCTGCGGCGTGCACTTCATGGCCGAAACGGCGGCAATCCTGTCTCCGAACAAGACAGTGCTGCTGCCCGATCTCGCCGCCGGCTGCTCGCTGGCCGCAACGATCGACGCCCGGCAGCTCCGGGCGTGGAAGGCCGAGCATCCGGGCGCCGTCGTCGTGTCGTATGTCAACACGACGGCCGAAGTGAAAGGCGAAAGCGACTACTGCTGCACCTCGGGGAACGCGGTCGAAGTCGTGAATGCCATTCCGGCGGACAAGACGATTCTCTTCCTGCCGGACATGTTTCTTGGCGCGCACGTTCGCCGCGTCACGGGCCGGAAGAACATCCACGTCTGGATGGGCGAGTGTCACGTTCACGCCGGCATCGATCCCGAGCACATCGCTCTCCAGCGCGCGGAGCATCCGGGCGCGGAGTTTCTCGTGCACCCGGAATGCGGATGCGCGACGTCGGTGGTGGAAGCCCTGTCCGCGGGCGACGTGGATCCCGAGGGCGCGCAAATTCTTTCGACGGAAGGAATGATCCGGCGCCCCGCGCGCTCGGACGCGGACGAGTTCATCGTTGCGACCGAAGTCGGGATTCTGCATCGTTTGCGCAGAGAGAATCCGACGAAACGGTTCTATGCGGCGAACCCGAGCGCGGTTTGCGCGTATATGAAGGTCACCACCCTCCCCATCGTGCGAAGAGCTATCGATCGTCTCGAGCACCGGATTACCGTCGATCCCGCCGTCGCGTCCAAAGCGCGGCTGGCAATCGAGCGCATGGTGGCGATTGGGGGTGGCGCACCTGCTCCGGTCGCGGCCGACCCGGGCGAATGACGCAGCCAGGCGAAGCCCCGCGGCGTATTACGCCGTTCACCGGCGTGCCGGCGGTGATGCCGCCGCGTGGCTTCCCGCTCGATTATCGCGCAGTATCGCGCCTGGTCAATGACGCGCTGGCCGAAGATCGCGCGTTCGAAGACATCACGACGATTCCGACCGTCGTGTCCGACCGCCGTGCGCGCGGCCGGCTGGTGGCACGGGCGAACGGCGTGCTCGCGGGCGTTCCGCTTGCCACCGCGGCCTTCTGCGTGATGGACGACAAGATGGTGATCCGTGTCGACAACGAAGACGGATCGCGCGTGTCGGCGGGTGAGACCGTGCTGTATCTCGCGGGACATGCGCGCGCGCTGCTGTCGGCGGAGCGCGTGGCGCTGAATTTTCTCCAGAGGCTCTCCGGCATCGCGTCGCTCACCCGAAAATTCGTCGACGCGATCGCGGGTACGCGCGCGACCATTCTCGATACGCGCAAGACGTTGCCGGGTTGGCGCACGCTGGAGAAGTACGCCGTGCGCTGCGGGGGCGGCAGCAATCATCGCATGGATCTCGCGAGTGCCGTGCTCATCAAGGACAATCATCTCTTCGCACTCGAAGGCGACATCGGACTCGCCGTGCGGCGCTGCCGCGAACACGCTCCCGCGGGCACGACCGTTCAGGTCGAGTGCGATCGTCCCGAGCAGGTGCAGAAGGCCATTGCCGCGGGCGCGGACGCCGTGCTCTTCGACAACATGAGCGTCGACCGCATCCGCGAAAGCGTGCTGATTGCGCGCGGGAAGGCGGTGACCGAGGTTTCCGGCGGCGTCACTCTCTCGAACGTCCGCGAGATCGCGGAAACGGGGGTCGACCGGATTTCCATCGGCTCGCTCACGCACTCCGCGCCCGCGCTCGACCTCGCGCTCGATTTCGAATGAGCGACGCCACCGCGGCGTTGCGCGAGATCCCGGAGACACGATCCGAGCCCGACGACGTCTGCGACCGCTGTGGCAGCCCCACGCTCGTCTGGCGGAAATGCAAGCTGATCTGCACGCATTGCCAGGCGATCGTGAAGAGTTGCGCCGATCTGTAAGGGCCAAAGGGCCAAAGGGCCAAAGGGCCAAAGGGAACTACTAATGCGTCTCACGCAGCTCACGATCACGGTTGCAGCGACCCTCGCTTGTGCCAGGACGCCGGCGCCCGCGCCCGCCCCCGTGCCCGCGGCGACGTCGTTGTCACTCTACAAACGTCTTGGCGGATACGACGCGCTCGCGGCGGTGACGGACGACTTCATGCATCGCATTCACGGCGACACCCCGATCATGGCGTTCTTCGCGGGACTCGACAGCACCGCGCTCAAGCACATTCGCCAGATGGTGGTCGATCAGCTCTGCGCCGCGACGGGAGGCCCGTGCTTCTACGCCGGCAAGTCGATGAAAGAGACCCACATGACGCTCGACATCACCGACGACGCCTTCAACCGGTTCATCGGACATTTCCAGAGTACGCTCACGGCGTTCAAGGTGCCGTCGCGCGAGCAGAACGAAGTCATGGGCGCCCTGCTCTCGATGAAGACCGACATCGTGAAGAAGGGCTCGTAACCGTTATTTCTTCTTCTTCGCGCGCTCCTCGCGGTCTTCATCCGTAAGATCGACCGACAACGGGAAGAACACCGACCGCTTGACGCCGGGATACGGTGTTCCCCAGCCGCGCGCGTCCCACCAGAGAATCCGGTTGAGCAGTTCGCTCGGCGCGTCGTCGGGCTCGTCAAAGTCCATTTTCGCCGACTGCTGCGCGGCACGCTTTCGCTCGTTCGAGAACGGTCCCGTGATGGCGCCAAGCCGCACGTTCTTCTCGAACAAGAGGTCGCGGTCCGGCTTGATCACGCTGTATGGCGTGAAATCCGGTTTCTCGGCCGGCCCGATGAAACTCGCCCGCATGTCCGTCGCGACGAGATCGAACAGGGAGAGCGCGGGAAGGCCCAGCATGAGCTCGACCGTTTTTACCATGCTTGGCTGGCTGTAGAACGTCGTGTCGATCGCGCCGCGCCTTGCGTACGGCGACGCCACGAACGCGGTGGTACGATGGCCGTCGATGTGGTCCACGCCGTCCTGCGCGTCATCCTCGACCGCGAGAATCGCCATGTCTTTCCAGAACGACGAATGGCTGAGTCCGTCGGCGAGCGTGCCGAATCCGAAATCGTTGTCGGCCACGCACGCGCGCGGAGTGCACCATCCGGCGGACGTTCCCTCCGTGTGATCGTTGGGCAGGATCACCAGCACCAGCGACGGCATCGAGCCCGCTTTCTCCCAGTCGGAGAGGTGCGCGAGAATGTCTCCCGCCTTCACGATGTCCGGCACTTCCTGTGTCCAGCCGGGATATTCGCGCACGAGCGCGCGGTCGAGTGAAGGAATGTCCGATTTCGTGTTGTACTTCGCGGTAAGCAGCGAGCGCAGATAGCGGGGGTCGTCCGGCTTTGCTTCCCAGAGTGCGAACAGGCTATCGCGGTACCGCGCGGCGGATCCCTTCACGGTTGGAGCGTATTCGCCGAACACCGCCGTGCTCAATCCCTTCGCTTGCGCACTCTCCCATAGAAAACCGCCGGACGAGTACGTCAAGGCATCGATGCCTTCCGACGGATAGCTGCGGCCGAAATAGAGCGGCCACATGGGATATTCGGTTTCGTTCGCCTGCGTCAGCCACTGATGGCCGTCGGCGGAATTCCCGCCCGACGCGAAGAAGTGATCGATCGTGACGAACTGCTCAGCGAGCGCGTGCTGGTTGGGCGTGATGCGGCGGCCGTACATGACAAGCGAGCTGTCGCTCGCGCCGCGGCCCAAGTCACCGAGGACCTGATCGTACGTGCGGTTCTCCTTCACGATGAACACCACGTGCTTGATCAGGGACGGCTCGCCCGGTCGCTCGGGCACGGCGCGCGGCGCGACATTCGCGCGCGCCACCGTGGGATTGCGCTCCGGTGTACCGGCGAGCGTCAGCCGGTTGTTCTGCGCAACGGCCGTCGTGAACGCGACGAGCTCCGACGCCGACGGCACGGGCAACACATTCACCGATCCGCGTTCCGCAAACACATAGCGCCCCGTGAGCCGCGCACTGCCGAAGTTGGCCGCCGAACCCGACCCGATTCCAAAGAGCGCGCCGACCGCGAGATACTTTCCGTCCGCGCTGACGTCGACGCTCGCCGGATACCACGCGGTGGGAATGAGCCCGCTGAACGTGGGCGCCGAGGACACGTCGTACACCGCGACCGCATTCACGCCGCCCAGCGCAACGAAGAGCGTGCGGCCGTCAGGTGAGAGTGCGAGTGCCGTCGGCGCGAGGCCGATGAGCCGCTCGCGAAACGGTGTGAGCGCGATTCTGCGAACCACGCTGTCGGTGCGCGTATCGATCACGTGAATGGTGTCGCTGTTCCCGGCGGCGACGTATACGCGGTGCGTCGCTTCATTGAGCGCGAGCGCGGTCGGATGCCGGCCAACCGTGACCGACTTGAGGACCGTCCCGCTCACCGGGTCGACTCTGCTCACCGTGCCCGGAGACGCGATACCGCGCGCGTCGATACGCACTGCTTCCGCGCGCGGATCGCAGCACTGCATCGCGGATCGCTGCTTATCCGTGGGCTTGGCGCCTCCGAGCACCGACACGTACGCCGCGCGACCATCGGCCGTGATGACGGACGCGATCGGCTCGACACCGAGCGGAATCATGCGCAGCAATTCCCCGGTCGTGGCATCGACCACGGCGAGCGCGTCGTTCGCCGGCAACGGAACGACCGCAAGTCGTTTGCCGTCAGGGCCGGCGCGCGACGCGATCGCCGGCGCGCCAGCCATGAAGTCGCCGAGCGCGGGCGACGTGAACACCATGAGAGCGGTATCGGCTTGCGCGCCCGAGTCGAACGCCGCGGCGCGCGCAACAACACCGCTGCGTGGAAGCGGTTCGCCACCCGGCATGCGGCTGTTTTGCATGGACGCCGGCAGCCGGCTCACGGACGAGACGAACGCGCGCCGCGTCGCGGGATCGATGGTGACGCCGTACACACCGGGGCGCCCGCCGAGCCGAGCCTGCGCGATGACCCGGTTGTCGTGCCAGTCCAGATGGTAGGCCGTATTCTGCACGGCCACCCAGACGTCGTTCGATGAATTGCCGAACCTGACACCCGCCACGCGCCCGGGAACGACGCTCTGCACTCCCGCAGGAGTGATGCGCAGCCCCGAGGCGATCACTCCCGGATCGCGCACATCGCGCTGTGGCGGTTGAGGGCCGCGCTGCGGTGGCAGAGCCGACAGCAGCGCGAGCGAAGCGACGATTGCAATCACGCCATCACGCGAAGGGTTCGAACTACTTTTTCAGTCTGGCGCCGGTGAGAATGGCAACACCGGACAGTGTAGTCTGCGCCGCGTTCAAACCAAGGCGGAAATCCTTATCGGTATACGTTGAAAACATATCCGTTACCTGGTGCCACTGCGGGTCCCACCCGGCTCCGATTTCCCGCCCGCGCTCGTTCTCGCGGAGGCTGATCGCCGGGATGCTGTCCTGGAAGGGGCCCGAATCGGTGTTGGTCATGTGCGGCCCTACCTGCGCCGGATAATCCGTCGCGTACTTGGAATTCGCGCGGTGAAGCACGAACGCGAGCTTCATGGCCTGCTCGGCGTACTTCGACGAAATGGCGAACTCGATGTTCACGTCGGCTTCCGGGCGCTGTTCCTGGCGCATGGTGCTGTCCGGATTCGGCATGCCGTGATCGAACATCATCATGTCGTGCTGGATCATGCCGAGCCATTTGGGCTCTGGGTACTTGCCCGACCCGGCCGGGCTTTCCTTGCCCTGCAGTGCATAGCGCTGCTGGATATACGCGCGCGCGCCGTTGGTGCCGGTTTCTTCGTTGTTCCAGAGAATGAAGCGGATCGAACGATCCGTCTGGACGTCCGGCATCGAATACACGCGCGCGAGCTCCATCACGAGCGCGGTGCCCGAGCCGTCGTCATTCGCGGCCTCGCCCCAGCCGTGCCCGTCCATGTGTCCGCCGACGATGTACATCTCGTCCGGGTGCGTCGTGCCGACCTTCGTGCAGTAGACTTCCTGTCGCTCGCCGTCCGTCGCTGGTTCAGTGTTGAGCGCGCGCAGCTTGAGGTCCGCCTGCTTGAGCGAGTCGGTGTTGACGCCCGTGCGCGTGACGACGCCGCGCAACGTGCCGCCGCCCGATGACGGAGAACCGGCGCGGTTGCCGCGGCCCCCGCGTCCGCCGGTCGAGTCCCCGCCTGCGCCACCTCCGCCGGCCCCGCCCGCGCCGCCAGCAGCGCCTCTGCCGCCGGCGCCACCGCGTCCGCCGGCGCCGCGCCCGCGCCCAGCGGTCGAATCGCCGCCGCGGCCACCTGCGCCGGTGCTATCGCCGCCGCGCCCGCCACGCCCGCGCTGCGGCGTCGTGTAGGTGTAGATGATGCGCTCCGTCGGCGTGCAGCCGTAGCTCTTGAGTTGCGCTTCGATCCAGTCAACCGCGTCGCGGTTCCGTTTTGTGCCCTGCCGACGGTCGCCGAACTGCGTGAGCCCCTTCACTGTCGCCTTGTATTTGTCGAAATCGAGCCGGCTCACCAGCGTCCGGATGTCCGGATTGTGTGTCGTGTCCTTCACCAGACGTGTCCACGCGGTGTCGGTGGTTTGAGCGGAGAGAGACGCCGCGAGAAGCAGAGATGATGCGATGAAAGCGATGCGCATGAGATTGCCCGAATGTCCGAATGCCCGATTACCCGAATGCCCGAATAGCGATTGATTACGGTCATCTTTCGGCAAGCATTAATCTGCAGTCGGCACCCATCAATGCCAATGTCATCCACACTCGTCGAGTCTGACCGCGCCCATCTCGTCCATCCGCTGCAGAACGTAGCGGACACGACCGATCCGTTTGTATGGGTAAAAGGACGCGGGTGCACGCTCACGGCCGCCGACGGCCGGGAATACATCGATGGGCTCGCCGGGCTCTGGAACGTCGCCATCGGCCACGGGCGAACCGAGCTTGGCCGGGCCGCGGCGGCGCAGATGGATGATCTGGCGTTCTTCTCGACGTACGCCGGACAGACCAATCGCCCCGCCACCGAGCTCGCAGAGAAACTGGCGTCGCTCACGTACAAGTCCATCAACCACTTCTTCTTCGCGTCGGGGGGCGGAGAATCCAACGACAGCGCCATCAAGACCGCGCGCTATTTCTGGATCACGCAGGGCAAGCCCGACAAGCTCAAGATCATTTCGCGCGATCACGCGTACCACGGCACCACGATGGGCGCGATGAGCGCGACCGGCATCCCCGTGTTCTGGCCGATGTTCGGAGGAAAGCTGCCGGGCTTCCTCCATATCCCGTCGCCCTATCCATACCGTTTCGCCTCCAGCGAGCCCGGTGTGTCGCCCGGTGTGGCCGCTGCCAACCTGCTCGAGAAGACGATTCTCGCGGAAGGAGCGGACACCGTCGCGGCGTTCATCGCCGAGCCCATTCAGGGCGCAGGCGGTGTCATCGTTCCACCGGACGACTACTTCCCGCGCATCCGCCAGATCTGCGACAAGTACGACGTGCTCCTGATCGCGGACGAAATCATTACGGGATTCGGGCGCACCGGAATGTGGTTCGGCCTCGAGCGGTACAACGTCGAGCCTGACATCATGACGTTCGCGAAGGCGATTACGTCAGGCTACATCCCGCTTGGCGGCATCGCGCTCAGCAACCGCGTGATGGCGGTGATCGAAAGCGCACCGCCGGAGAAACGCTGGATGCATGCGCTCACGTATTCCGGCCATCCGACCGCGTGCGCCGTCGGACTCGCGAACCTCGCGATCATCGAGCGCGAAGGTCTCGTTGCGCAGGCGGCCGCGCGCGGCGAACGCATGCTCGCCGGACTCCGGTCACTGTCGTCGCTCGAACACGTGGGCGATGTGCGTGGGATCGGTCTCATGGCGGCGATCGAAGTCGTCGAAGACAAGCCGTCGAAGAAAGCCTTCGATCCATCGCGCAAGACGGGTGAGCGCCTCGTGAAGGAATGCGCGAAACGCGGCCTGATCACGCGTGCGCGCGGCGACATTCTCTGCTTCGCACCGCCGTTCGTCGTGACCGATCAGGAGATTGACCGGATCGTCGAAATTACGGGCGAATCGCTGCGCACTCTCGCCTAGATCAGGATTCTTCCCAGCGGAAACGCGAGAGCGCCAGCGCGAGGAAGCCCGCGGTAAACGCGAGCAGGATGCCGATTGGCGCGAGCGCCGCGTCGAATCCCAGCCCGCGCCACGTCATCGCGTCAAACCCGTCGATCGCCCAGCGCGTGGGAATCACCAGGGTCACCTGCTGGAGCCACGCGGGGAAGATGAACGTCGGCACCCACGCGCCGCCGAGCATCACCATGATGAGCGTCGCAAAGATCGAGACACCGCGCGCGGCACTCGGCGTCTTGCCGAGCGCGGCAATGAGCAATCCGAACGCCGATGCCATAAGAGCGCACGCCACGAGGACTCCCGCGAACCCGGCGAGGCTGCCGCTGATGCGGACGCCCCAGACGAGGATCGCGAAGGCAAACGACACCACGAGCACCATGGTACCGATGACGGCGCCGCTCAGCACCTTGGCTCCGAGCAACGTTGCGCGCGTCAGTGGCGCCGCCCGCAGCCGCTTCCAGATCCCGCGCTGGCGCTCCATGAGAACGTCGATCCCGAGCGTGATCGCCGTCATGAGCAGAAACTGGATTCCCATGCCAGCGAAGGCGTGCGCGAAGGGATTGTACCCGCGCAGCGTGCCGGCCGTGACCGCCTCGTCGCGTACCGTGTACGGCATGGTAATTCCGCCGCCGTTCGCGCCGGCGCTATCGGTGTCGGCGTTGAACTGACGCACGGACGCCAGCATGTTGCGCAACAGCGCCCTTCGCCCCGGTGAAAGTCCCGAAGAGTCGAGCTGGCCCAACGTCTCGTCGATGAGGGTGCGTCCGCGTGTGCCGCCGAACATCTCGCGGCTCACCGACTCCATCACGTGTTGCGTCATGATGCCGCTCACCATGGCGCGCTCGGTGGCGTGCGAGGGGTCGAACAACATCTGGAGCACGGGCTTGTCCGTGTTGCGGAAAAACGCGCGCCCCGCCTGATCCCCGAACTGTGCGGGAATGACGACCGCGACCGGCACGGCGCCGCGCCGCACGCGGGCCCGTGCCGTGTCGAGCGACGTGACCGTGGCGTTGAGGTTCGGATCCTTCGACACGCCGGCGACGATGGCGCGCGAAATGACGCTCGTGTCGAGGTCGACCATGAGAACACCAATGCGCGAGACCGTCGCCCCGTTCGCACCGGATTGGCCGCGGAAGATCAAACCAAAGAACGACGCGATGGCGATCGGCATCGCAAACGCCGTAATGACCGCACGGCGATCACTGAAGAAGAGCCTCAAGTCTTTCCCGAGCAGGGCTCGCACCGCGTGCATGGCCATCAGTCGCGAAGGCTCCGTCCCGTGAGTGAAAGAAAGACCGATTCGAGTGAACCCTTGCCTCTCGTGAGCGCCGCGGGCGTGTCGTTCGCGATCACGCGGCCGTGATCGATGATGACCACACGATCCGCCAGGCGCTCGGCCTCCTCCATGTAGTGCGTGGTGTAAAGCAGAGCCTTTCCGCGTGCCTTGAGCTGCTCGAGGTTGTCGAAGATCGCGTTTCTGCTCTGCGGATCGACGCCGACGGTTGGTTCGTCGAGCAGAATGATGTCGGGATCGTGCAGCGTGCCGGCGGCGAGGTTGAGACGCCGTTTCATTCCGCCGCTGAAATCCCTCACCCGGTCCTGCGCACGGTCCGCGAGTCCGACCAGCGTCAGCGCGTCATGAATCGCGCGATCGCGCGTGCCGTCGACCATCCCGTACAGCGCGCCGAAGAACACCAGGTTATCGCGCGCAGTCAGCTCGTCATAGAGCGCGAGATCCTGCGGTACGATGCCGACGCGCTGCTTGAGAGGGTCCGCGTCGCCGCGCAATGCACGTCCGTTAATGCGAACCTCGCCCGCGTCGGGCGTCAGCAGTCCGGCCAGCATCGATACCGTCGTGGTCTTGCCCGCGCCATTGGGACCCAGGAGGCCCAGAATCTCCCCAGGGCCCAGTGAGAACGACACGTTGGCGACCGCGGTCAGCGATCCGAACGCCTTGCGAAGTGATGTTGCTTCGAGCACGGGAGTCAGCGAGGGTGCAGTCGGTATCGACGACGCGCACAAGGGCCCCGAAGTTTCAGAGCGCCGAGACGCGCCACACCCGCGGCGCGATCAGCCGAAGCGCTTCTTCGCGCGCTCCCTGGCTTTCACGGCTTCGGTCTCGCGGTTCCTTGGCGGCGCGTGCGTTTCGATCGAGTCGACGAGGCGCCGGGCAATCGCGGTCACATCCTCGACCGCCTGATTGAACACGGCCTCGTTTGCCTTCGACGGATGCGTGGACCCGCTCAGCTTGCGGACAAACTGCAGCGCCGACGCGCGCACTTCGTCGTCGGTGGCGGGTGGTTCAAAGTTTGCGAGTGTCTTGATGTTTCTGCACATATCACTGAGTTCCGGTACGTGAGGTGTTCTTGCTCGAGTTGATGAATTTGACGAGGTCGCTCTTGAGCGCCTTGTGCGCCGAGGGGCGGATGTAGATCATGTGGCCCGCCTCGTAGTACCCGTACGATACGCGATCCGTGACCTGCTTGTCGTACGCGAGATGCGTGAAGTTGAACTCCGCGCCACCCATGATCGTCGCCATGTCGTAGTAGCCGATGGCAACGAACACCTTGAGGAACGGGTTGCGCGTCATCGTTCCGCGAAGCGCTTCGGTCATATCCATGTACGTGTTCTGATCGTACGTCCAGGGGCGCACGTTCCCCGACGTGGGATAGTGCAGGTCCGTTTCCCACTTGAGCTCGTTCCTGAGGTAGTCCTGGAAAAGTGCGGTGTACGGGCCCTGGAGCGCCTGATTGGAAGGATCGAATTCCTGGCGTTCGCCGGCGGCGTCGAGGTCGAGCGACGTGAACCTTCCGTCGAGACGCCCGACCGTCAGTCGCTTGTCGCGCAGGAGCTCTTTCCGGAACCGTTCGGCGCTCACGCGAAGATTCGCGCTCAGAATGAACGACGCCGGGAGCCCGGTGAAGCGCGCGAGCTTCGCGGCCATCGCGTTTTTCTCGGCGTCCGTCAGCGTGTTTCCCTTCGTGAGCGCGGACATGTACTCGCCCCACGCAAACGCCCGCGACTCGTCGACGACCTGTTTGAGGCTCTTCGACTGGAGGTCAGCGGGCAGCTTCTTGTAATACCACGCGTCCGCGGTGAACGTCTCGATGTTCGACGCCCACGCCACGTCGTTGTCCGGCGCGGGCGAGAGAGTCTGGTACGTAAGCAGCGACGAGATGAGCGCGATGCCGTTGAGGTCGATCCCGTGCCGCGTCTGCAGTTCCTGCGAGAGCCCCGCTGAACGAATCGTGCCGTAACTCTCGCCGATCAGATACTTGGGCGATGACCAGCGGTTGTATGTCGACAGCCAGCCGTTGATGAACTCGCCGAACGCGCGAATGTCCCCGGCCTGTCCGTGAAACTGCTCGGAGCTCACGCCCATTGCCGTGCGGCTGTATCCCGTCGAGATCGCGTCGACAAACACCATGTCCGTCGCGTCGATGAGCGAATTCTCGTTGTCCTCGAGCACGAACGGAGGCGCGGGCTGGAAGCCGTCTTCCGCCATGCGAACGTGTTTGGGCGCGAACGATCCCATGTGCAGCCAGATCGTCGCCGCGCCCGGGCCGCCGTTGTAGAGGAAGGAGATGGGCCGCGTACGCGGATCTTCGCCGTCCTTCGTGTACGCCACGAAGAACATGCGTGCCTGGATCTGTCCGTTGTCGAGACGGATCGGAATGGTGCCGACGGTGGCCGTGTACTTGATGTCGCGGCCGTCGACACGCGCGGTATGCGACGTCGTCGAAACCTTTTCCTCTGCGAGACCGAAGTACTCCTCACGAGGGCCGCCCGCCGCGGGCACCGGCGCCTGCTGGGTCTGATTCCCGCGCGCTTGCGCCGGCGTCGACACAAGGGGCAGGATGAAGGCGAGGCTGAGGCCGGTGGCGCGAAAACGTCGGTTCATCTACGGTGCTGGAAAGAGGTGAGCGTGCATTATGGCGGGAGAAATGAATGTGCGTAAGAGCGTGGAGTTTCCCTGGCGCCGCCCGCTGGTCGCGGTGTTGTCCGTCGGGGTCATCGCGACGCTCATCTTCTTCGGCGCCCGTACCGACCGGGTGTCGGAGCGCATCATCTCCGGCACGTACATCATGTCGAAGACGTTCAACGCCGATACACTCCGGTTGCTCGCGGACGGCCGCTACTCTCGAACCTTCGTCGCCCCCGGCAAGGCGAGCGTCACTGACACCGGCGCGTGGTTTCTGTCGCGCGACCGGACGCTCGTCGGGCTCCGGAACTATCCAAAACGCTGGGCCTTCGTGCATGACCTGATGGGCGACACCACCAACGGACGCGTGCTCGCCATTCCGTCGACGGTCGGTTTGCGCGTCTCGCGCACGTGGTACGGACGCCGGCGCCTTGGCTGGTATCCGGAGTTCGGCTGGTTCTACGTGCGATCGAACACGGGCTACCGCCGCGGGACCTGACCTTCTAAACGTCGAGCACCGGATCGGGGACCGCCGGTCCTTCCTTCCTGCGCACGGCGCCGGCAATCGCACGCCGGTGCCCATCGAGCTCTTCTTCACGGGCATCGAGTGCGTCACGGTTTGCCCGAAAGCGTCGCCCCGACTCCACGCAGAAAATGCCGCAGAGGGACAGCTCGTGCGCCGATGCGTCGGCGCCGTGCGCCGTCACCGCCTTTTGTGCGCGCGACAGTGTCGCCGCCCGCGCAAAGAGCTCGATCGCCATGTTGGCGAGCCGCTCGAGGACGAACTGGTGCTCGACGATCCGCTCGCGGTAATGCATCACCGCGTCCTCGGCCGCGCGTTTGAATTCCGCGACGTGCTTTTCGAAGTACCGCTCGTGTCCCTTGAGACGCTCGTGCATTTCGACGCGCAGATCGGCGCCGCGTCCGAATTTGGTGAGCACGCGCGATGATGCGAACTCGCCGAGCTGTCCGAGGTTCTTGAGAGGACGGCGAAGGGCGACGCCGAGCTCCTTGAGTTTCTCGCCCTGCTCCTGCAGGCCGCTGAGCGCAATGAACACGCGAAGAATCTCGTTCGTGCCCTCGAAGATCCGGTTGATGCGCGCGTCGCGCAGATACCGCTCGTACGGATGCGGCTTCACGAATCCGCGTCCGCCCGCGATCTGTACCATCTCATCCGCCGCGCGCCACAGCGTTTCGCTCGCGAACACTTTCGCGCAGGCCGCCTCGAGCGCGACGTCGGCCTCGCCCGAATCGAGCAATGCGCCAAGCACCGCCACCATCGCCTCCGACGCGTAGAGATCGACCGTCAGGGACGCGATTTTTCGTTTCGTGATCTCGAACTCGGCAATCGGCTTGCCGAACTGCACGCGCTTCGACGCGTAATTCGTGATCTCACCAATGAGCTTGCGGACACCGCCGGTGCAGCCGCAGCTCAGCGAGAAGCGTCCGGCGTTCAGCACGTTCACGGCCACGGTGAATCCGCGGCCGGGCTCGTGCAGCACCCGGTCGTCCGGAACGAACACGTCGCGGTACTCGAGCTCCGCCTGCGTCGAGCCGCGAATGCCCATCTTGCGGAACGTGCCAAGCACCTTGAAGCCCGGCGTGCCGGGCTCCACGAGAAACGCGGTCGGTCGCATGACTCGTTCGCCGCGGCGTTCGACCTCGGTCTGCGCAAACGTGGTGATCACGCCGGCACGGTGGCCGAGCCCGATCCAGATCTTGTGGCCCGTCAGCAGCCAGCCGTCTCCGGCCGGCGAGCGAATCGCGCGTGACTCGACGTGCTGCGCATCGGAGCCGATGTTCGGTTCCGTGAGCGCGTACGCAGCGAACATCTCTCCAGACGCCAACCTTGGGAGGTAGCGCTGCTTCTGCGCTTCATTCCCGAACAGCACGATGGATTTCGCGCCAAGACCGCAGTGCACACCGACCACGACGCCCAGGGACGGGTCAATGGCGCACAGGGCCGAGAACACACGACCGTACGCGGTCGATGAGAGTCCGAGGCCCCCGTAGCGCTTCGGAATGGAAATGCCGAACACTCCGATCCCCGCGAGCGCACGCAGGACCTCTTCCGGGATCGTCTCGGTCTCGTCGATCTTCGCCGGATCGATGAGCTCGCGAGCAACGCTGCGCAGGTCCGCAATGAGCCGCCGGACCAACAACGCTTCGGCGGGATCACGCTTGTCGAGCGGCTCGGGAAACGGAAACAGCAGCGCGTGCTGAATGTCGCCCAGGAACAATGCGCGAGTGAACGACGGAAGGTCAGCGCGCGGCGCCCCCGTGTCTCGCCGTACACGAGGGCGATACTCCTGGCTCGAGGCGAAGGGCGATTCCGGCTCGGAGAAGGACATCAGCTTTCGGTTCGCGCGGGGACCGGATCCTGCATTCGCTGAAGTTGCTGTTCGAGATCCGGGCCGGTAAGAGCCGGGGCATCGCACACGGGGCCGCGGCAGACGTACGCCGCCGCGGGGCCACCGCGCGCGTCTCGGCCGGCGAAGACGGCAACGCCATCCTGCGAGCCGTCGACGTTGGCGGTCACGAGTGCCGAGGGAAGGAACGCCGCATTGGCCACATCGAGCAGCGTTCGCGCTCCGTTGGCGGATCCGACGATGGAGACCGCTGAGTAGCCGTGCACCATTGCATCGGCTGTCGTGAGCCAGTGCCCGAACGCGTGCGGATGGCGCGCCAACGGCTCTGCGAGCGCAGCGGCCGCCGTCTCCGCTTTGCGCGCGAGCGCGCCATCGCCCGTGACGTACGCGAGTTGCAGGAGCAATTCCGCCGCCAGCGATGAACCCGACGGTGTGGCGTTGTCGTACTGGTCGCGCGGCCGCGTGATGAGCGCCTCGTGTCCTGCCGGAACATCATAGAACGCGCCCGCAGCGTCGTCCCAGAAGTGCGCCAGCACGCCGCCGGCGAGCGTCCGGGCGCGATCCAGCCACGCGCGATCGTGCGTGAGCTGCCAGACGTCGAGGAACCCCAGCGCGACCGCTGCGTGATCCTCCAGGAATCCGCGCGTGGTGCGTCCCGGCGCGAGAATACGCGTCACCGAATCGCCGTGCACGTGTTCCGCGAGGAACGTCGCATTGCGCAGCGCAAGCTCCAACCATTCCTCATCGCTGAAAATGCGCGCGCACGTCGCCACGCCGCGCAGCGCCAGGCCGTTCCATGCCGCGACGATCTTGTCGTCGAGGCCCGGCCACTCGCGACGCGACCGCACGCTGTACAGGTGCGCGCGAATGCGCGCGACGTGGGGCGGTGTCGACACCGACGCGTCGGCGGGGCGG
>Ga0134121_10001243_pt1 | contig 24246 bp, 18 predicted proteins | sample KB301_FD_96463 | JGI IMG/M metagenome (GOLD analysis project Ga0134121, IMG submission 96463) | Terrestrial soil microbial communities without Nitrogen fertilizer from Kellogg Biological Station, Michigan, USA - KB3-0-1 | ecosystem: Environmental > Terrestrial > Soil > Unclassified ... | reverse complement strand
GCCGTCTTCACGCGAATCTTTGCGGCGTCGCCCTGGTAGTAAATGTAGCGCTCAGGATAAGCATCGGCGACAGTCTTGCCACGCGTGCCGATGAACGAAGCCGCGCCCTGCATCTCGCGCCGCGAAGCGTCCGTGACCTGGGCCTGGAGGCGATACGAGTAATCCCATTCTTCCTTTTCATCCGGCGCCGGCACTTCAAAATCGACGTAAGCTTCGCCCTTTGAATTCAATACTGCATCGCCCTCAGTCACGAGGTCGGTGCCGTAATAGCCGTAATCTTCTTCTTGATCGCCACCTTCGTTGTCGGGCCCGGCCATGTCGTCCATTTCGTCGCTCGAATCGTCGCCCCACCACCAGTGGTAATAACGCTGTTTGTAAATGTAGTAATGGACGTCGGCGTTCGTCACCGGCGCACCGAAGAAGTAATTCGCGTTCACCGTGAAGCGAACCTTTTCGCCGACGGAAGCGAATTCCTTCGGACCTTTGACGGTGACTTTGAATTCAGGTTTTTTGTATTCCTGAACTTCGAAATAGCCGCTGGCTTTTGCTTCGCCGATCGAGGCCGTGATGTTGTAGCTGCCCAGCGGCGCCTCGTCAGCGATATCCAGATCGCCGCTGAACGTGCCGCGCGCCGAAAGCGGCAAATCTTTCTCGAAGACCTTGCCGTTGTTCGGATCTTCGACTGTTACCTTGATGGTTTTCGCGTCGATCAATTGATAGCCGTCTTTGCCCCACTGGCGCAGGATGCCTTTGAAGAAGACTTTCTGCGCGGGTCGATAGATTGGACGATCGGTGTAGATATAGCTGGTGACGTCTTCGCCGGTCAGCACATCATCTTCGCCACCTTCGCCACTGAAATAAAACGAGTCGAGATCCGAAATCACAAAGTTGTCGCGCTCGCGCGCCATAATCAGGAACGCGTTCTTTGGTGATTCTTCTGTATCGACATCCTCCGGCGGAGTCTGCGGCGCCTCCGGCATCTTCACTTCAGTTTTGAAAATGCCGGCCTTGTCAGTCTTTCCGGTCGCCAGCGTGTTCTTCGCTCCGGCAACTTCTATATCGACCCCTTCGTGCGGCGCACCGGTTTTGCGATCGACGACATAGACGACCACCTGACCGTGGCGATTCGTCTTCTCGATCATGGTGAGATTGGTGACAACGGCGAGTGAGTAAGCACGCATGCCGCCGTTGACCCCTTCGATCAGGTAAACGCCCGGATCGATTTTGCCCAACGAGATCATGCGGCTGTCGTATTCGTTCTCCAATGCTGGGAGGCTCTCCCGCCAGTCCTTCACCTTCTGATCGGGATTCAGCAGAGGCACCCGCGCATAGTCGGCCACGTTCAGCGGCGTGCGTTCGGAGGGCGGTTCTTTGCGATACTTGTCATTGAACGTCGCGCGATGATCTTTCAGCAGATGCGTGCGCACATAATCTTTCACCCAACCAAACAACGAAGTCTTCAACTTGTGCGTGCGCTCAAGCAACGAGACACGCGCGCCGTATCCCTGCGCGAGCTGCGCCTTTTCTTCTTCGCCCATCTGGTGCGGATCCTGAAGCTGCCTGAAAAATTTGTTCGGGTCCTTGATGCGATAAACGCGGAAGTCGAGATAGTCGATGTTCTGATAGCTGGCCCACAGGCGCGCCGATTCGTTGGGCGAATACGTTTTGTTTGTCGTCAGCGAAAAGTATGGCTTGGTGCTGGAGACGGTGGGCGTTTCGGGCGCAGCAGCCGTTGGGGTCGCCGGCGTCGTCCGATTTCGGACGACATTGAAGCCGAAAACTGAGGCGACAAGCGCAAGATAGACTGCAGCAGTCGCCACGTAGCGACGAGCACGGGGATTGGTGTCAGACATGGTTGATATCCTCAAAAGAGGTCAGTTGCAAAAGACGTTTCACCACAGAGGACACAGAGGAAGACAACTCAAAAGAGTAATTGAAAATTGAAAACTGCAAATTGTTGCCGCGACTCCTGCCTTCTGCTTATTGCCTACTTGTTTTCCTCTGTGCCCTCTGTGGTGAAATTTCATTTGGATTTCACTGCAAAATCTTCAATCGATAAAACCCGAGAAAATTCTTATTGCTCTCCACCGGCCGCCAACGGGGATCAGGATGATGATCAAGAACCGAGAGCTGAACCTTCTTCACTGTTCCCTTGTCGATTGGCGACGAGCCGGTGTGATAAACGACCCAATCATTCGCGCCGTTGGGCGAAATGCGTCCGGATCCGAGCAAGATCATTACGTGATAAGGAAACTTCTGCACCCAGGGCTGGTAATAGATAAGCAGATCGCCCGCCTGCGCTTCATGACGATCGCGCGTCACGAACACCGTGTTGAAGTTCTTGAGCGATCGGCCGTCGGCAAATTCACTAAACCTGCCGTTGCGCAAATCAGTTTCGGCGAAAGATCCGAAATCGGTGCGAAAGATCTTCTCGCCCAGCGGATTGTGATCGAGATCGAATTCTCCTATGTCGCCCGCCACGGTTTCATAGTTCGGTCCCATCTTCTGAAACCAGATTCGGTCGTGCTTCCGCAGCGCTTCACGCATCGCGAATCGCACGAGTCCGGCACAATCGCGCTGCTCAGCGTTCCACTGGTCGCTCAGTTGATAAAATTGGGTTTCGGCTATGGCGGTGAACCACCGCTTAAAGGCGTCGCGATCCTGGTAGGTACGCAGCTCAAGGACATCCGGAATGCCGTCGTTATCCGAATCGACTAACTCCGCTTTGGAAACGCGATCCGTCGAAGAAGTAGTTGCCGGCTCCCGGCTCCCGGCTCCTGTCTCCCGCTTTACCGAGGCGGGTGCCCCTTCAATTTTTCCGGTGCGACGAAGTCGAGTGAAACTCCAGGCAAGCGATGCGGTGGAAACAATAATGATGCTCGCCAGCGCTAACCAGCGTTTTGAAGGGGCACGCATTTGCAGGGGCTCTAGCATTGCCGCCTAGTATTACGATTGGTTAAGCTCGGACGATACGCGGATGCTATCACGTATCGGTTCGGGCAACCACTGTTATGTTGCGGTTGCTACAGTGCGCGAGATGTGGATTTCCTCAGTCGCAATTCACATGTTAAGCTGCGCGCGATCCACCGCGCCCCTTCCGCCGGTTGACGTGACTTGTGAATGCCAAGAGAGAACACCAACCCGGAGGCAATCCTCGCAGCGATCAGGAAGATCGACATCCTCTCTGAACTGCTCGAAGACAAGCAAAAAAACAATTTGAAGATGATCGCCGAAGGCAAGGAAGCCGGCGGCAAACAGATTGGTCCGTACGCGCGGCTGCTGACGTACGCGCCCGGTGAAGTCGTCATGCGCGAAGGCGACTGGGGTGGCAACACTTTCTATTTCTCGCTCGACGCTGAGTTGGACGTGTTCACCAGCGATGAGGCCGGCGCCCAAAAGAAAGTTGGCACCGTCCCAGGCGGAACGTGCTTCGGCGAAATGTCCATCCTCGCCGGCGTGCCTCGCAACGCGACCATCGTCTGTTCGGATAATGGCCGCGAAGCCAACGTCATCGAGACGGTGCGGCCGGCGCTGAGACTTTTGCGTTCGCTGAAGAAGTTCGCTGAGAAAGTTGATACGACCTATCGCGCACACGGACTGGCGAACACCATCGGTGAGCTGCAAGAAGCGGCCGGCGATTCACTGAGTCCAATCGATCTGGTTGCCGTGGGCAACCTCGCCCAGTTCATGGCGTACGGCAAGCATCACCTGCTGGTCCAGGAAGGCACGCCCATCGACAGAATTGTTCTGATCAAAACCGGCTGGCTCCGGCGGGTGCGCGGAGTGCCGATCTACAAAGAAGTCACCGAGGGCGCCGGCGCGGCGACAAGCATTCTGATTCCTGAAGATTTCCTCGGTGCCGGTAATTGTCTCGGACTTGAAGCATTGAGCGGTCAGGCCAACTGGGCCTACTCGGCAGAACTGATGGCGCGGAGCGAGGTGCTCGAGATTCCCTTGACTGCCCTGCGCGCCGATGCGGCGTTGTGCGCACGCGTCGGCAAGGCCTTCGCAGATTTTTCATTGGCTGACGACGATACTCGAGTCGCTGACCGCACGGACAAGACCACGCTGGCTGCCGCCGAAAAAGAGATCTCAACCGGCATAGTTGACGGCGTGAACCTGCTCGTAATGGACATGGACTTGTGCATTCGCTGCGGCAACTGCTCGCTCGCCTGTCACAAGGTTCACGGTCAATCGCGTCTCCTGCGTCGCGGAATCCACATCGAGCGGCCAATTAAACCCGGCCGTACAAGCACTCAACATGTCCTTTCGCCATCGGTCTGCATGCATTGTAAAGATCCTGAGTGCCTGACCGGCTGCCCCACTGGCGCGATCTTTCGCGATCTCAAGGGTGATGTGGATATCAATCCGGCGACATGCATCGGCTGTTTCGATTGCGCGACGCAGTGTCCTTACAACGCGATCTCAATGGTGCCGCGCGATCTGCCGCCGCCCGCGCGCACTGCGCCGCTGACGCGAATCAAAAATGTCTTCCGCCTCAGTGCACCCGCGCCTGCCGCAGTCGCGGAAGCCGACGACATGATCGCGATCAAGTGCAACCTCTGCGAGAACACTTCGCTGAACCCTGACGGTGCGAAACGTCCGGCATATTCGTGCGAAGAGAATTGTCCCACCGGCGCGCTGGTGCGCGTAAACCCACACGAATATTTTGATGAAGTTGGAAAGACACTCGGGCTAGTCTTTCGGGATCAGACACACGCAATAGGTCGCAACATTCACAAGAGCGATCCGCTAGCCCGCATCTGGCACATTGGCGGAATCGTCAGCACGCTCGCGGTGACTGCGTTGTTGGTATGGGCGGCGTGGCGCTTCGGCATGAATGAATCGTTACGCGGAACGTGGTTGACCATGCGCTGGCTTACCGGGCTCGTCGGCTTCGCCGGAATCGCGGGCGTGATGACTTACCCGGCGCGCAAACAGATTTATCGAAAGCGTGTGGGAGCTTTGCGTTATTGGCTGCTGGCGCACATTTACTTGGGTGTGTTCGCCGCGATCGCGTTACTGATTCATGGAGGGAGTCACGGCGGTGGTTTGCTGACCTTGACCCTGATGCTGTGGTTTGACGCGACGATCCTGACGGGACTCTTTGGAGTTCTCTGCTATGTCGTCGTGCCGCGCATCATGACCAGCATCGAAGGCGATCCCTTGCTGATTGAAGATCTGGAAAGCCGCCGCGCCGAATTGCATCAGGAGATCTCGAGCATTGAAGCCAAGGCTAATGAAGAAACTCGGCGTCTAATGAATTCGAAGGTGCGCAAGCACTTTTCTTCGCCTGGCTATCTACTGAAGGAATATTCTCGCCGCGAAGAATTAACGGGGCGGCTCGCGAAAGCGCGGTTGTATTTCAAGTCTGACATGGCAGCGATTGCAGAGAAGGATCAGCGCAACCTGCTGCTGAGGGCGATTGAGCGTTCAGCGACGCTACGCCGCGTCGACGCCCTGATCTACCTGCACCGCATGCTGAAGATTTGGATTGCGCCCCACGTGATCGCCACCTCGGTCATGCTGGCGCTTCTGATTGTCCATATTGTTCAAGTAGTCTTTTTTAACGTGAGGTAGAGAAAGATTATTTGACATTTATCATTTGAGATTTTCCATTTGCTCATTTATTTCGGCAAGGGCAATCAAATAGGCTCGCGGGCTCAATTGGTGATTCAAATAGCCAAATGAGAAATGTCAAATCTCAAATGACAAATAGTCTTTCGATTCGCTGAATACCTGGCCCTGCAACATGGAAGCAACCTTCATCATCATCCGCGAAGACTTGCAGGTCGATCCCGTAACGATCGTCGCTGAAGGTGTGCTGATTGGTCGACTTCCCACTTGCGAACTGCTGCTCAACCATCCGTCGGTTTCGCGGCTGCACGCGGGCATTACTTATGCGGAAGGCGACTACTACATTCGCAACTTACGTCCCGGCAATTCGATTCTGTTGAATGGCACCAGGCTCGAAGAATACGAAGCGCTTACTGATGGCGACGTGCTGGGCATCGGGCCCTTTGCCCTGAACATCGCGTTTGCGCAAGGCATTCTGACGATCAAGGTTTCGCTGCAAATCGCGGCGTCACCCACTGACGCGATTACCAAACGTGAAGCGTCCGGCATGTGGGAATTGCCGACCACTGTGCAATTGATTCCGAGCGACATTACAGCCGCAGAAGCCGAAGCCGTGGTGCACAAGAAAAAGCCGAGCGCGCGAAGAGCCAAACCGGCGGAAGCGAGCTCAAAAGCTCTCGATGTTTTTTGGGACAAACGCATCACCGCCGCCACGAAGGCAGTCAAGCCCTCGCCGCTTTATCCTTTGACTGGCCGGCCGAGCGGCAAAGCGCAATCGGTCTGGGCGCCCACAACCGATCTGAAAAGAAAATGGCCAGGTTCTATGCTTCTGTGGGGCGTGGTTCCGGTCGCATTGTTAACTATCGGCGCCGCGCTCCTTTATGCGCGAGCATTCGCGCCTGCGCCCATCGCTGATGCACACACGCGCGCGGCTTTGAATCTAAAACCGCCAATCGCGACTCATGCGAACGCCGGTTCGTGCACTTCCTGTCACGCGCTGCGGGCGAGTATGGAATCGCAGTGCACTTCGTGCCACTCGACTGATTCATTCACAGCAACAGTGATCGCGCCGCACATAAACGCCGGCATCGGCTGTGTTGATTGTCATGCTGAGCATCGCGGCGCTGGATTCAACGCGCTCGACGGCGCCCTGCTTTCATGCTTCGCATGTCACAACGATCAGAATAAGAAGACTTACAACGGCAAGACTCTCTCGACGCCGCATGGCGGAACGTTTGGCTATCCCGTTGTAAACGGACATTGGAAGTGGGCTGGATTGGATCAAGAAGAGATCGCGCAACGAAAGGACACTCTGAAACTCGAGCGACTGCCGACGGATTCAGAAGATCAGTGGCGCAGCAAACAGTTTCACGCCGTGCACATCTATCGCGTGAAGGCGACGCGAGAACTCGGCGGGAATAAAGAAGGCGAGCTGAGTTGCTCGAGTTGTCACAAGACCCGCGATCCTATCGATCTCGTCACGCCGCGCACAACCTGCGGGCAGTGTCACAACGGTTCACTCGATCCGCGCGCCGGTCGCCAAGTCATCGCGTCGGACAAGCCGAACTGCACTTCATGTCACGTGCAGCACATGCAGGACAAGCGGCACTGGAATCCTGGATTGATGGCGAGCGCGACAGCGACCCCATAAAAGCAGCCACAGATGCACACAAATGAGCACAGATCAGAACAATTTCCTGATATATCTTAGTTCCCTATCCGTGTAAATCCGTGTTCATCTGTGGCTAATTCCTCGTACTAACCTTCGGTCGGACGGTTAATACGACTAGATCAACTTCTTCTTAAAAGCTTCCTTCAAACCTGACTGCGCTTGATCGTGCGCGTCGTAAACATTCGGACGCGTCAACACGACTCGATATTGGGTCAACGCATCGTTTCGCTTCCCCGCCAAATCTAAAGCCCTGGCCGCATACAAGTGCGCCATCGTCGCCATCCCTTGCTGTGCCCCGGGTGAATCGGCTGACGCCAGAAACTCTTTCGCAGCATGATCGTACTGGCCGGCAGTCATCAAAGCTTCGCCATATTTGAAATGAATCAAGTCGAACTCGCGCGCGGCCGTCTCTCGCACCGATTTGTCTTTCAAGAGCGATTCGAAAGTCGCAAACGCCTCGGCCTCAGCGGCGCTGGAGCCATTCGCCTGACTAGACTGTCGATCCAAAGCCGCCTGGGACACCAGCGCATCCGCCGCTTCCAAACGATAGAGATAGTTTCGGGGATACTTCGCCGACAACTCGCGCGCGTACGCGGCCGCTTCGGCGTATCGCTTTTCGCGCGTGTACAAAACAATCAAGACAGTCTTCGCTTCGTTAGGAACCCAGCGACCTTCTTTAGCGACGCGCTCGAGAGTCGCAAGTCCACGCTTCTTTGATCCGCGAAATCCTACGACACCCGCAACCAGTTTCACCGGCAGCGGCAATGCGCCCACGGTGTAGTCGTAGAGCCCGATCGTAAGATCCGCATCGCGCCATGTCGGATCGAGCTTAATCACGTCGCGATGTTTGTCGACGGCGTCCGACCCATCTTTCAACGCCGCAAAGTGTCGCCGTTCAACGGCCTCTTCGAACGATGCTTTCAATCCCTCGATCGCGCCCATGAAATACAGACCCTCGACATCCTTCGGATACAGTTTCAGGCGTGCTTCGGTCAGCACGCGTGCCTGACGCGTGAGCGTACGAAACTGATCGACAATCTTCGGATCGACTTTGTCGTCGCCCGTGGAATAGAACGTCTGATCGTCACCGTAGAGCGAAGACTGTAATCGTCTTGATTGATACAGCGTCTCAGCCCAGAGTGTGTCCGCGAGAAACTGCGGACCGGCGGGATAATTCGGAAACGAGTCCGCCATCGCTTTGAAGTTCTTGCGCGCTTCGTCATAGTCAAGATTGAAGAGCGCCTCGGAACCGGCGACGCGAAGTTGCTCGAATTTCACGCGCTCCGTTTCGGTCAGCCAGGGCGCCGTCGTTTGCGCTTTGACCAGGCAAGGCGCCAAAAGCGCGACCGTGATCGCCGCCAATAAAGACTTAATCGCCCGTTGTTTCATCAGCATCACTTTAGATTCCCGCATATTATTAATCCCTTGGCAGCAGCAGAGCCGTCACAGCCAGTACGCCGCCGACGATCCCCGCTCCATAAGCTAACGCCAGCAGCGATGATTGACTGCCGGGCCGCTTGACTGACTTTACTGCGTTAAATCGTATCGGCGTAACTGTCCTCCGTTTTGAATCGATGAGCCCGAACTGGTCGTCGGCAACCACGCCGATTTCACCTTTCAAGCTGCGGTTGTCCATTAGCTTGATCTGCACTGGGTGGCCGCTGCCGATCTCGCTGATCTTCGCTTTTACTACCTCTACCCGACGGACATTGTCGTCACTTCGGGTTTGCGCCAGACCATAGCCGCAGTTGATTAGCATCAGCAACAGGATGGCAACCAGCGATATTAGTTTGGCGACCATTTTGTCGAACCCCCAGCATCTTTCAATTTGAAAAGCTCTCGAGGTATTTCACCCCACTTCCCGTATTGAACAGCACGACCCGTTCGTTTGGTTTTGCTGAACCATCGCTCAAAAGTTTCCGGAGCGCCGGCAAACAAGCGGCGCCTTCTGGTGCGCAGAAGATTCCTTCCGCCGCACCAATCTCTTTCGTCGCCGCGATCAATTCATCGTCAGTCACGGCGACAGCAGTTCCGCCCGATGCGCGCAGGGCATCGATGATCAAGAAGTCGCCGATCGCTTTCGGCACGCGCAATCCTGAGGCTGTCGTGTGGGCATTCGGAAATTCCGCCGCGAAGCGCTCACCCTTTTCGAATGCCGTGACGATCGGCGCGCAGCCTGACGCTTGCACAGTCACCATTCGCGGACGCTTCGATCCAATCCAACCCATCTGTTCCATCTCGTCGAACGCTTTCCACATCCCAATCAATCCAGTGCCGCCACCAGTCGGATAGATGATTACGTCGGGCAATTCCCAATCGAACTGTTCAGCGAGTTCATAGCCCATCGTCTTTTTGCCTTCGATCCGGTAAGGCTCTTTCAAAGTTGAGACGTCAAACCAACCTTCGGCTTCCTTGCGCCGGCCAACTTCGGCGCCGCAGTCGGTGATCAATCCGTCCATCAGAGTCACGTGCGCGCCGGTTTGCTCGCACTCGATGACGTTCGCACGCGGCGTGTCTTTCGGCATGAAGATATGCGCTTCCATCCCGGCTTGCGCCGCATAAGCCGCGAGCGCTCCCGCTGCATTTCCTGCCGAAGGTACCGCGAGTTTCTTTACGCCCAACTCTTTGGCCATCGACACCGCCGCCGTCATCCCGCGAGCTTTGAAACTCTGCGTCGGATTCTGGCCCTCGTCCTTAATGTAAAGTTCCTGCATGCCGAGCGACGCACCCAATCGCGACGCATGCAACAACGGCGTGAAGCCTTCGCCCAGCGTAACGACGTTCTCGTCTGAATCGACCGGCAGCACCTCGCGATAACGCCACAAATCCGGCACGCGTCCGACCAGACTTTCCTTTGTCAAAGATTCCGCGGCGCGCTTCAGGTCATAACGAACCAGCAGAGGCTTGCCGCATTCGACGCAAAGGTTGTGCAACCGTCGTGCCTCGTGCCTAAGCCCGCATGCGGCGCATTCCAGATGGGTAACATTCATGGTTTTCTCAGCGGTCCTTTCTGATTTGGTGCGCCGACATCATAGCGACTCGGGAGGAATCCGTCAGGTGGCGGAGGAATCCTGCGTGTTGTAACGTGCAGTTTCTCAGCGCACCAGTTAATCTGTTCGACAATCAACCCAGGAGAGATCTATGCCAAGTCGGTTCGCCGTAATTCAAACCAACAAAGGCACTATCAAATTTGAGTTGCTCGAGGAAGACGCGCCGAAGACGACTGAGAATTTTCGTCTATTGGCTGGGAAGGGCTACTACGACGGCGTTATCTTTCATCGCGTAATCAAAGGATTCATGATTCAAGGCGGCGATCCGACGGGCACCGGACGCGGGGGCCAATCCGCATGGGGTGGGCGGTTTGATGATGAGATCAATCCTTCATCAGACGTTTACCAGCGCGGCTACAAAGCCGGCACAGTCGCCATGGCCAACGCTGGTCCGAACACGAACGGATCGCAATTTTTCATCATGCATGTCGACTATCCGCTGCCGCCGAGCTATACGATCTTCGGACGAGTAACGGAAGGGCAGGATGTCGTGAATGCTATTGCGACCTCGAAAACGGATCGCAGCGATCGCCCTGTTGATGAAGTTAAGATGGAAAGAGTCACGATTGAAGAAAGCCAGCGTGACCAGGCCTCAGAACTCACGATTGACGACCCGTCTAGCTTCGTAACTTCAGAGGAAGGAACTGAAGCTTCGGCCGCGGCTACAACCACTACACCACAAGTCCCGGAGTTTGGCGAAATAGGTCCGCCGCTGGCCGGATTCACTGCCGATTTCTGGACAGGCGAAGACCTTTTGGACATCACGCGAGACGTAAATGCGCTTGCGTCACTTGTGGCCGCGACCAGCATCGATCCCCCGCTTTCGATCGGGCTTTTCGGCGACTGGGGCTCCGGCAAAAGCCACTTCATGCGGCAAATGAAATCGCGCGTCGAAAAGCTTTCGCAGCGAGCGCGCGAGTCTGGAAAGCCACAGAGCGAACTCGGCTATCATAAAAGAATCGTGCAGATCGAATTCAACGCCTGGCATTACATTGAAGGCAATCTCTGGGCAAGCCTAGTCGAGCATATCTTCAACAGCCTGCAATTCGCGGAGCAGAAAGACGGGAAGTCCCACGTCAATGATGCGCGCCTTACAATCATGGAGAAGTTAGGACTCAAGCAGGAGTTGCAAAAGAGAATTGAAGAGCGGCAACAAGAACTGCAAAACCAAGCAGCGGCCGCAAAGCAACGGGTCGAAGAGGCGAATGCAAAACGTGATGACAAATCGCAGGACTTGGCGAAGCTTCGTCAAAAAACCGAAACGGCAATGAACGAATTGCCATCCGTTTCGGTCTCTATTGAACAGATCGAGCTACTGAAGCACCTAGGACTACCCGCTGGCGCATTGTACGTTCCAGCTGAAATACACAAGAAGTATCAGGAAGTGCAGACTTTTTTTGGCTATATCCGCGCGCAGTGGGCTATCTTCAAATCCGACCCGAAACGAATCAACAAGTTGATCCAGGTGATGCTCGTCGTCGTGGCGGCAATAATAGTCGGGTTGCTCCTGCGGAAACTACTGGCGACTGCCCTCGCTTATGTGGCTTCGATTGTGACGTTCCTCTTGGGTGCCTGGGCGACGATCAAGCCTTACGTTGAGAAACTTCAAAAAAGCATGGTGACCTTGAAGGAAAAATACGAAGACGTCGAACAGGAGCGTCAGAAAAAAATCATCGCGCTTGAAAGCGAGGTGAATTGGCTAACACGCGAGATGGCAGCCGCAAAGAATGAGGCCAACGCCATTGATAATGAAGTGGCTAAGCTCCACATCGAGCTTAACGCCACCGACGCCGCCAAGCTGATGGCCGACTTTATTGAGGACCGCGCTGCTTGCAGCGACTATCGCCGACATTTGGGTGTGTTAGCATTAATCCGTCGCGACTTCGAAAAGCTCTCGCAACTGCTGAGTGAGCAGGCCACCATCGACGAATCCCGTCCCGACAAGAATAGTGTGAGTCGCATAATTCTTTACATTGACGATCTAGATCGTTGTCCGCCAAAGAACGTCGTGCAGGTGTTGCAAGCCATTCACCTGTTGCTAGCCTTTCCTTTGTTTGTGGTAATCGTAGGCGTGGATGCCCGTTGGGTTACGCGGTCGTTACAGGAAAGTTATGACTGGCTGGTAGCGGATGAAGAAGCGGAAGGCCGTGAGCATGATAAACAAAATAACAAAGGGACCCCTGACCGCGTCGTGGTCACCCCGCACGATTATCTAGAGAAGATCTTTCAGATTCCTTTTTGGCTGAAGCCGTTGGGCGCCACTGAATGTAAGAGTCTGTTAATCGGATTGACGAATAACAGTCGCTCCGCCAGTGGTCAAAACGACGTCGAGCCGCCACCCAGTCGGTTGGCTATAACCGTATCGCGAGAGTCCGCGATGGAACGTCCTAATACACCTGAGGGCCCCGTATCTTTCGGCGCACCAGTAACCGAAAGCACGTACGTGCCAGCAGTAAGTGATTCGTTGCGCGCCGATCAATCAGCAGCGGCAACAAAGACGGAAGAACAGATTGATCTGGCTCCCAAGAGTTTGGCATTGACAGACGTCGAAATTGACTACATGACGAAGCTTGCGCCGCTCATTAAACGATCTCCTCGGGCCGTGAAGAGATTCTTAAACTGTTATCGTTTGATTAAGGTCAATCTTCGCCCTAACCAACTGGAGGCCTTCATCGGTACCGCCGAACAGCCTGGGCAATTTACAGCCGTGATGATCTTACTAGGTGTGATTACAGGCGCGCCCTCGATGTCATTACCGTTGATTGAAGAACTTGAAACATATTCGTACGGAGCCAAGGCGACCAACCTCAACACATTCCTAGAGCAGCTGGGAAAACATCCAACGGTCGTTAAGCAACAAGACTGGGCACTTATCAAAGACTTTCTCGAAGACCACATTGGATCCGATGGAGCGGAGCCGACCTTCGCAAGTTTGATTGAGATCACGTCACAGGTTTCCCGCTATTCATTCAGGGTCGCGCGGGCCACCCAAAAAAGTGGGGTCAAGACCAAAGAACCGAAAGTGGCCGCATGAACAGCCCTCTAGGATGTGTCCCGAGCCAACTTAATCCTTCCGCTCAATCTCAGTAGGTTACCGAACCGCGAGCGGTGGCGAGCGGATCCTACAATCAATCCTGATACGACCTCTCCATTTCATTTTCCACTTGTCATTTGGTATTTTCCATTTACATTCGATAAGACAAACGCAGGAGAACCCAATGCCAAATCGCACTGCCGTCATCAAAACCAGCAAAGGCACGATCAAATTTGAGCTGCTTGAGGAAGACGCCCCAAAGACAACGGAGAACTTCCGCTTGCTCGCCGAAAAGGGTTATTACAACGGAGTCATCTTTCACCGCGTGATTAACGGTTTCATGATTCAAGGCGGCGATCCGACCGGAACCGGCGGAGGCGGCGCATCAGCTTGGGGTGGAAGGTTCGCGGACGAAATCAACCGGTCATCCGAGCTGTATCGCGGTGGCTACAAGAAAGGAATTGTCGCGATGGCCAACGCCGGCCCAAATACTAACGGCTCGCAATTCTTCATCATGCACGAGGATGAGGTCAGACTGCCAAAGGACTACACGATTTTCGGACGCGTCATCGAAGGACAGGAGGTGGTCGACGCAATCGCGACAACGCAAACGGATCGCGGTGACCGGCCAAGCGAAGATGTGAAAATGGAAAAGGTGACGATCGAAGGATGATGTAGTTTTGAGTTTTGGGCTTTCAGTTTGGGATTTTGAATTTTGAGTTTTGAATTTCGGCGGCGATAAATTCCTTCGCCGCCGAAACGCTTTCTACTAACGACAGTTTTTTAGCCAGACACGCGGCGATCGCTGACGACAGCATGCAGCCGGTTCCGCGCACCGGCTGCGTTTCAATCCATTCACCACGAAAGATCTCCACTTGACCCCGGTCGTCGAGGACGTCAATCGCTTGAAAAAAGTCATCCCTCACGGTCGGCCTACTGCCTGGCCCCAACTCCTGCCTCCTGACTGCTGACTCCTGATCCAAGTGTCCGCCCTTGATCAGCACTGCACGTGCGCCCAGTTCGCGAATGCGCGCTGTCGCTTGCTGCATCTCTTCCTCACCAACAATGTTCATGCCCGCAAGTTTTTCCGCCTCCGGAATGTTCGGCGTGATCAGTCGCGCCAACGGCAAGAGATCAGTCACCAGGACTTCGAACGCTTCATCCTCCATCAATCGATAGCCTGAGGAAGATTGCCGCACAGGATCGATCACCGGCGACGGCAGATGTCCATCGCGAATCAGTCGAACAACTTCCTTCGCAAGTTCGGCGCTGGGCAACATCCCAATCTTCACGGCCGCGACCTTTAACTCTTCGACAATCGGCAGAATCTGCACGCGCAGCGACTCAGCCGTTTCGTGAACGGCCCCGAACACGCCTTGCGAATTTTGGAATGTCAGCGAAGTAATTGCGGCCGTCGGACGACAACCGAAATGCACGAAGGTGCGAATGTCCGCGATGATTCCCGCACCGCCGGATGGATCGAATCCGGCAATCGTTAAAACTGTGGGTGAGTTAAGCTGATTCTCGGCCGCCACTGCTTATTTGAATTGAAATAGCCGGCCGTCGAAATCCTGAACGCGGGGCGTCTTGCCTTTGTGAGCGACCGCGAAGCCCTCGGCACGCAAGTAACGAGTCTGCTGCGGGCTGCCCCCAGGAAATTTCGGATTCATCGACCCGTCGTCTTTGATCACCCGCCAGTAAGGAGCGATTCGCTTTTTGCCATTCGCGCGATCCTCTTCGGCAGCTTCAGCGGCGATGCGCACAAAGATGCCCGTCGTTAGCGGACAAGTCACATCCGTCCGAAAATCGTGCGCGAGCTTGCGGCGCAGCTCGCTAACCGTGACGAGCTTTCCTTTGGGCACCTTGCGGATCATCTCGTCGACGAGCTTCGGAGTAGGAATAAGCATGGTGCCGCTGCCGAAGCGGGACATCTTTGGCGGAATTTTGACTATCTTCACGTCCTGCGGCTTTGCGATTTTCTCGCGCCACGGCGTGCGGCTAATGAACTTCTTCTTCATGACTTGATTAGCTCCTTCCCTTGATGCCGCCGGCGATGCCCGACAGTTTCGTATGATCGCTGAAAAGGCTGATCCCGGCAATGCCGCTCGCGCCGGCGTTCAGGCAATCCTGAGCGTTGCCGAACGTAATGCCTCCGAGCGCCAGCACCGGAAAATTTCTGAGCGAGGTCGTGGCTGCCGACAGTCGGTCGAGACCCAAGGGTGCGCCGTACTCCAGCTTTGAAGGCGTTTCGAAGATTGGGCCGAACACGATAAAGTCCGCGCCACCGTCTCGCGCCGCCACCGCTTCATCAATCGAATGCGTTGACGCGCCGATCAGCAGCTTTGCGCCAAACGTTTTTCGAATGGTAGCGGCGTCGAGTGATCGGGCGGTGAGATGCACGCCATCGGCTCCAGCGCCGGCGGCGATGTCTGCGCGATCGTTTACCAGCAATCGCGTCGAGGTCCCGCTTGTTAGTCGCCCGGCTTGCTCACACAACTCAAACAGAACCCGCGCGGATAGATTCTTTTCTCGAATTTGAATTAGATCAATGCCGGCGGCGACGGCGGCCGAGACTTGCGTGAGAATCGCCTGGAACTCAGGACTCTTTGAAGTCGTCGATGGCTTGCTTGCGCCGCGGGTAATCAGATAGAGGATCGGTTTGCGGAACTGGAGCGCCATGCGTGGTAACCGGTTGCGGCTTCTTTTCGGGCGAGCTTTTCACAGATGGCAGCCCAGCGTCCAGCGCCCGCACCGTCTTGCGAAAATGAGTTAACTCCCAAACGCCCATTCCCAAATTCAGAATGCCTATGCCGGATACCGCTCCCCGCACCCAACCGGATGCGATAAATCGCTGCACCCCAAATCCAACCTTGCGCGAAGCCAGCAACAGGAAATAGTTGTTGCCCCAATCGCTCAATCCCCACCACCCGTGCGGCACCCATGGCAGCACAGCCAGGACGATCCCGATTTCAAAACAGAGGATGATGTAAAAAATGACTGACAGGCGTGACGACATTCGCTTGGGGTCCTTCAAACACAAAAATACCACAAAGCGGAACCTCTGTCGCTTTGTGGTAATTAAGCGGGCGAGTTACTGCGCCATGCGCGATTGCAGGGATCGCAAACGCTCGTTTACACCTCGATATGAAACGTTATTGCCGTAGATTTCCGTAAACAAATCCATCGCCCGATTCAATTCACCCGCCTGCTCATAAGCGGCGGCCAAATCAAACCGCAGTGCCTGGCGCTGATCCTCAGAGAGGTTGGGACTATCCAGGCCGCGACTCAGCCACTTGATCGCCAGTTGCGGCACGTTCTTCTTTAGAAAACAGTGGCCCAGCAGATTACAGCACTGCAAGTACCGCTGGCTTCCATCATCAGGCAAGACTAACGCGACCGCGACTTGAAATTCTTCGAGCGCTTCCTCGAACAGTTCCATCTCCTGATATGCGAGCCCGAGGTTATAGTGCGTTTCGTAATCGCCGTTGCCATTGGATTCAGCTTCGGCAGATTCTCGATACTCCTCAAACACTTCGGCGAGTTCCGGATGAATTATCTGAACCGGAAGCGGCGCGCTCCGATTCTCAACCACGGGTGCGACGATCGAATCTGACTCAACGACGTCGAAGTGTGCGAAATCATCAGAAGCCTCGGCGACCACCTCAACGCTCGCCTCCTCCAGCTCACCGTTGAGTCGACGTCGCCTTTTCTCAATGTCAGGATGCGATCCGAATTGCCGCTCGAGCAGATCCAACGTGTCGACTGCAATATCTACATAACCCTGCGCGATGTAGAAGTCGACACTCTCAAGCTCCTGGCTTCGAATCGCCGAGTGACGGTCATCATCGTTCGCGCCGGCGTCACCCTCAGGTTCCACCGACACAGACATTTCGTGGGGCTGGCCTTCAAAAGCAAAGCCCCGTTCGATTTCCATTTCATCCGAAGGCTCGGTCGTCTCACTCGCTACGGCGTTAGAAACAACTTCGTATTGATAGTCACCGTCGGGCTCAACCGTCTCGAAGTTCACTTCATGAACGTTGGCTGTCGACGATGCATCTGCTCGGAGGGAACCATCGGGGCCGGGAAGAATTTCCGCGGCAGCTTCTTCTTCGGCGCCGCCCAGCTCGCTCAACCGTTCGGCATAACGCTGTTCGTCTGGTACGAGTCTGGTCAGTTGCGTCAACGCGTACCGCTCATCAGTGACCAGGGCCGCCGCCTGGGCAGCCTCCGCCAGTTGTTCGAGCGACGCTTTCAGATTGTCCACGTCGCGCTGCCACCAGTAGATGCGCACCAGGATTCGCAGAGCTTGAACATTGTCAGCGTCTGAGGCCAGCAACTCGTTAACTACATCCAAAAGCTGCTGGTTGTTGCGTTCGGCGAGCATTTGTTCAGAAATGCTCTGAACCACTCGCGCCGCGTCCGCGAGTTTGTCTTCGCGCAGGTAAAGTCGTGCGACGTCCAGAAGTCGCGCGTAGGCAGATGAGTCTTTATCAACCAGGCCGCGGGTTGCTTCCTCCGCACGCTCGGCATCCTCAGCTTCCAGGTGTGCACTCGCGAGCACCGAAAGCAGTTCGACATCGTCGGGATGATCGGCAACCGCGGCCGCGATAATTTCAGCCGCTTCATAAGCCGTGCCCCGCGCAGTATGTGCCGACAGCAATCCGCTCAACGCGTCGTAATCTGTCGGCGCGACATCAACCGCTTTCGCAAACAAATCCACAGCTTCGTCGACGGCGTTGCGTGCCAGCATCGTATGACCGGCTTCAGTGAAGGAAGCTGCGGCGTCTCTGGACATGCCTTCTTTCAAATAGCCATTCGCCAGCTTGATTCGTACTTCTGTGTTTTGCGGATCGACGTCGGCGATCTTGCGCAACACTTCCAAACCGGCCTGCGTATCGCCTGATTTCGCGTGGGCGTCTGCGACTACGAGGTAATGAGAGCGCGCTTCCACCACCAGGTCTTGTTGCGCGTAGAGATCGGCGAGGTTCGTGGCGATCTCCAAATCGTTCGGCTGGAGCCGATCGATCTTCTTGAACATCGCGATCGCCTTCAGCGCGAATTCCTGGTCGCGATAATGATCGGCGATGCGCCGGAAACACAATACCGCGGCCGCGCTATTACCCACGCGGACGTGCAGGTCGCCGAGTATGTTCAGCGTCGTAAAATCGTTGGGCTCGTGCTCGACTAGTTGGCAATATTCCTTCACGGCCGCCGGAATCTTGCCCATCTCGAGGTATCTCTCGGCGGCACGCAGAGTCTTTTCCTTATCGAACGGCATGTTCTCAGAAGTTAACGGAATGAATTCGGGGCGAACGGTCGAACGCCCGTCTTTTATCGGAGGAACCCGAGCTTGGTGCCTGCTGAAGCGCACGGCCAGAGCGGCACTTCATACGCTAACACGGCAATTGCGGAGTGTCAACGTTGTTGTTTTATGCCAAACAACATGAACAGTGCTTTTTTGGAGAGATTTTTTAGATTACGTCCGCAAAGTTCTTCCGGCTGCGGGCAAACCACCAATACCCGAGCACAAAAGCCACCGCGGCGCACCCCGCAAAGTACGCTAACCCGATCCAATCAGGCGTTAGCCCCTCCAGCAGAATTCGTCGATAGTTGCGAACCAGAGCGGTAAATGGATTCAGGTTGATGACGCTGCGATAAGCAGCCGGCACTAACGACTCCGGGTAAATGATTGGAGTGAGATACATCCAGGCCATGAGCACCAGGCTGATGCCCTGGACGATGTCGCGAATAAAAACTCCGACCGAAGCGACGAACCAGGCAAGACCTAAAGTCGCGATCAACTGCGGCACCAGGATCACCGGCAGAAAGACAATCGTCGCGTGAACTTCGTGACGCAGAATCGCAATGGCGAACAGCAGAACGATCGTACCGAACATCTGGTTCGCGACCGCTGCGAACGTTAATGAGATAGGTAACGTCTCGAGCGGAAAGACAACTCGCTTCACCAGATTCGCATGAGAAACGATCGTGCTCGAAGATAATTGCAAAGATTCCTGAAACGCATTCCAGGGCAACAGGCCGCAGAAAAGATACAGCGCATAATCCCATTGCGAGCTACTGTTACCGAATTTAGCTTTGAAGATTCCGGAAAAAATGATCGTGAAGATCGCGATCATCACGATCGGTGTCAGCAGCGTCCACAGCATTCCCAGGACCGAGCCGCGATATCGCGCGGCCAGTTCACGCCTTGTCAGTGACAGGATGAGATCGAATCGGCGTGGAAGCTGCCATAACGGACGCCAAACGGCGCGGCGGGCTGTCTGAGCAGAAATCATGCAGGAATATTCTAACGATTGTGATCCAACCTGTCAGTGAAGCTGTTACACCGCGCGGATTGCGTCGCGAAAGGCAGTCATGAATGTCTCCATCTCGGATTGTTTACCGATCGTGACGCGCATGTGCGTCGGCAGCGCTGGAAACAAACGTCCGACTTGTACGTTCCGCTGGCGCAACGCCGTAATCAGTGGTTGCACTGGCCGCTTCACATCGATCATCACAAAGTTCGCCTGCGAAGGAATGTTCGAGTAACCGAGCTTGCCGACCTCGTCAAGAACGAATTGTTTTGTCTGCGCGTTTAGGCGGTGGCCCTTAGGTACTTGCTCGGGATCGTTCAAGCTCGCGATCGCCGCCGCCAGCGCCATGATGTTAACGCTGTCCCAGGTTTGGTGCGGCCGCATCCGCTTCATCGTCGCCGGCTGCGCCACGCAGTAACCCACGCGCAATCCCGCCATGCCATAGATCTTCGAGAAGGTGCGCGCCACGATCAGGTTCGGATGATCCTTTACCATCGGAATTACCGATTCGTAATCAGGACTGTCCGCATAATGATGATAGGCCTCATCAACCAAAATCATGCTCGACTTTGGCGTGTTGCGGATAAAGGCGTGTAGCTCATTCTTCGGCGTGATGCTCGCCGTTGGATTGTTCGGGTTGCAGATGTAGATTAATCCTTCTCTCGCGGCTGCGGACATCTTCACCAAATCATGCGCGAACGTCTTGGTGAGCGGCACCTTCAACACTTCAGCGCGATTGATTCGCGCGTGATTCAGAATCGCTTCGAAGGTTGGATCGGCAACGATCATCCGGCCTCGGCCCGGAATGAACGTCAGCGCCGGCCCGCGCGTCGGTCGCGCCAACTCGACCGGCTTTCTATCGTTCGTCATAGGCCCGGTGAAGGCAGACGCGCACACTTTCAAAATCTCGCCAGAGCCATCACCGAGCAAAATCTGATCACTATTCACGCCGTTCAACTTCGCCAGCGAATCGATCAGTGTCTCGGCATGTTCGTCCGGATATCGCCACGCGAGATCGAACGCCTCGGTCATCGCTTTCACCGCCATCGGCGAGGGACCGTAAGGGTTCTCATTCGAACTCAAGCGCACGATCGTTGCCGGCGCGCTTGACGCGATGATTGATTCAGCAGCAACCGCAGGCAATCCGAATGATGGACGTGCAGCCACCACGGCAGCTCCGACACCGAGCAGGTGCGCGAATCTGCGGCGAGACATTGAGTAGTTTTCCGGCATGGGCGAGTACCTCCGTAGGCGAGATTGAACGCGCGCATTATGCTTCACGCGGGGCTTCCTGCCAACTTATGATAGGCTGATTTGTCATGCCGAAACCGCGTTCTTCTCGTCTGTTCCCGGACATGTCTGAGACGGATAGCGCGACGTCGTCGACGCGCGCCCCGCTCCCGGATCGCATGCGTCCGCAAACGCTCAGCGAGTTCGTCGGGCAAACACAACTTGTTGGCGAAGGGCGAGTCCTCCGGCGTCTGATTGAAGGTCGGGGCATCATTCCTTCGTTAATTCTCTGGGGACCACCGGGAACCGGAAAGACAACGCTCGCGCGCTTGCTCGCCGAAAAAACTGACGCTGAGTTTGTCGCGCTGTCAGCCGTTTTCTCAGGCGTTAAGGAGTTACGCGGAGCGATTGCTGATGCGCGGCTGGCCCGCCAACGGGGACATCGCACGATTCTCTTCATTGATGAGATTCATCGCTTCAATAAAGCGCAACAGGACGCGCTGCTACCCGCGGTCGAAGATGGAACCGTGACCTTGATTGGCGCCACGACTGAGAATCCTTCCTTCGAAGTCATCAGCGCGTTGCTGTCGCGAACGCGCGTGCTGGTTCTGAATCCTTTAGACGAAAGCGAGATCGAAACTATCGTTAAGCGCGCGCTCAGCGATGAAGAGAGAGGCTTGAAGAGTCTCAATGTCGAGATGGCTGATGATCTAATCGCGCGCCTGGCACATCTATCGGGAGGTGATGCCCGCGTCGCGCTGGCTGCGTTGGACGCGGCCGCACTCGCGACTGAGCCTGACGATCGCGGGGTGAGAACCATCACCAGCGACGCGCTGGTTGAATCTCTGGGCCGGGCGCAATTCGGTTACGACAAAGGCGGCGAAGAACATTACAACCTCGCGTCCGCCCTGATCAAATCGCTTCGCAACTCAGATGTGAATGCTTCGCTATATTGGTTGGCAAGAATGATCGAGGGCGGCGCCGATCCGGTTTTCATCGCGCGGCGACTTTGTATTCTGGCTTCAGAAGACATCGGAGTCGCCGACACAAACGCGATGGTGCAGGCCGCCGCGGCCGCGGAAATCGTGCAACTGATCGGCATGCCTGAAGGGCTGTTCCCTTTGGCGCAAGCGACGATCTATCTGGCGCGGGCCCCGAAATCGAATGCCGTCTTGCGGTCTTATGCGGCGGCACATAAAGACGCGACTGAGACTGCGCGCGAACCGGTGCCGCTTCATTTACGCAATGCGGCGACGCCGTTGATGAAGCATCTCGGCTACGGCAAAGAATATCGTTACGTGCATGAAGATACGGCAGCGAAGGAAGAAATGTCGTGTTTGCCGGACAAGTTAAGAGGGCGCGTGTATTTCAAGGAAGATGGAACCACAGAGGATACAGAGGAAAACAAGTAGGCAGTAAGCAGAAGGCAGAACCAGAAGATCAATTTTGAAACTTGCAGTTTTCAATCTTCATTTTTCAATTTGGTTCAGCTTCCTCTGTGTCCTCTGTGGTTAATTTTTCATGACAACCAAGTCCCCAAAAGAACTCGCCTTCCTTCACGATCTCTACATCGCCACCGATTGGGGAGAGCGTTTCGCCGAACTGGTTGATGAACACGTAAAACTGCCGAAAGAAGGCCGCGCGCTCTACGTCGAAGCCGGTACCGGTGGTCACGCGCTCGCCTTGCAAGAGAGCGGCGGCCCGAAGCTCACGATTGTCTGCGCTGACCAGAACGAAGAGTGTTTGGAACTGGCGCGGGCAAAGGCGGCAGCTCTCCACGAATCAACTACGTTTCGGCATGAGAACCCGCCAGCACTCTCATTCGCTGATGACGAATTCGACCTCGCCCTCGGGAACTGTTCGTTTACGCCGCCCGGGAATCTGCGGCAAGCGGTTAACGAACTTGTGCGGGTGACCAAAACCCGTGGGACTGTCGCGTGTTGGCTACCGACGGCGGGCAGCTTCGGTGAATTCTTTTCAGTCTACTGGGAAGCTTTGCTCAGCGCGGGCGTTGAAGATCATGGCGCTGACGTTGAGCGCCTCATTGCCGACTTACCGGCGGCGTCTGACGTTGAGGCCTGGGCCGAAGAGGCAGGACTGGAAGAGGTCCAGTCCTGGACCGCAATCGAAGAATTCGATTTCGAGTCAGGCGAAGCGTTTCTGAGCTCTCCGCTGATTCAGCATTTTCTTTTGCCTGCGTGGCTGCAATCAATTCCCGCGGCGGCGCGAGCAAAGGTGAGCAGCGACTTGGCGCGGCTTATTGACGAAGAGCGTCACACGGGCGAGTTTGCTTTGAGCCTGAAGGCAACGTTGGTCGTGGGAAAGAAAGGGCGAGTTCAATGAGCAGTGTGCAGTGATACGACGATTGGGCCTTTCGCGCCTCCGGCGCAATCGTCTCGAGTATTAATCGATCTTCACTGCGGCGTGCGCTTCACCGGTGCACGAAGAGACTCCCAACGACTCGGTAAAGCACCAGAGCACTCAGCACAATAAACTCCCATAACAATATTTTTCTCGTGGTTGAGCTGAGAAAGCTAACGCTCATCTGCTACCGCTCAATCTTCTTCATATCGTCCGTTTTCATCTGCTGCGCACGACGGCGAGCTTCCTCAAAGAGAGCTTCATCATCAACTGACTCGAGCTTGGATCGCGGATCAGGTTTTGAGTCAGCTTCGTCAATCCCCTCTTTGAACGCCTTCTTGCTCTGACCGAGGGCGCGCGCGAGTTGCGGCAACTTGCTGCCGCCGAACAATAGAAAGATCGCCGCGACGACCAGGATGATTATCGTCGGGCTTTCGATGGCGAACAGCAGCATAGTCATAGGGGTTCTCCTTCTTAAACGCCGGCGGGGCAATAGCCCGCCTCTAACTTCACGCGCGCACGCACAGTTCGCTGTGGCCGTCTGATTCGTAGAAAAGATATTTGCGCCAAGTCTCGTCTGCCCGGCCGATGTAGCGCATGATTTGTCGATTCACGTGCAACGAAAACGCGCGCGGCCGGCGCAATAGAGCCATGCCTGATTCTTCCGGCGTGCGATTTCCTTTCTTGTGATTACAACGCTTGCAGCAGGCCACCAGATTATCCCACGTCGATTCTCCGCCACGCGAACGCGGGACGATGTGATCCAAAGTCAGCTCGGCCGGCGAAAACTGCTTGCCGCAATACTGACAGCATGAATGATCGCGCAACAGGATGTTCTTGCGCGACAGTGAGCGCCGTTCAAAGGGAATATGACGATACTCGGTCAGGCGAATGACTGAGGGCGCGTGCATCTCGATTAGCTGCGAGCGCAACATGTGACCATTGTGCTCTTCCATGCGCGCGACGCCCTTAAAGATCATCACCACCGCGCGCCGCTCAGTGCACACG
>Ga0134121_10001242_pt1 | contig 24250 bp, 17 predicted proteins | sample KB301_FD_96463 | JGI IMG/M metagenome (GOLD analysis project Ga0134121, IMG submission 96463) | Terrestrial soil microbial communities without Nitrogen fertilizer from Kellogg Biological Station, Michigan, USA - KB3-0-1 | ecosystem: Environmental > Terrestrial > Soil > Unclassified ... | reverse complement strand
CGGACTCCGCCGGCGGCCTTGACCCTGACGTGCGGCGGCGAGTGCCGCCGCATCAAGCGCAGATCCTCGTCCAACGCCCCGGTGGCGCCGTAGCCCGTCGATGTCTTGACAAAATCGGCCCGCACTTCGCCGCAGATGCGGCAAAGCTGAATCTTGTGTTCGTCCTGAAGGAAGCAGTTTTCAAAGATGACCTTCACCAACGCCCCACGGCGATGGGCCGCCTCGACGACGGCCGCGATGTCCTTGGAAACAAAGTCCCAGTCCTTGCTCAGCACTTTGCCAATGTTCACCACCATGTCCAATTCGCGGGCGCCATCGTCCATCGCCTTCTCGGACTCGGCAACTTTGATCGCTGTTACATGGCCCCCGTGCGGAAAGCCAATCGTCGTCCCCACGGCCACGGTTGAACCGTTCAAAATCGCAGCGGCCAGCTTGACCCCATAAGGCTTGATGCACACCGAAGCCACGTCGTAATCCAATGCCAATCGGCAGCCTGCCTCCATCTCGGCGTCAGTCAGCGTTTGCTGTAACAGCGAATGATCGAGCATTTTGGCGATGTTGGCGACAGTGAAATCAACCACGACGACCTCGTATTGGGGAAAGTAGGACGGCCTTCCCAGGCCGTCCATTTCTGCAAGGACGGCCTGGGAAGGCCGTCCTACGAAATCCCCGTTTATCTTATGCTGTTTGCCAGGCTTGCCGACCTCCATCCGAAATTCACCTTGTCAAGAATCCATCGCACGTTATAAGCGCCGCCAGCTGCAAAATCCGCACACAACTTGTTCCGGGAACGATTGCCACCGTCAGTGCGGATAACGCCGCGGTGAACTTGAGCCGAAAAGGAGATGAGAGGCGCCCGCTTGCGCCCGTCTCAATGCTGGGAGAGGAGGCTGCTTATGCGACCTTTGTACATCATCGGCGGTTCCATCGCTGTGCTCGCCATCGCCGGCGTGTTGGCGTGGACTCGCTTCGCGCCCGCCCAGGTGCCGGCCCCTTCGCAACCCCTGGGACCGGGTGAAGACATGACCATCACCGCGCCCGAGGTGGAAGTCCGCAGCGGCCCCAGCAACAGTTTTTACGCGACCAGCAAATTGCGGGCAGGCGACAAGGTGAAGGTGTATGCCAAGCACGAAAAAGCCACCGCCGGCTGGTTGGTGATTGAGCCGCCGGCCGGTTCGCGGAGCTGGATCAACGCCGCATATGTGAAGCGCAGCCAGGATAATCCCAGCCAGGGATATGTGGTGACCGATCCGGACCGCCCGGTGCCGGTCAAGCCGGCCAGCAGCATTAGCGACAAAGAGCCGGATGTGGAAACCGTCAAAATACAACGCGGCACGCTGGTGGTGGTCCTCGGCAAAGAGATGTTTGGCGGCAACGCCGCCTGGCTGCCGATTCAGCCGCCGGCCGGTGATGTGCGTTTCATCCCGGACAGCGCGGTCGCCAAAAATCAACCGCTGCAGCCCACGCCAAACCCTGGCGCAACGGGCTTCGTAGCGCCCCCCGGCGGCGATCAATCGATCGCGGCCCAGGCGGAAGCAAAACGGCAAGAGTTCATTCAGTCCTGCCGAATGGTCCTGGTGCAATCCTCTGATCCAGCGGCCAAGGCGCAGGCCCAGGCTTTTTTGACGGCACTGGAGAAAGCGCCCATACCACAAGGCGCGATACAGCAGCCCGGTTTTCCCAATTACAACGCATCCACTGCCCCCGGTGTGAACATTGGCGGCGGCGTCACGCCTGGCCAAACCACCGGCGGCAACACGGCCCTTTACAACGCGACGAACGTTTCCAGCGACGCCACGTGGACCAAATGGGGCACATTGCGCAAGACCACCTACCAGAAAGACGGCCTGCCGATGTATCGCCTGGACGACGAAAAGGGCGCACCGATCGGTTATGCGTTGGCCGCTGCCGGCCTGACGCTGGAACCTTATGTCGGGAAGGTTGTCTGCCTTTACGGCCCCACGGCCTACCGCAGCGACGACGCCGCTCTGCGCGTCAACTACACGATTGTCAGGCAACTGTCATTGGCGGACCGGTAACAAAGGCGAATCACGAAAAAACGAAAGACGAAAACACGAAAAAGAGGTTTTTTTCGTGTTTTCGTCTTTCGTTTTTTCGTGATTCGCTTTTAATGGTTCAAAATGAACTCATTGCTGTTCAGCATCGCCCAGTACAAATCCTGGCAATACGTGCGGAAAAAGTTATAGTCGATCAATGCCGGCCCGCCGAGCTTCATGCGTTCGGGGTCGAGCATTCGCGCCAGCTCCTTGGCGGTCGGCGGCCGGTTCAAGCCAGCAATGAACAACTCCTTTACCATGGCTTCCTGGGTGGCCCGCGGAATCGCTCCGCGGAGGGTCGAGATCTTCTTGAGCGTGTTGGTCACCAGGCCGCCCGTGTTGTCCATGATGGCGTTGTTGATCTCTTGGCCGTTCATCATCAACAAGGCCTGCACGACGGTGCCGTTGAAGTTTCCTTCGTTGCCCTCGTCGTCGCCGAAGTTGACGACCAATTTATTGAGCCAGTTCTCGCGCAGCTTCTTTTTGGCGTCACGGTTTTGGCCGTCTTTGGCGTCGGTGGCCGTCATCAAGGAATCGAAGAGTTGCTCGGGCGTCATGGCCTTGAGCAACATCCTGCTGAAAAACGGCTCGGCGTCTTGCTTGTTGTTGGTTTTGTTGGACTGACTTTCGAGGCCATAGGCCTTGCTGTTGCAGATCCAGCGGATCAGCTCGCGCGGGTTGTGGTTGTACTTGGCGGCCCAGTCCTTGGAGAGTGTTTCCAGCAGGACGGGATGCGAAGGCGGGCTGTGGTCGCCGAAATCGTCCACGTCCTTGGTGAAGCCGCGGCCGAAGAAATGGCCCCACATGCGGTTGACGAACGCCTTGGCGAAATAGGGGCTGGTGACGATCTTCTTGGCCAATTCCTGGCGCCGTGTGCCTTCCAGCTTGGCGGGCATTTTGGTGCCGTCAAGGAAGGCCGCCTTGGTGTACTCGACCAGACCGCTACGGCGTTCGTAAGGCACCAGGCCCTTGGCATTGAAGGTCGGATTGTCCTTTAGCTCATACTGGTTATCGTCGGCGTTCTTTTTGTTCTTGGGCATGCCCGGCCTGATCGGTGCGTCAACCTGTCGCAGGTAAGCATTGATTGACCAGAAGTGCTCCTGACGCCATTCGTCGTTGAAAGGGTGGTCGTGGCACTGCGTGCACTGGGTGCGCAGCCCCAGGAAAAGCCGGGTGATGCGCGAGGTGACGGGGACCATGTCCCACTGGCCGTTGACAGTGGGATTGCCCGGCAACTTTTCGCCTAAGTGGGTCAGGATAAAATTGACGGCCGGAGCGTCACCGTCGCCGTTGGTCTTGCCGGTGGCCGAAATCAAGCTGGTGGCCATTTTGGACCAGTCGGCATTTTTCTTGTCGAATTCATCGGTGAGCCAGACTTGCATTTGCTCGTGATGGAGCTTGAGGCTGGTTCGCGTCATGAGCAGATTGGTGAAGATGTTGGCGAAGTTGTTGGCGTATTCCTCGCTTTTGAGCAGCTTTTCAATGAGCATGCCGCGGCGCTGATCGGCCGGCCAGGCCATGAATTCCTTGATCTCGGCCGGCTTGGCGATGCGGCCGATGATGTCGAGCGACACGCGGCGAATGAACTCGTAATCAGTCGAGCGCTTGGCCGGCTCGATTTTGTTTTCTTGCCATTTCTTTTCGAGTTCGGTGTTGATCAATTTGACGTGATCGACGCTGCCGGCGATGATGACATCGGGTTTGCCCTTGATTTCAATGCCCGTTTTGGGGTCGATTTTCTGATCGCCCTTTTTGGGATCAGGCTGGGGGTCGGCCTTTTTGACCTGGGCATCCACTTGTCGTTGGGCCAGCGGTCCCGCCAACATTCCGCACAAAAACATGAGGCCGACGCCCACAAAGAGGCTGCGCCGTCGCGATGACTCGAACATTTGTCTATTCTCCCGAGGGGCGATCAACCGGCAGAGATGAATACCAGTGTACCGAAAAGCGCCTGCGGGCACAATTCGGTTAGCGCGTGTGTCTGCCAATGAGACGCAAGCCCAGGGGCGAGAGTTCCACGGCCCCAGCGTGTAGAATAACGGTAAAGCCCCTGGAGTGGACGTATGATGACGCCCATCGAGATCGAACGGTTGCAGAAAAACGTGCGTGAGTCCACAACCCAAGACCTGCTGGACCGCGTGACCGTTTACCGCGACGGCATGGAGCCGGTGGCGCTGCGGGTGATCGAGGGGGAATTGCGCGGCCGCGGCGTGAGTTGGGACGACATCGAAAAGCACGGCAGCGGCGCCCGCGAGGTAACTCTCATGGACAACCAAGGCATCGCGCTGAAATGCAGCTTTTGCCCGGCCCCAGCGGTTGCCGAGGGCTGGGGCTGGCACTGGATGTGGGGGCGGATACCAGTGTTTCCGCGGTGGTTTCGATATTGCAAGGGGCATGAGCCGGCGGCAAAGGTTTAATACCTTTCGGCAAGTGGACCGCCGACAAATTCACGCACTGCGCTTGCGGGCAAGCAGCGCCCGCACCTTGGGGACAAGCTCGGTGGGAATGTCCATCAGCGTAATGTTCTCCGCCTTCAGCGCCGCCTCGATCTCCGCATGCTCCTCGTCTTCCGTTTGATTCTCGTAGTGCGCTATGACATCCTTGACCCGTTTTTCATCCCAGCCGGGCGGATATTTCTGTTTTTTCATGACCGTTTTCTCCGTTGTCGGCGGCGGAAGGCTCGTTTGGCCGCTATCAAGCGATGCAATGGCTCCCAGAAATGTCAGCCACGCTCTCGCCAATCGGTTACATCCTGCCCAAACTCCTCCACTGGGTTCCGCTTGGTGTACTCCATTGTCTCGTTGAAGCAATATGTGACGTACCGCCAATCAGGGTTGCAGTAAAGCAAATAGTAGCCTTGTATACCTTCTCTTACGCAGATCGCCAGGTTCTGGACTGGCTCCAAAGGGCGCCGCCCATCAGGTGGCGCAACGTAACCCTGGGGAAGAATCGGACTTGGAAAGAAGCCGTACTCCAAAACCGTGAACCCATCGATTTGCTGTGGTACGTCCATAGCCAATGAAGCGAATTATTAGGCGGCTCTCGGAAAATAGGTTCCCGATTTGACCGCGTAGCAATCAAATGACGGTAGGCAGAAGATTTATGGCCTGCGCTCCGGTGAGGGCGTGGCGTAGCCACGCCTGAAAGATGCTGGCTCAAATGTCGCTACGCGACGCAGGCAACAACTGGCCCGCGTCCAACCGGCGTTAAAACGCCGGCCTACCATCGCGGGACCGCTACGCGGTCGAGCCCCTGATCGACAAGTTATTATTCGATTGTTACCGAGGACGTGCCAGCTCCAAATCATTCCGGTGCCTCCACCCGCACCGTTGTCCTCAACGTCTTCTCGCCAACAACCAACTGCACCGTGTATTGCCCCGGCGCCACCAATCGCTTGTCGCCACCGACTTCGCGCAAATCCCATGCCACCTTCTGCAACCCGGCCCCTTGCTCACCCTTGAGCGATGCAAAGGTCTTGCCGCTCTTGGGGTCAATCAGGTTAATGGTCACCGGCTGCTTGGCGGCGTCCTTGAGGTAATAGCAAATCGTCGCCCCATAAGGCGGATTGGGCGCGGCATAGCCCGCGTCCATGCCGCCTTTTTTCATCTCGAATGCCGTCGCCGGCCGCACGTCGAACAGATGCACGTCGCTGGCCAGCACGTTGGGCGTCATTTGCTCCAAATGCGAAATGTCCACGACATAAATGCTGCGGCCGTGGGTGCCGATCACCAGGTCACGGTCGCGCGGATGGATGAGCAAGTCATGAACCAGGACTTTGGGCGGAATGCCGGTCTTCATGTGGTGCCAGCGCTGGCCGCCGTCGAGTGAGCCGTAAACGCCCCATTCCGTACCGACGAAAAGCAGATTGGGGTTCTTGGACGAATCGCGGATGCAGTGCAGATTGCCTTCCTTGGGCAAGTCGCCGCTGACCGATTTCCAGGAAGCGCCATAGTCCGTCGTCTTGTAGGCGTAGGGTTTCAAGTCGTCGTTGCGATGGCGATCCACCGTGAGATATGCAGTGCCCTCGGCGTGCTCGGAGCAATGCACGCGCGTGATCCAGCTGAAATTGTCCTTTTCCTTGGCCAGGATCGGCACGTTTTTGGTGACTTCCGTCCAATTTTTGCCGCCGTCGCGGGAGATGTGGACACGGCCGTCGTCGGTGCCAACCCACAACACTCCGGCTTTCTTCGGCGATTCGGCGATGGTGGTAATGGTGTGGCCGGTGTCGGCCGCCACGCCGCCGCGGGAGAGATCAGGGCTGACTTTCTCCCAGTTGTCGCCGCGATCCGGTGATTTGAAGAGATACTGGCCGCCGAAATAGACGGTCTTGGAATCGTGCGGCGAGAGCAAGATCGGCGAGTTCCAGTTGAAGCGGTAATCCCCTCCCTTGGGCCGAATGCCTTTGCCCCCGCCCATGCCCATGCCGCCGCCACCGCCCGCTTTGAGATCGACGCGCTGGAGTGCTCCCATTTGCGATTCGCAATAAACGGTGTTCGGGTCGTTGGGGTCTGCCTGGCAATAGAAGCCGTCGCCGCCGCCGATGGTGCGCCAATCGGCGAGGGCGATACCGGTTTCATTGTGTGTCGCGCTGGGGCCTCCCCAGCTGCCGTTGTCTTGGAGGCCGCCGTAAACGTGATAAGGCTTGCGCATGTCCACACAGATGCCGTAAAACTGGCCAATCGCGAAGCCACGAATTGCCTGGAAGGTCTTGGCTCTGTTCTTGGAGACGTAAAGGCCGCCGTCGTTGCCCAGGATCAAATGATCGGAGTTCTTGGGATTGATCCACAGCGCGTGATGATCGGCATGGCCCGCCTGGGCGTTGCTGAACGTTTTGCCGCCATCGGTGGAATAAGTGAACGACACCGCCAGCACATAGACACGCTGGTCGTCGTTGGGATCGACGCGAATCTGACCGAAGTAAAAGCCGATTTCCGGGCTGGGATAATGATTGGAAACGCGGGCCCAGGTGGCGCCTTTGTCGTCGGAGCGGAAGATGCCGCTGGCGTTATCGCCGCCCTTGGCGGCGCCGCCCATGCCTTTGCCCTTGCCGCCCTGATTGGTTTGAACAATGGCGAAGACCGTATTGGGGTTCTTGCGGTAAACGCTGATGCCGCAGCGGCCCAGCAGGCTGGTGGGCAGGCCGTTTTTGAGGCGTTCCCAGGACTTGCCGCCGTCGATGCTTTTGTAAAGGCCGGCGTTGGGTCCGTACTCGGTCCGTGGCGTCGAGCCGGACATGGCGTCGCGGCGATAGGTATACATGCAGGCATAGAGCACGTCCGCCTCCGAAGGGTCCATCGCCAGGTCGGTGCATCCGGTGCTGTCGTCAAGATATAACACGCGCTGCCAGGTCTTGCCGCCGTCGGCCGTCTTGTAGACGCCGCGTTCAGGGTTACCTCCAAAGGCATGGCCCATAGCCGCCACGTATACAATGTCGGCGTTTTTGGGATGGATGACGATGCGGGCAACTTGCCGTGATTCCTTGAGGCCCATGAATTTCCACGTCTGGCCGCCGTCGGTCGATTTGTAAACACCGTCGCCGGCCGACATGCTGCGGAGGATGTTGCCTTCGCCGGTGCCTGCCCACACCACGGCAGGATTGGATTGCGCTGCTGCCACAGCGCCCATGCATAAAGAACCGCCGGACTGATCGAAAACGGGGTTCCAGGTGGTGCCGCTGTCAGTTGTCTTCCAGATGCCGCCAGTGGCGGCGGCGAAGTAAAAGACCGCGGGATTCGATTCGACGGCCGCGATCTCGACGACGCGGCCGCCCATGTTGGCCGGGCCGATGCAGCGGGCCGCCACGGCGTTGAAAAGCTGCGCCTCCCGCGATTCGGCGGGCTGGCTAACGATGATGTTGGGCAGACAAAAGAGGGCGACCGTGCAGATCGCCAATGTAGCCAGGGGCCTGCGGAGAGTCATGATGGGAGTCTCGGGTTAATGGGGTTTGCGGACGAGCCGCCGGGTTTACCCCGGCGGGAGGCCGCCGGCATAAAGCCGGCGGCTCGTAATTGCCTTGGTTGGATTGGGCGCATCATCCTTTGCCCTTCTTGCCGCCGCCTGCCCCGCCTTTATCCTGCGGGAATAGGCTTGCAGACGGCGGCTCGACGCCAAGCAAATGCCGCACAAAGTAGTCATAGGTTCGGCGGGTCACATAGGCGCCGGAAACGGCGTGCTTCTTGGTCGGCATGATGAGCAGATCAAAATCCTTGTTGGCCTTGATGAGGGCGTCCACCACCTTCATGGTGTTCATGTTCGGAGACACGTTGTCATCTACTTCGCCATGAATCAAGAACAGTTTGCCCTTGAGGTTCTTGGCGTGGGTGACGTTGGACTGATCGACATAGTAATCACCGACCGGCCAGCTCATCCATTGCTCGGTATAGGGCAGATTGTAGCCACGCGGGTCGTGATTGCCCGAGGACGAGACGGCGACCTTGTAGAAATCGCCGTGGGTCAACAAGGCCCGCAGTGACGAATAACCGCCGCCGGAATGGCCGTAAATGCCAATTTTATTCAAGTCAATGTTGGGGTATTTCTTGGCCAGGGCCTTCATCCAAAGAATCCGGTCCGGCAAGCCGCAATCCCCATTATTTTTGTAGGAAACATCGTGAAACGCTCGCGAACGATTGGGCAAACCCATGCCGTCGATGACCACGACGACAAAACCCAGCTCGGCCAGGGCCTGGCGTGCCGAGAACGTTTCCCACTTGTGAGGCGCGGTTGTAGTCCAAGGCCCGGCGTAGATGTACTCAATCACCGGGTATTTCACTTTGGGATCGAAGTGCGTCGGGAAATAAGCAACGCCCCAGATATCGGTTTTGCCGTCGCGGCCCAAAGCGCTGAACGGCTCCGGCAGCTTCCAGCCGGCTTGCAACAGCGCGCTGATATCGGTCCGTTCCACTTCGCACACAAACGAACCATCGGAAACGCGGCGCAGATTGGTGACCGGCGCCATGTCGTTGCGGCCATAGGTGTCGAGCACATATTTCTTGTCGGGCGAGTATTCAATGGTGTGGTTGCCGTTGCCTTCGGTCAGGGCCACCAATCCGGTGCCGTCGAAGTTGATGCGATAGTGATGCAAGAAATGCGGATCTTGATCGAGATTGCGGCCGCTGGCGGCGAACCAGAGTTGTCGTTTTTTCTGATCGACGAACTCCAGATTCCGCACCACCCAGGGGCCTTGCGTGATCTGGTTTTTGACCGCGCCTTTTTTGACGTCGATCAAGTAAAGATGATTCCAACCGTCGCGCTCCGACATCCACAGGATTTCGTTGGTGTCGTCGAAATATTGCAAGACGTGCCAGGCCTGCTTGGTTCCCGTGGTGCGCACGATGCGCGTGGGGCTTTTTTCGTCGATGATGTCGCGCACCTTGCCATTGGTGGTGTCAACCTCGACAACGCGCACGCGCTGATGGCCACGGTAAATGCGCTCGAACGAAAATTTGGATTTGTCGGCGTCCCAGTGCAGCGTGGGGAACGGACCGAAGTCGATTTTTTCGAGATCCGCCTTCATTGATTTCTGAGACGCGATATCGAAGACGAACATTTCGCGCGTGTCTACTTTGTCTCCCGGGGTTCGATAACCCTTTTCCTCGAAGGTGGGCCGGAATTGGCCCTTGGGAACGGAGTCGATGAGATAGCGCTTGGGGTTCTCGCCAGGATCGGTTTTGAAATAAACGAAAGACTTGGACGAGGGCGACCAGCGAATGGTGCCATAAGCATTTTTCTCGACGCCGTCCTTGGTGAGCTGCGTCACCTTGCCGGAACTGACTTCCTTGAGATAGATATTGTAGTCCTTGGTCTCGACGACCCATTTGCCGTCCTTGGATTTGGCATCGCCCGGGCCGTCTTTCTTGCCGCCGCCACCCTTTTTCTTCTGTTGGGCGGGCGTGAAGGCATCCCAATCGTCCTCGTCCCAGTCGAATTGCCAGGGCTCCTCGATGATGTCCCACGGCGTCAGGTCAAACGGCTCGTCGTCGATCTTTTTCTTGTCCGGCGGCGGCTCATCCTTCTTGGCCTCGGCCTTGCCGGTCTTGACGATCTCATAGCTGGTCAGATTGCACTTCCAATTGGAACTGGCCGCCGTGAATTCGATGGCTTTGTTTTCATCCACAAACTTGATGGCGTTGAACGGCAAAGCGTCTGCCGTGTACATGGCAGAGTTTGCTTTGGACAGTGATTCGGCGAGCTTCTTGTGGTCAAACGCCGGGCCGCGTGTGCCTTTTTCCGCATCGACAAGGATGAACTCCTTGGTATTGCCCTTGAGATCGTTCTTGAACCAGAACTTGGTGTTGTTGGCGAACCAGTTGGGCGTCATGGTGTGGACGCCGCCTTCGCCCTTTTTGTCGGCGGCTTGCTTGGCGTTGACGAGCTTGAAGACGCGATTCTTGGTCATCGTCTGGAGCTTGTTGGCCTTGTCGTAGAACTTGCTGATGTCCTGCGTGGCCTGCTCGTCGGCGGCAACGCCGTGAGTGAATTGGCTGTAAACGACCAAGCTGGCGGCGGCCAAGAAGAAGGTAAGCAAAGGCAGGCTTCTGCGATTGCAAAGAGGGCGGGGCAACATGGTTGTCTCCACAAGAGGCTCAAGGGCTGGTTACCAGATTTCCTTGTTATTGTGGTTGGCGTGGGCTGGCGACGCAACAAAAAAGGCGGCGAAAACTCTTTTGTGTTGTCAGCAAACGTGGTTGTTGCTCCACACTGGAAATCACTGTGCCGATCGGCACAACGGGCGCACCATAGCTTGGTATGCAATCTTCGTGGTGGGATCTACATATTGGTGGGGATAGTCGGCGAAGCCGAAGCGCTGATAAAAGCGAATGGCTGCCTGGTTTTTGGGATGCACGAAAAGTCCAATCACAGGCTCGATATCGGCCATTTCCTGAGCTTGCGCCAGAATGAATTTGAGAATCTGAGAAGCATAACGATCTTCAGGCGGACCGTGGGGCAATCCCCAATAGGACCGACGGACGGCTACAGCGGGAATCAGTGCCAGATGGCGCTTTTTTCCCATCGGATCCGGATACGCCCAACGGGTTTTCCCCAAAGATCCAAAGCCAACCAAATTGCCGTCGGCATCAGCGAAGAGCCAAACCCGGGTGCCTTTTTCGAGGAACGCCGGCGCTTCCACTTGCAGCCAAATAGCCAGTTCTTGTTGATAATCCTCGTCGCCGCAGTCAAAGTCGCCGACGTCGCCTAGCAACTCTGGCGTGAAGGGGATGGCAACCAAGACGTCCACACGAGCACCCCATGAAATGAAACGGTCAGGAATTGGCCTTACCCGAGGCGGGACGCTTCAAGAAAGAGCGATCCTTCACTTGCAGGGGACTTTCGATTCGGGGAGGAGGATTCTCCTTGGTTGCTTCCAGCATTTCATCCAAGCGGTTAGCTGCCTCGGGAGAAAGGGTCATATCGCGGAGCCCAACCGACATGGATAAACGCGGCGGGGCCCACGCCGAAATGACATTTTCTGCCAGGGCTGCGCATTCGCGAAGTTTGGCGGCGCCTTCCACGGTTCCAAAACGCGATTCGAGTTGTGGGAGAGAGTCGGCAAGAACATCCCTGGTTGTCGCAAGCCAATTCCGAAACCGGCCTTGGTGGTCCTGGTTGTCTTCCAAGGCAAAAGGAACGATGCCGCGGAATACTTGATCGCGCCAGGCCTGCTCGCGTTCGCGTAGCATATGAAAGATGTTGATGCCCACCGCGATTGCATCTTCCCAATCCCGGCAAGCCATGGCTTCCGCATGGCGTTTTTTCCAGGACTCGCCGTAGGCCTCCAACTGCCGATATACAGGCGAATTGTGCTTGTCCACGGTGGTCATCGGAAGGTTCCATGAGCCAAGGCTTTTTCAGCACGCAACAATAAACACCATTCAGCCTTGCGGCTTGTCGCCCACTATACCATAGCCGTTCAGCGGCTTAAAGATGAGGAATGAAAAGATAAGGAGATCGAGGCCTGCTTGTCGAAGCTTAGGCCTTGTCCCCCGGCTTCATTTCCCCATTCTCCATCACCTTAATCTCCACCCCCGGCTCCTGTATGTGATACACCAAATGCTTCGGCAAATAGCAGCGCAGCCGCACGCGGTTGTCTTGATACTCCTGCCGGTAAATCTCCGCGTGGGCCGCCAGATACGCCTGCACCCGGCCGTGGCTGGCGTCCATCTCCACCTCCACATCGGCGAAATCGGCGCTCAGGGCCTCGATCACACCATCGCGCAATTCGTCCAGACCCTGTCCCTTGGCAGCGCTGATCGCGATGGAACGGCGATGCTGGCTCATGAGCACATCGAGATAGGAACGATCCTTGAGCTGATCGACCTTGTTCAATACCAACAGCGTGGGTTTGCCCTCGCAGCCGATTTCTTTCAGCACCTTGTTGACCGCGTTGATCTGTTCCTCGGCAAACGGATTGCTGGCATCGACTACGTGCAACAAGAGCCGGGCCTGGCGCGTCTCTTCCAGGGTCGCCTTGAACGACGCGATCAAATGGTGCGGCAATTCGCGGATGAAGCCGACGGTGTCGCTGAGCAGCACTTTGCCCCAATCGGACAGCCGCCATTGGCGAGTGCGGGTGTCGAGCGTTGAAAACAGTTTGTCCTCGGCCAGGACGCCGGCGCCGGTCAAAGCGTTCATGAGCGTGCTTTTGCCGGCATTGGTGTAACCCACCAGCGAGACGGTGTGCTCTTCAAAGCGGCTGCGGACCTCGCGGGCTTTGCGGGCTTGCACCTCGGCGAGGCGATGTTTCAAATCGCGGATGCGTAAGGCGACGAGACGGCGGTCCTCTTCCAGCTGGGTTTCACCAGGGCCGCGCAGGCCGATGCCGCCGGTGTAGCTCTTGAGATGCGTCCACATTTTGCGAAGCCGCGGCAGCGAGTATTCCAGCTGGGCCAGTTCCACTTGCAGGCGCGCTTCCACGGACCGTGCCCGCGTCGCAAAAATGTCGAGGATCAATTCGCTGCGGTCGATGACTTTGACGCCGGTGGCTTTTTCGAGATTGCGGACCTGGGCGGGTGTGAGGTCGTTGTCGAAAATGACAACGTCGGCTTCGGCGGCCTGGACTTGTTCGACCAGTTCTTGAACCTTGCCCTTGCCGATGTAGGTGCCGGGAATGACGGTTTGACGCTTTTGCAGGAGACTGCCAACGATGACGGCCCCGGCGGTGGTGGCGAGGCCGCGCAACTCCTCCAGGGGATCGTCACCCAGCCACTGACGATGCGGCAAGGCGACGCTGACCAGAAAGGCGCGTTCAAGATGGACACTGAGTTCGTCGCGGGTTACGTCGAGAGTCACGGTAGGTGAGCGAGCCTCCTTTCAACCCATTGTACGCGGATGGGCAAACGGCAATAGCGGAAAAATCGTCACAACTGGCGAGGCGAGCGGCGTAAGCCGCCGGATTGCGCGGGCTAACTCCGTGGCTTATGCCGCTCGGCTCGCCAGTGGATTGACACTGCCGGCGCAAATTGTCTATACTTCATCCAAAGCACCCGTCTGCGTCTCTCATGCCGTTTTAATCACTTCACGGCGGAGCAGACGGCGTAGTTCGGGGTTTAATACTCTAGCCGCCACGGGATGGTCTCGACGATAGCATTGTGACCCGTGGATAACTCGGCAATTTCAACACCAAAAGGCGGGCTCGGAACCCGATCAGGCCGCACATGTCCGAACATTCGCTGCCCTATGCGAAAGATCCGTTCGCGGAGCCGGTGCTGCCCTCATCCAACGGCATCGATTTCGATCGGCTGTTGGACAATGCCCCCGTCAAAACCGACGAATCGCCGACCTGCATCACCAAAGGCGTGCCGACGCAGACTTATGTGGCGCCCGGAGGTGACCCCGCCGCCATGGGCGGCAGTGTCCGTGGCCGCAAGCTGGCCCATTTCGAGTTGCTGGAACCGATCGGCGTCGGCGGCATGGCGGCGGTGTTGCGCGCCCGCGACATGCAGCTTGACCGTTTCGTGGCCTTGAAGATCCTGCCTCCGGACATGGCGGCCGACCCCGAACACGTGGAGCGTTTCCACCAGGAAGCGCGGGCCGCGGCCAAGCTCGATCATGAGAACATTGCCCGCGTTTACTTCTGCGGCGAGGATCAGAAACTTCATTTCATCGCCTTCGAGTTCGTGGAAGGCCAAAACCTGCGGACGCTGCTGGAACAACAAGGCAAAGTGTCGGTGCCGGACGGCATTCATTACATGTTGCAAATCGCCGCCGGTCTGGCCCACGCGGCGGCGCGCGGCGTGGTCCATCGTGACATCAAGCCTTCCAACATCATCATCACGCCGGGCGGCCGGGCCAAGCTGGTGGACATGGGCCTGGCCCGCAGCCATGGACAACAAGACAAACGCCAATTGACACAATCGGGCGTCACGCTGGGCACCTTTGATTACATCTCGCCTGAACAAGCATTGGAACCGCGCGACGCTGACGTTCGCAGCGACATTTATTCGCTGGGTTGCACTTTCTATCACTTGCTCACCGGCCAGCCACCGGTGCCCGAGGGCACCGCCGCCCGGAAGCTGCACCACCATCAGCACGTCGCTCCTATCGACCCGCGCCAGCTCAATCCCGCGATTCCCGATGAGATCGCGATGATCTTGCAGCGCATGATGGCCAAGAATCCCCGGGACCGTTATCAGCGTGCCGAGCATTTGGTGCAAAATCTGGTGGAAGTGGCTCAGAAAACCGGCGGCGTGGATGTGCCGGCCAGCGGCATCTTCCTTGACGCACCGTTGCCCAGCCCGCCCCAGAAGCGGCCGTTGGTGTTGGCCGCCATTGCTGTCGCCGTGCTCGGCATTTTTGTGCTAGCGGTGGCGGTGACGACGCCGCGAAGCCAAAGTGTGACGCCGCGGCCCAGCAAGCCGTTGCCCCAGGACAACGTGCTTCCCGGCAAGCTGCCCGGCGTCGGCGGCACCAAGGATTTGCCCATCGGCGACGACACCCGCCGGGTTTCCACCGAAGAGGAGTGGAACCAGGCCCTCGCCGAGGACCGGCCGCTCAAGATTATCCTGCAAAAAGATCTTCGCTTTAATGAGCCTACTGGCCCGTATCGCGGCGGCAGCAAACGCTCGCTGATCGTCGAGTCGGATGACCCCAAGAAACCGAAAACGCTCCACTTCGTCTACTCGTCGGAGTCCGAGAACCCCACGCAGTTCTGGGCCGGCCTGGCGATCGAAGGCGGCACGGTTGATTTCCGCAACATTTGCTTTGTGATTGAGGCCAAACACACTCCCCGTCAGTTGGCGGCCGCCGTCGTGGTCACGGGCGGCCAGGTGACCTTCGAGCGCTGCGCTTTCGGCCAAAATGTTCCGCCCGCGGAGGACGGTTTGATTGCCCGCCGCGCCAGCATGGTGCCGATCGCTTCCGTGGCGGCGTGGAAACCGACCCTGGAGCGGCCGCCGCTTATTTTTCGAAACTGTTATTTCAGCAGCGGTCAGGCGGCGGTGTCGGTTTATGGCAGTGCCCACATCATCCAGTCCAATTGCGCCTATGGCCCGCATGCTTGCTTGTTTCACCTTTGGGGGCAGGACAAGGACGACAAAACTGAACTATTTCTCAGCAACATCTCGGCCCAGGTTGCTCAGGGGCCGGCGTTTCGCCTCGATGACAATGTCAATTGCGTCCTCGGCGTTCAGCACAGCATCTTTTCCTGCCCCGACAACGCTAGCTCCCGCGACCAGCCCGATCTCATCCGGGAAACGGGCGTGACTCGTGCCGTCAAATACGAAGGCAAGCGCAATGCCTACCACCAACTCGAATCCTACTGGCGCAAGCCCAGCGGCAAGGACGAGCCGGAGGGCGCCGATTGGAAGGGGTTCAAGGACCGCCTCAAAGCCACTGGCGGCAGCGATGTCGGCTCCAGCCAGTTGAAAGTCAGTCCGTGGGCCAAGTCGAACGTTGGACCAGAAGACGAACCGAAAACAGCTTTCCTCATCGACGACAAGCTGCCCGAGTTGCGTCAGAAGAATGACGAGAAACGTGCGATCGGGGTCCAGGATATTTGCGCCTGGGGGCCGCTTTATCCCGCGGCGGGATTGCCGCCCGTGGATGGATCGCGTCCCGGCGATACCGCATTCAAGCTCGGCCCCAAGCAGCGCCTGGTCGATCCGTCGGGGACGGTCAAGGGCGATGCTCGCGTGCACAAGAAAATCGAAGCCGCTCTCATCGAAGCGGAACAGGATGATGTCATTCTCATCAAGTATCACGGTGAAATCACCATCGATCCGACCGTGTTGACCGACAACCGCCGGGTCAAACTCAAGCCTTACGGCGATTACAAGCCGATCCTGGTGCTGGGCAAAACCACGGAGAAAACGGCCTCACTCATCCAGCTGCACCACAGTCAGATCGAATTCGAACAACTGGAGTTTTTGCTGCGGCCTGACGCCCATCATCGCTCGGTGTCGATCGTCAGCCTGGGCGCGGAAAGCGTTTGCCGGTTCAAGCAATGCGTCATCACGCTGGACAGCGCCGATTTTCCCGCCGCCGAGATGGACGTGGTCACGTTGCTCGACTTGCATGATTCCATCAAGATGCCCGCTTCGGGGGCGCATGCCGAGGTGAAGTTTGAAACCTGCTTTGTGCGCGGCCGGGGCGACCTGGTTGATGTCCGTGCCAGCAGGCCGTTTGAACTGGATCTGGAAGGCAGCCTCATCAGTCTGGAGGGTTCGTTGCTGAGCGTGCATCCGCACAATGGCGATGCGATGCCGTCCGATGGCCGGGCCAAGGTGCGTCTGAGCAAAACGACGATTTACCTTGCCGATCCGGCCCTGCGGCTGGTTTCCGCGCGGATGGGCCGCAATCTTTTGTTCACGGAGGTCAGCGCCGGCAACTGCGTGTTCGCCGCCGGCGGGGCCAAGCCGCTGGTCCGGCTCGATGGACCGGAAAACGCGACACAGTTGAAAATGGTGCTCGGCTGGTCCGGCGCTGCCGCCAGCGCTTATTTTGGTTTCGACAAGCTGCTCGAGCAAGCCGGCGAGGGCAGCACGCCATTGGTTTATCACAGCGACGAATGGAAAACTTTTGCCGAACCGGGCGTCGACTCCCGCTTCGGCAACGCCCTGGATCCCGCTGCTGGGTCAGATCGCAGTTTCGCCCAGCTGTTGCCCGGCGATTTCACGCTGCCGCAAGAGCTGTCGGCTTTTGGCGCTGCTCTTGAGCCGTTACCGCGGCCGACCGTGGAAGTGAAGGGATCATCTCCCCGTCATTAACAATGCACGAGCGGCGGGGTTTATCCCCGCCGGGCCAAGCCCGGCGGCTCGTCAATGGTCGTGGTTGCGGTGCATTTTCGATAGGACGCCCACGCCTGGGCGAAATCTCTTTTCAATAACTGCGCCAACGCAAGCATTCGGAAGGAAGCGCGGTCCGCGCGTAAAGCGTGCGCGAGCGTTCCCTGGGCCAGGCAGGCGTCCGCTTGGCCACGCCCAGCGTGTTGTTCGGCCGATGCCAAGTGCGCGGCTCGATCGCGTTCCAGGCAAGTTAATAGGAACAAATCCGCCTTGCAACGACGGCACTGGTCGGTGCGATTGTCGGAGGCCCGGCAAACTGGACAGCGCATGTGTTGATCCCCCTTGGCAACGGGACAACGGACAGCTTTGTTGTACCGCATCCGATCCGCCTTTCCAGCGGGGGCGGCGGCGTGCTAGAATCTTTTTCATGTTGACCATCGAAGCCGCACAAACTGTAGTCCTGGATCATGTTAGCGCGCTGCCGCCCGCGACGGCGGCGCTCGCCGATGCGCCTGGCCTGGTGTTGGCCGAGGATGTCGTCAGCGACCTCGATATGCCGCCCTATGACAAGGCGATGATGGACGGTTATGCAGTGCGCCTGGCCGATCTGCCCGGCGGCCGCGGCACGCTGACGGTCATCGAGGAAATCACCGCGGGCAAGACACCGAGCCGGGCGCTGGGGCCAGGCCAGGCGGCCAGGATCATGACAGGTGCGCCAATTCCCTATGGGACTGACGCGGTGGTGCAAGTGGAGCGAACGCACAGCGGTGTGGATGGCCAGGTTCAAGTGAATGATCCCGGCGTGAAGGCGGGTCAACATCTGTTGACGCGCGGCCGTGAGATGCGGCTGGGTGATGTCGTGGTGCGGCGCGGCACTGTGCTGCGGCCGCAGGAAATAGGAGTTTTGGCCACCGTGGGACGGCCCAGCGTTCAGGTAATACCACGGCCGAAGGTGGCGGTGCTGCCGACCGGCGATGAACTGGTCGAGCCGCATCAAAAGCCCGGCCCTGGCCAAATTCGCAACGGCAACGGGCCGGCCTTGGTGGCTCAAATCGTTCGCGGCGGCGGCGTGCCCCGTTACCTGGGCATCGCCCCTGACCAGCTGGACTCTCTGAAGGCGATGATCGCCAGCGGATTGCAAAGCGATGTGTTGCTCCTGTCCGGCGGCGTGTCGGCAGGCAAGCTGGATTTGGTGCCGGATGTGCTTCGCGAGCTGGGAGTCCAGGCCCATTTTCACAAGGTCGCCATGAAGCCGGGCAAACCTCTGTTGTTTGGCACGCGCGACAAGACCCTAGTCTTTGGCTTGCCGGGCAATCCGGTCAGCACGTTTCTTTGTTTTGAATTGTTCGTGCGGCCGGCGCTGCGTTTGCTGCGCGGCATGAAGGATCCCGGCATTAACCTGCCAACGGCCACGCTGACGGAGGATTACACTTACCACACCGACCGGCCGACGTATCACCCCGCCAAGCTTGAAACGACGCCCGAAGGCTGGCGGGCCAGGGTCGTGCCCTGGTTTGGCTCGCCTGATCTACGTGGGTTGACCAACTGCGATTGTTTCGTGGTGTTCCCGGCCGGCGATCATTGCCATCGCGCAGGACAGATGTTTCCCGTGTTGCGGATGGAATCAAGCGACTAATGACAGGTGGGACGGCCTTCCCAGGCCGTCCGTTGCGTCATGGACGGCCTGGGAAGGCCGTCCCACATAAAACGCCACCTGCGGCAAGGAGACCTTATGCAGGCGCCTGTCACATTACCCGACGAGGAATTCGCCACGAAGGCGAATTCCGCGATCTCCACAGCTACCAGGCTGACGATGCGAGCCGCTTTTTCCGGGCATTACAGGTATCTTGCCCTCGCGGTGGTCAGCGGCGTGATGCTGTGGTTATGTCACTTCCCGGTCGCCTGGGGTTGGCTCGGCTGGGTTGCCCTGGTGCCCGTGTTGCCGTTGTTGCGGGTGGACATGAGCGCTCGTCGGCGTTTCCTTTATGCCTGGCTTGCCGGCAGCGTTTACTTCTGGCCCGCAATTTCGTGGATGACGGTTGCGGATTACCGCATGGTCGCCTGCTGGGCGATGTTGTCGCTTTACTGTTCGCTCTATTTTCCCCTGGCAATTTTCATGGTTCGCGGTTTGGAGCGCGGCACGCGCTTGCCGCTCATTCTCACGTTGCCGGCGGTGTGGACGGCGCTGGAGTATTTCCGCTCGTTCTTCGGCACCGGTTTTTCGTGGTATTTACTGGCTCACACGCAACACGACGCGCTGCAGGTCATTCAAATCTCCGATCTCGGCGGCGCTTTCGCGGTGACCTTTCTGGTTGCGGCTGTCAATGTGATCATCTTCGAGGCATTGGCGCGCGTGCCGCCCATCCGGCAGTGGCTGCATTTGCCTCAGATAAACCCGGACCAATTCCGTGTCGGCTTTGCAATGCAGCTCGGCTGTGTGGCGCTGATGCTCGGAGGAACGCTGGCTTACGGGGCCTGGCAATTATCACATAACACCTTTGAGGCCGGTCCGCGGATCGCGCTGTTGCAAGGAAACGTCGATCAGCGTCTCCGTATTGATGCCGATCGCTCGGCGGATGCGCGGGCCAAGGTGGAGGCCGTGTACATCAACCTCTGCATGCAAGCCGCCATGCTCGAGCCGAAACCGCAGGTCATTGTTTGGCCGGAGACCAGCTTTCCCAGCAACTGGATCACCATCAGCTCGGGCGTCGATCTCGCCCAACTGCCGTTGGAATATCGACAGGACGTGGCGTTCAGCAAGGAATGGATGGGGATCATCGGCGCTGCCACGAAAACAAACCTGCTTTTGGGCCTGAACACGCGGCAATGGCAAAATGACGGCAAAATCCATCGTTACAACTCGGCTTTACTGGTGGATGGCAAGGGCAACGCCGTTCAGCGCTACGACAAGATCCACCGCGTCGCCTTTGGCGAATATGTGCCCTTTCGCGATTGGGTGCCGTTCATGAATGCGTTTGCGCCCTACGACCACGACTACAGCATCGGTCAGGGCGACGGGCTGACGCGCATCACGCTTGGCAAATACAGTTTTGGCGTTTTGATTTGCTACGAAGACGCCGACCAATCGATGGCCCGCGATTATGGCGTCACCACCGCCGACGGGCCGCCGGTCGACTTTCTGCTCAACATTTCCAATGACGGCTGGTTCAACGGCTCCAGCGAGCACGAGGAACATCTGGCCGTCAGCCGTTTTCGGGCCATCGAAACTCGCCGCGCTCTGGCCCGGTCCGTGAACATGGGCATCAGCGCGGTCATCGACGGCAATGGCCGAGTGCTGGCGCCGGTGAAGATCAAGGCGCCGGGCCCGGGCCAGAGCGATTTGTGGACAATCTCCCCGAGCGAAGTCCTGAGCGTGGGCCAGTGGCACACTTACAAGCAAACGGAAGGGATTGTCGTGGTGGACATGCCTATCGACCGCCGGACCAGCCTTTACGCGGTGTGCGGCGACTGGTTGCCGTATAGCTGCTGGGCATTGGTCGGTATCGGCTTGGCGTGGGGCTGGCGCGGGCGAAAAAGGACGCCGAGCCTCGCCGCTGGTTGAGGGAGATGGCCATGACGGAACCGACGCCTGCAACTGCACCGCCGCGAACCGTGCGGCAACGCGTTGTCCGTTGGATCAAAGTGGTGTGCCTCGGCTTGGCTCTGGGTTACGTGGGGAAAATAGCAGTGCTGATGATGCTGGAAAACTCGCTCGTCTACCATCCCGCCGGTCCGGAAGATTGGACGCCGCCGCCCAGTTCGCTGGTGCAGGATGTGGAATTGACCAGCGCGGCAGGCGACACCATTCACGGTTGGTGGTTTCCCCTGGAAGGCTCAACCGGAGCACTGCTTTACTTCCACGGCAACGCCGGCAACCTCAGCGCCCGCGGCCACTGGATGAGCGTGCTGCGCGAGCAACTGGGCCAATCGGTGCTGATCGTCGATTACCCCGGCTACGGCAAGAGCAGCGGCAGTCCCAACGAGGCCGGCTGCTACGCCGCCGCGGACGCCGCTTATGATTGGCTTACCAAGAACCAAAAAATCCCCGGGGAAAACATTTTGATTTATGGCGCGTCGCTGGGCGGTGGCATCGCGGTCGATCTGGCCAGCCGCAAGCCGCATCGGGCGCTGATTCTCATCAAGACCTTCACCTCCGCGCCGGACGTGGGCCAGGAGGCTTATCCCTGGCTGCCGATTCGCTGGCTGATGCGCAACCGTTTTGATTCGCTGGACAAACTCGCCAACTGCAAGCAGCCGATTTTCATCGCCCATGGAGACGCCGACCGGGTGGTGCCGTTTTCGCACGGCGAACGGCTTTATGCGGCGGCGCCGGGGGCCAAGAAGTTTCTTCGCATTCCGGGAGGGGATCACAATGATTCATTGCCGGGGGATTTTTTTGAGATTTTGAAGCCGTTTTTGGCGGAGGCGACGGGGAAATGAAGGGGCGATTGATGAAGCGATGATGAATGCTGTTTTTTGTTTGCGCTTTACAAGGTCACCAGACGGTGCTAGCGTGCCAGTGTCATGCCCGCAGCCAATCCTTCGCCAATTGGAACAAGTCCATGCGATGGCCAGCAAAACGTGTTTTGAAAATCCTGCCGCTCCTCTTGTTTGCGGTCGCCGTTTTGGTATGCGCGAACCTGAACATTAAGATTGAATGGCCTGTGCCTGCTCTACCAGACGACGATGACCCCGCGGTGGCCAAAGGCTTGCCCGTCATCGTCAATGGCTTGCGATTTACGCTGATCGCTCCGAAAGAACTTCAATTGCGGAAACGGGGAGAGGAGCCGACAACCACTATCAAACTACGAATTGACAATACAACCAACGAGGTTTGTAGGCTTTATCTTCACGGCGAATATGCGATGTTTGTTATGCGGGACGCAGACGGGAAAGTCGCGATTCATAGTGCGAACGGCGGAATGCATGAACCGCGAAAGAGACCGGCAATTTCCCTTGCCGCAAAGGAAAGCCAAATCATCGCGTTTGATTGGTATCTTATTGTTTCAACCGGAGGAGAACTCCCCCCGGGTGCTCTCGCAAATACCCTGAAAGGCACGCTTTTGTTGGGGTGCGAAAACACATTCGGCCATTATTGGGTCAATACCCGCCTTTCCCGCGGGGCTTGGCAATTGCGATTCGTTTGCGATATACCGGAGCACCTTTCGCATCTAGGACCCCCATTTTATCACGACGATGGCCGGGGTGCATATTGGACGGGAAGAGTGGAGGTAATGACAGACATTTTTATCCAGGCAGAAGGTGCTATCAAAGCCTAGAGCGTTGCGGTAGCTTGATGTTAGTAAGGGTGCCAATGGCCAACGTCCCCTTCTCACCGTTTGCCGTTTTTGTTACTCTAACCTCTCGGATTGCGTCATCGTGTCCACGCCGCCCAGCGACGGGTGTGACTTCTCGACTCCTTCCCAGCCTAACGAACATCGGCGGAAATCCCACCCAAGTATCAGCTGCACACCCCGCCTTCCATTGCAGGCATTGATGCAATTGCACTATGACGATAGAGGAATTAGAATAACCAAACATGCGTGCACCCCGCACGGGCAAAATGCACTTATTGAAAGGGGAGCAGTCATGATTGACACAACTTTGGAACAGCGGCTTACCCTTTTGGAGGGACAAATGGCGCAATTGCTGACTCAATCGCCGCCACAGATGCCGAAAAAAGACTGGCGAACTACCGTTGGCATGTTTACGAATGACCCCGTCATGAAGGAGATTCAAGAAGAAGGTCGGAAAATTCGAGAGGCTGATCGGGAGCAAGCAAAACATGATCTTGCTTGACACCGACCACGTGAATGTTTTGCAAGATCAGCAAACCTCCGAATACGCAACGCTGATGCGGAATATTTCCGCATCCTTGGATCAAGACCTCGTCACTTCCGTGGTCAGTTTCGAGGAACAGATGCGCGGTTGGCTTGCCCTTATCAACCGCCATGCTGACGTCGCACAGCAGGTTTATCCGTATGACCGATTGAATACGCTGGTGCAATTTTTTTGTCAGTGGACTCTTCTTCCGTTCGACGATGCGGCGGCGAGCCAGTTTAAGCTGTTGCGTGGCCAAAAAATCCGCATCGGCAGCATGGACCTCAAAATTGCTTCGATTGCTCTTGAGCGAAATTTACTCGTGCTGTCAGCCAATCTTCGTGACTTCCAGCAAGTACCAAATCTGCGTGTAGAGGATTGGATTCACTAACCTGGCGATCCGGATCACCAGTGGATTCGGCCGGGCGTAGCGAGCGCCGCTAAACATCCCCTTCTCACCGTTTGTCCTTTTTGTTACTCTAACCTCTCGCATTGCGTCATCGTGTCCGCGCCGCCCAGCGGTGCTTGTGCTTGAGGGAGGTTAGTTGTGGCGTCGATTAACTACAGCCAGGTCCGCAAGGGCATGGTGATCGTCGAAGAGGGGCAGCTTTTTTACGTGGTCGATCGCGACCTTAATACGCCGGGCAATTGGCGGGCCATTTTGCAGCTCAAGCTCAAAAACCTCAACACCGGCTCGATCACGATCAACCGGGTCCGGCCCGAAGACAAAACCGAGCAAGCCTACCTCGACAAGCGCGAGATGCAGTACATCTATCAAGACGGCGACGGCTACGTCTTCATGGACACCGAGAGCTTCGACCAGATCACGCTGTCGCGCGAGTGGGTCGGCGATCAGATGCTGTACATGAAAGAAAACAACAAGGCCCACGTGACGTTTTACGACGGCAAGCCGCTGTTTCTGGATTTGCCGGCGACGGTGGAGCTGAAGGTTGTCGATACCGAACCCTCCGTGAAGGGGGCCACGGCAGCAGCGCAGTTCAAGCCGGCGACTTGCGATACCGGCCTCAAGATTACGGTGCCGCCGTTTGTCGGCATTGGCGAGGTAATTCAGGTCGATACGCGCACCGGCGAGTATTTGAGTCGCGCGAAGGCGTAATCGCGAAGACAAGGAGACAAGGAGACTTGGAGACAAGG
>Ga0134121_10001241_pt1 | contig 24282 bp, 21 predicted proteins | sample KB301_FD_96463 | JGI IMG/M metagenome (GOLD analysis project Ga0134121, IMG submission 96463) | Terrestrial soil microbial communities without Nitrogen fertilizer from Kellogg Biological Station, Michigan, USA - KB3-0-1 | ecosystem: Environmental > Terrestrial > Soil > Unclassified ... | reverse complement strand
TCTCCTACGTGGCCACGGGACACGGCCAGGAGACCGAGCCGTCCCGGTTCCTGCCGCGTCACGCCCTGGACCTGGCGCTGTTCGTCGCGCTGTCGCTGATCACCGGCGGGCTGCTCGGCCTCGTCATGGGCGGCGTCCTGGTGGGTTACATGTCGTACTACGTCGGCTCGCTCGCGGCCGGGGGCGCGCCGTTGCGCGCCGCGCTTCTCGGCTGGCCGCCGTGGGCCATCCTGCGGGTGGTCGCCTTCGTCCTGATCGGCGTGGTGGCGGCCCGGCCGCTTCTCGCGCGGCTGGCGAGGCGCAACGTCCCGTCGACCGGCGACCGGCGGCTCCTGGTGGCCGCGGCCGTGCTCCTGGTCCTCGACGTCGCGCTCAAGACCGCGCTGGCGGCGGAGTGGGCGGCGATCCTGCGCCCCTGCCTGCCGCCCGCTCCTTGACAGGGCCGGACCCCCCCGTTACGATCGCGGCGGATCTTCACCTCGCCCGGGGCCCGTGCACTGACTCCGGCAGCACCTGGGAGGCCGACCCGATGACACCCCGGATTGTGAGCGGCGCCCTGGATGGTAAGGGGATGCGCGTCGGGATCGTCGTCTCCCGCTTCAACGACTTCATCGTCGATCGGCTGCTGCAGGGCGCGCTCGACTGCCTGCTGCGGCACGGCGTCTCGGAAGGCGACATCACCATCGCCCGGGTCCCCGGTGCCCTGGAGATCGCGCTCGCGGCGCAGCGCATGGCGCGCTCCAAGAAGCACGACGCCGTCGTCTGCCTCGGCTGCGTCATCCGCGGCGAGACCAGCCACTACGACCAGGTCGCCGCCGAGGTGTCGCACGGCGTCGCGCAGGCGGCTCTCGACTCCGGCAGACCGGTCACCTTCGGGGTGGTCACCGCCGAGAACCTCGAGCAGGCGATCGAGCGGGCCGGCGCCAAGAGCGGCAATCGCGGCTGGGATGCCGCCCTGGCGGCCATCGAGATGGTCGCGCTGCTCAAGGGTCTCGAATAGCATGCCCTCCCGCCGGCAGGCGCGCGAATACGCCCTGCAGATGCTCTACCAGGCCGAGGTCGGCGGCATGCCGATCGCGGATGTCCTGACGCATTTCTGGGATCGCGAGAAGGCGCCCGAGGAGGTGAGGGAGTTCGCGGTCCACCTCGCCGACGGCGCCACCCAGGCGCTGCCCGAAATCGACGCCCTCCTGCGCGGCCACCTCGAGAACTGGCGTCTGGAGCGTCTCGGGGCGGTCGATCGCAACGTCCTGAGGCTGGCGGTGTTCGAATTCCTCCGCGACCCCGAAACCCCCCGCATCGTCGTGATCGACGAGGCCATCGAGGTCGCCAAGCGGTTCGGGGGGGAGGAATCGGGGCAGTTCGTCAACGGGATCCTCGACGCGCTGCGCAAGCGCCTCGAGGAGGAGGTCCCGGACGGCGCCCCGATCACGAAATCGTCATCGGTCTGAAGGGCTGGCCGGCTCCCAAATAAGGACTAGATTGACCCCTGTGTCTGCAGGCGTGCCTGGGACCGGGACGGTTCCTCGCGCCGACCGGGGGGACCGTTGAGCGTCGCAGGCAGCCTCGAAGATCTCTCGTTTCCGGACATCCTCCAGGTCGTCCACCTCAGCCGCCAGTCGGGAACGCTCGTCGTCTCGGCCCCCGACGGCGAGCGCCGCGTCCGCTTCCGCAATGGTCTGGTCTGCGACGCCAGCCTCGGCGACAAGAGTCCCAGGCTGGAGGACATCCTGGTGGCCCGCGGCGTCGTGCCGCCCGCCGCCCTGGCGCCGGCGCGCGCGCGCCGGGAGGCGAGCGGCGAGTCGCTGGCCGTGGCGCTGGTCGCCATGGGCGCGCTGTCGCAGGAGACGCTGGATCGGGTGGTGCGTGAGGAGCTGCGCAGCCTGGTCCGTTCCTTCGTCCTGATGCAGGAGGGGGAGTTCCGGTTCGAGGTCGACGAGGACGCGCCGCCGCCCGAGGAGAGCTCCGTCCAGGAGGGACTGGGTCCGGAGACGATCCTGACCGGGATGGCCGGCGCCGCGCCGCCCTGGCCGGTCGAGCCGCCCGCGGACTCCGGCAGCGTGCCGCGACGCGTGCTGCTGGTGAGCGAGCGCTCCTTCCTGACCCTCTCCCTGGCCGAGGAGCTGCAGCACGACAGCTTCGAGACGGTGACCTGCGACACGGCGCAGGCCGGAATCGATCGCGCCCGGGAGATGGCGGCGCGCGGCGAGAGCTTCTTCGTCGTCGCCGACCTGGTCCTGCCGGACCGGACGCGCACCGGCTGGGGCGGCGGAATCGAGCTGGTCCGGGGCCTGCGCGAGATCGTGCCCGGACTGTTCGTCGTCATGGTCGGCGACCTGCGTCACGAGAGCGCCGCGGCGGCGGCACGCGCCGCCGGCGCCGCCGGGTACGTCCCGCTGCCCGAGCTGCGCGATGCGGCGTTCGACGAGGTCGGCATCCGGGTCCGCGACTTCTGCGTGCGGCTCGGGTCGGCTCTCTGCCTGTCCGACCAGCTGTCGCACATCGACTGGAACGCCGCCGGGCGCGCCGTGCGCGTGGCCGATCCCCTGTCGCTCCTGCGCGGCCTGGTGGGAGAGCTGTCGGCCACCGGCGCGGGCGACGTGACCGTGCTCGTCCTGCGGCTGGCGTCGGAATACTTCGAGCGCGCGGCGCTGTTCGCCCTCGAGCATGGGACCGCCGTCTGCCGCGGCGCCTTCGGCGAGCCGCTGGACAAGAGAATGCGCGGCATGGTGATCCCGCTTGGCGGCGGCTCGATGTTCGAGCGCGTCGTGGCGGCGCGCGAGGGGTTCATCGGCGCGGTGCCCTCCGACGCCACAGAGGAGGCGCTGCGGAGCGGTCTCGGGTCGCCGCAGGCGAGCCATTCGGCGGTCCTGCCGGTGATGAGCGGCCGGGACGTCTATGGCGTGCTGTACGGCGACAATGCTCCGAGCGGCACGCCGTTCGAGGACCTGAAGGCGCTGGAGATCTTCCTCACCCAGGCCGGCCTGACGCTGCAGAACGCCCTGCTGCGCCGCCGGCTGGAAAAGCTCGCGCAGCGCGACCCCGCGGCGGGCGGCGAGGCGGCGGCGTGATCATCGGCTGTCCCGCGTGCCAGCGCACCTACCGCCTCGACGAGGCGCAGTTCCGCCCGGAGGCACGCCTGCGATGCACGCGCTGCGGACACCTGTTCACCCAGGGCGCGGCGCCCGGTGCGCATCCGCCGCCCAAGCCGGCTGCGACGCCGCCCGCGGCGCGCACCGCCGGGAGCGGGGCGCAGGTCGTCCTCGCCGACGCCGGCCGGCCGTTCCGCCAGCGCGTGCGGCCGATCCTGGAGAGTCTGGGCTGCCGGGTCGCCACGGTCGACGACGGCACCGAGGCGTTCAAGGCGGCCGTGTCGCACAAGCCGGCCCTCATGGTGGTCAGCGTCCACCTGGCCGGGCTCTCGGGGGTCGCGATCTGCGAGGGGGTGAAGGGGAGCCCGCATCTGAAGTCGATCCGCCTGGCGCTGGTCGGCTCGGAGCTGAGCGCCGATCTCTTCAACCGCGACACGGCCCTGGCGTACGGCGCCGACCTGTTCCTGGATGAGCGGATGGACGAGGGCGATCTGCGCGATGGTCTCGCCGCGCTGCTGTCGGCGGCGGGCGCCGCGCCGGCCGAAAGCTCGGACGCGACGCCGATCGAGGAGGACGATCCGATCACCACGCTGGTCGCGGGGGGGGACGGGCCCGCCAATCCGGCGGAGGAGATCGCCCGCCTGGCCCGCATCATGCTCGCCGATCTGAGGCTCTACAACCCCGATCGATTCGGCGAGGCGCTGCGCTCCGGCCGCCTGCTCGACGCGTTCAAGGACGAGCTGGCCCGCGGACGCGACCTGGTCGACCATCGCTTCCCCCAGGTGACGTCGCGGCAGGATCTGCTCGCCGCCGCCCTGCGGGAAGGGGCCCGCAAGGAGCTCCACGACCCGTCCTGACGCCCGGCCGGGAGTTCCTCAGTTCGTCAGATAGGCGAACAGATTGACGCTCACCGTCTTGTCGGAGGTGTTGTACAGCCGCACGCGGTAACGCGGGAACCCCACCGTGAAGCGCTCCTGCGCGGTGGCCGTCAGCCGGAAGCTCCCCTGGGTCAGCGGCGCGCCGAGATCGAGCGGAAACAGCACCTGCCCGTCCTCGTCGAACGCCTTGACGATCGCGTCCTCGTCCGGAATCAGCAGCACGCCGATGTTCCCGCTGCGCAGAGCGCGGCCGCCGGCCCGCGCGCTCAGGCTCAGGACCAGGCCGGTGAAGCCGCTCGCCTGCAGCGTGCCGCCGTCGATGAGCCGTCCCGTCTCGGTCGGCTCGACCGGCGGCACCGAGAGATCCTTGAACGCGACCAGGCTCGCGTGCGCGATGGTGCCGTCGATCGCCACCGTGCCTGTGACGTGCTGGACGGGCGGCAGGTTGACGACGCGCACGCTGCGCACCGCGTCCTCGGCCGCGACGCGGGCGGGGAGGACGCCGAGCAGGACGACGAGCGCGAGGATGACGGCGGCCGGGCCGGCGGCGGACGTTGGGCGTGGCATGGAGACCTCCCTGGAGTGGCGCGGACGTGGCGCGCCGGAAGGTCAGGATAGCGCGGGGTCGATTCCGGCGCCCAGGACGTAGACCAGCCGCGCGCCGCGGCCGCGCGCCGCGGCGGCCGAGTGCTCCGGCCGGACGCCGTCCTGCCAGTGGCTCAGGACCAGGAGGGCCCAGAGGGCCTTGCCGCGGTCGGCCCGGCGACGCACGTGCTCCTCGTGCCAGTCGAGCGCGACACGCGCGTCGACGCCGAACACTCCCGGCAGGTCGGCCGCCGCGATGCGCGCCCGCCAGAGCGCGGCGAGCGGGCCGGCCAGCCAGTCGCCGACCGGCACCTCGAAGCCGCGCTTGGGAGCGTCGAGCACCCGGTCGGGAACCGTGCCGCGCAAGGCCTGCCGCAGCAGCCGCTTGCCGGCGCGCGACGTGAAGTGGGCCCGCGCGGGGAGCGCGAGCGCCATCTCCACCACCTCGGGGTCGAGGAACGGCGCGCGGATCTCCAGCGCGTGCCGCATGCTGGTGCGGTCGACCTTGGTCAGCATGTCGTCGGGCAGCGACAGGTCCAGTTCGACCGCCAGGACGCTGTCGATCCCGCCGCCGAAGCGCGCCTGCCGCTCCTCGAACAAGGAGCGGGCCAGACTCCGATCACGCGTCCCGGGACGAAGACCGGAGCGCTCCTCGGTCGGGATGATGGAGGCCCAGGCGGCGTGCGTGGCCGCGAGACCGTCCGACAGCCCGTCGAGGAGCTTGCGTCCGCGGTGCACGAACCCGGCGAGGCCGCCTCCCTGGCGCGCCGGCAGCCCCCGAAGCAGCGCCGCGGCCGCGGTCCGCCCGGGCGCGCCGATGCGCTCCAGGTGCCGGGCGAAGGCGAGGGCGCGGTACAGGCGGTAGCCGCCGAACACCTCGTCCCCGCCGTCGCCGGAGAGCGCGACGGTCAGCGTGCGGCGCGCCTCCCGGGCGATAACCGAGCAGGGGATGGCGCTCGAATCGGCGAACGGCTCGCCGAAGGCGCCGAGCGCCTTCGGGATCTCGCGCCGCAGGGCGGCGGCGTCGATCGCGATCTCCTGGTGCACCGTCCCGAGCTCGCCCGCGAGCCGGCGCGCCATCGGCGCCTCGTCGAGAAAGACGTTGTCCGGGACGGCGACCGAATAGGTGTGCGGCGGGTCCGCGAGGCAGCGGCGCATGAAGGTGACGACGGCGGAGGAGTCGATGCCGCCCGACAGGAAGGCGCCCAGCGGCACGTCCGACTCGAGGCGGCGTCGCACCGCGGCCTCGAGCGCCGCGCGCACGGCCTCGCCGGCCGGGGGCGGCTCGCTGCGCCGCAGACGCTCCTCGAGCCGGTAATAGCGCGACGGACCGCGGAGGCCGCCCGCGTCGGCGGTCAGGCAGGAAGCGTGCGGCAGCTTGCGGATGGCGCGGTAGATGCTCCAGGGCGCCGGGATGTAGCCGAGCGTCAGGAACAGCTCGATCGCCTCGTCATCGACGTCGAGCGGGATGTCCCCCTGCGCCACCAGGGCCTCGATTTCGGAGGCGAACAGCAGCCGTCCGGGCGTGCGGGCGTAGTAGAGCGGCTTCTCGCCGAATCGATCGCGCGCCAGGAGGAGCCGGGCCCGCGCCGCGTCCCAGAAGGCGAGGGCGAACATCCCGTTGAAGCGCAGGAGCGCCTCCTCGGGCTCGAAGGTCAGAAGCGCCATCAGGACGACCTCGGTGTCGGAGCGCGACCGGAAGCGGACGCCGCGCCCCTCCAGCTCGCGGCGCAGCTCCGGCGCGTTGTACAGCTCGCCGTTGTAGACCAGACAGCCGCGATCGAGCGGATCGCGCATCGGCTGCGCCGCCGCCGAGGTGAGATCGATCACCTTGAGGCGGCGGTGCCCGAGACCGGCGCAGGCGCGACCCTGGACGACGCCGGGTCCCAGCAGCCGCACCGCGCCCTCGTCCGGCCCGCGATGGATCAGGGCGTCGGTCATCAGCTTGACCGAGTCGTGGGTGACCGGCTCGTCGTCGAACGCGAACTCCCCCGCGAGGCCGCACACGACGTCAGCTCTCCGTCCAGAGGGCGCGCAGGGCGTGCGCCGAGCGCGCCCAGGTGTGCGTGGCGGCCCAGAGACGCGCCGCCACGGACATGCGCGATCGCAGCTCCTCATCCTCGAGGAGCCGCGCGATCGCGGCGACCACCTGGCCCCGATCCTCCGGCGGGACCAGGAATCCGGTGACTCCGTCGCGCACCGCTTCCGGCACGCCTCCGGACATCCCGCCCACGCACGGCAGTCCCTGGACGGCGGCTTCGAGAAAGGCCAGGCCGAAGCCCTCGAGCCCGTCGTACGCGTTGGTCTGCCGGCTGAGCAGCACGAAGATCGTGCCGAGTCGGTAATGCGCGGCCAGCTCCTCGCGCGGCACCGCGCCGGCGAAGATCACCTGGCGAGGCACCCCGCATCGCTCCGCCTGCCGTTCCAGCGCGGAGCGCTCCGGCCCGGCTCCGACGACGAGGTACGCCAGGTCGGGAACGCGACGCAGGAGCTCGGGCAGCGCCGCGATGACCAGATCGTGTCCCTTGACCGGCGCCAGGCGCGCCACGCTCAGCAGGACCGGGCGGCCTCCCAGCCGGTAACGGGCGCGCAGCGTCTCGATCTGCCCGGGTTCCGGTTCGGTCGTGGCGTCGACGCCCATCGGCAGCACCACGATGCGGCGCGCGGCTCCCGGCAGCAGCCGCTCGACCAGGGCGCCGGTGAAGCGGCTGTTCACCACCACGGTGTCGGCCCCTTCCACCACCCAGCGCGCCAGCCGGCCCCACGGCGGCCGGTCGTGATAGTCGAACAGGTCGGCGCCGTGGACGAAAACCGCGTACGGCACTCCGCTCAGTCGCGACATCAGCCGCGACGGCACGCCGAGCGACAGAAGCTGGCCGCAGACCAGGTAGCGGAACCGGCGGTTGAGCAGGAGCCGGCCGAGGTGCCAGGCGGCGCACACGCCGCGGGCGGCGCGCGAGGCGCCTCCCGAGTGCGCCGGCAGGTAGCGGCGCGCCACCTCGAGCGGCAGACGCGCGTCGAAGTCGTGATCGCCGCCGGCGTGCGGGGCCATCACGACCACCTCCGCGGCCGGCAGGTGGCGCGCCAGAGCGAAGTAGAGCGTCGACTCGCCGCCCAGGATCGGCGGGAAGTCGTTGACCGCCATCAGGACGCCGGGGCGGCTCATCGGTTTCCGGGCTCCGGGCCTCCGGCCCGCGGCCTCGCGGCTCCGACCAGGATCTCGACCACCAGGAGGATCAGCATCCCGTGCAGCAGGAAGACCAGCGCTTGGCCGCCGGCGCCGCCCCGCAGCCCCAGCGCCGACAGACCGAGCCCCAGCGCCAGGGCGAGGATCAGCGCCAGCGCGCGTCGCGGACCGCCCAGCACGACCGTGAGGCGGTGATGGATGTGATCGCGGCCGGTGTAGTCGATCCACTGGCGGAAGGTCCGTACCCTGCCGGAGGCGATCCGGACGATGGTGGTCTGCACCATGTCGTAGATCAGCACGCTGAAGATCAGGCTCGGCACGGCGAGGGAGACCAGCGGGTCGCCGTCGGTCCAGTCCTCCTTGATCGCCAGACTCGCGAGCACGAAGCCGATGCAGGCGCTGCCCGCGTCACCCAGGAAGATCGACGCCGGCTTTCCGGCCCGCAGGTTGTGCGGCAGGAATCCGAGCAGGGCGCCAGAGAGCGCCGCGCAGACCGGGATCAGCGACGTCTGCCCGGCGGAGGCGGCGGCGATCGCGAGCAGCAGCGAGAGCAGCGCCCCCAGCGCGGTGGCCAGACCGTCGATGCCGTCGATGAAGTTGTAGGCGTTGGTGATCCCGATGATCCAGATCATGCTGAGGACGAAGTCGACCGCGTGACCGGTCGGCCCCGGCAGGAGGTGCAGCTGGACCCCGGCCCCGATGACGCCGGCGGCGCAGCCGACCTGCAACAGCAGCCGCCAGCGCGCCGAGAGACCGCGCAGATCGTCGAGAGCGCCCGCCGCCATCAGGACGAGGGCGGCGATACCGATGGCGAGCAGCTCCGGATCGGCGACGGCGCGCCGGCCGGTGACCATGATGAAGGCGGCGATCACCGCGACGCCCCCCAGCCTTGGTGTGGGGCTCGCGTGGGTCTTGCGCGCGTCGGGATGATCCAGCGCGCCGGCGCCCAGCGCCATGAGGCGCACGCCGGGCGTCAGACCGTAGGCGATCAGGAACGCGGCGGCGCCGATTTCGAGGGGCCCCGCGATCGGGGGGCGGAGAAGGAACCAGATGCCCGCCGCGATCAGCGCCGCGAGAGGCATGCGCGCACCTGGTCGACGACGTACTCGACCTCGGGCTCCGTGAAGGCGGCGGACAACGGCAGCGAGATCCACCGCGCGTGCGCCTCGTCGGCGACGGGGCAGGGGGCGGCGCCGGGCAGCAGCGTGTGCAGAGGCCGGAAGACCGGCGGGCGCGCCATCACCCCGGCGGACTGCAGCACGGCGATGGTCTCCGCCGCACGCGGGAGATCGCCCTGGGCGCCGCGCCCGGCCCGCCTCTCATGGAGCCTGAACAGGTAGCGATGGTGGACCGGGCGGCCGCCCGCGGGCGGGCGCGGTTTCTCGATCGGCAGGTCGGCGAAGGCCCGATCGTAGCGCTCGGCCACCGCGCGGCGGCGCGCCACGATCTCCGGGAGCCTTCCGATCTGGGTGACGGCGATGGCGGCGTGCAGGTCGCCCATCAGCCCGTTCAGCCGCGGATGCGCGTCCTCGCGCTCGTCGTGCGTGACCCGCTCGCGCGCCTCGCGGACCAGACGCGCCACCGGCGCGGCGAGCGCGCCGCCGGGACCGCCGCAGGTGACCGGCTTGGTCGGGCCGAAGGAGAAGATCGCGGCGTCGCCGCGGGCGCCGACCGGCAGGCGCCCGAAACTGGCCCCCGGCGACTGGGCACAGTCCTCGATGATGGCGGGTCCGAGCGCGCGGTACGGCTCGATCGGCACGGGCCATCCGAACGGGTGCACCAGGACGAGGGCGGCCAGGCGCGACGTGGCCCGGCGGCGGACGTCGTCGGGGTCGATCGCCAGGCCGTCGGGCTCGATGTCGCAAATCAGCGGACGGGCGCCCACCGCGAAGACCGCGTGCAGCAGGGCGGCGCAGGCGTAGGCCGGCACCGCGACATGATCGTCCCTGCGGACGCCGAGCCCCTCGAGCGCCAGGCTCAGCGCCAGGGTCCCCGACCCGACCGCCACCGCGTCGGCGGCGCCGGCGAGACGCGCGACCAGCCCTTCGAGACGCGCGGCCTCCGCCCCGGGAGCGAGCCGCGCCTGTCGCAGCACCCGGATCGCCGCCTGCTCCTCGTCGACGCCGAGCCAGGGACGCGCGTGCGGCACCACGCGACGCCCCGCGGGCCGCGGCTCGCCGGGGCGGCGCGCCGCGAGGCCGCTCACGCCGCCCTCCGGGGCCCCGTCTTCTTGCTGCGATGCTCCTCGGCCGGTGAGATGTTGATGAACAGCCGCAGGGGCGCGAACCCCTCGGCCCAGCGCACCCGCCCCTGGACGCCGCGGAAGTGGGCCGACGCCTGGGCGATCTCGCTGATCGGCGTCCCTTCGATGCGGGTCTTGGCGATCTGGCTGGTGTGCCGGTGCAGGGCGTCGATCTTGACGGCGATCTCCTCGGCGATGTCGATGAACACGGTCGGCGTGAAGTTCACCGTGGTCGGCCCCTCGTAGAACAGGACGTTCCGGGCCCAGCGGGTGGCGGAGATCGCGGCGCGCGCCACGTAGCGGTGATCCTGGTGCGTGTCCTCGGGGAAATTGACGAAGATGAAGTCACGCGGCGTGCGACGGATCACCTTCTCCATCCGATCGATCAGGTGGCGCACCGAGGGGAGGAGCGTGTCGCGATAACCGCCCCAGTGGACGCGCGCCGCGCCCAGGACCTCGGCGGCCTCCTCCTGCTCCCGCCGGCGCACCCGGGCGCGGCCCCCCCGCGAGCCGTCGGTCATCACCATCAGATCGATCTCGGCCCCCTTGCGGGCGTACTTGACGAGCGTGCCGCCGCAGCCGAACTCGATGTCGTCGGGATGCGCGCCGATCGCCAGGATGTTCATGCCGCCCTCGGAAAGGCGCCGCGCAGCACCGCCGCCGCGCCCGTGCCGCGCTGCATCAGCAGATCGATCGCCGACAGGCACGCTTCGAACCCGGCGTGGCACTGCGGGTAGACCGGGTGGTGGAAATCCTGGAACTCGACCCGCACGCCGGCGCGCCGCCAGAGATCCAGGTCCATGTAGCCGTGACCGCCCTGGCCGGCGAGGTAGGTGTCGCACCCGAGGGAGCGGCAGAGGGCGATGAGGCGCTCGTCGGCGCCCTCCGGAATCCCGTCGATCGTCGAGGCGAGCACGACCGGGGTGCGCACTTCGAGCAGCCGCGCCAGGAGCCGCACGCTCTCGAGGTTGAGGGTCGCGAGGTCGTCGATCGGCCGGGTGAGGAGCGCGTCGAGCAGGGGCAGGATCGCGTCACGGTACGGCGCCGCGGCGTACGACTGCCGCAGCGCCGCGCCCTGCTTGCGCCGCCAGGGCGAGGTCGGATCGATCGCGACGTCCCGGATCCGCATGGGAAAGCGGTAGCGGACCGGCACCGTGATCCACTGCCAGCCCGAGGCGGTCCGGATCCGGTTCCGGTTCTGCCACTCGTTCTTCTTGTATTGCACCGTGTCGAGCAGCACGAACCGATCGGCACGCGCCATCTTGTCGAAATAGCCGAGCCACGGCATGTATTGCGGCTGATGCGCGGCGAGCCTCACGACGCGACCTCCCACCACGACGCGGGCGTCGGCGCCGCCGCCCGCCCGAAGCGGACGCCCATGCGCCGAACCCCCTGCCCATGCGGAAGATAGGGACGCGGAGGGCCGGCGGCAACCGGGCGTTCCCGGTTCATGCCGCCACCTCCCGGTAGAGCCGCAGCATCGAGTGGACCATCCTTCCGGCGCCGTACGAGAGGGATCGGGCATGTCCCGTCCGGCCGAGCGCCAGGGCGAAGCCCGGGTCGTCCACAAGACGGGCCAGGGCCCCGGCCAGGGCCACGGGGTCCCCGGGAGGGACCAGCAGGCCGGCGCGGCCCTCTTCGAGGAGATCGGGGACCCCGCCGACGGCGGTGGCGACGACCGGGATGGCCATGACCATCGCCTCGACCAGGGCGCGTCCCATCCCCTCGTTCCTGGACGCCAGGACCACGGCGTCGCAGGCCGGCAGGATCTCGAGCGGATCGGCCCAGCCTCCGAGAATCGTCGCCCGGTTCTGCAGACCGCCCGCGTGGATCAGTTTCAGCAGCTCGGGACGCTGCGGCCCCTCCCCGGCGATGAACAGACGCAGCCGGGGCCGCGAAGGTGCCAGACCCATGAATGCACGGACCAGATCCCCGGTCCCCTTGATCGCCTCGAGCCGGCACAGCGCGCCGATGACGAAATCGTCACGCGCAAACCCGAGACGTCTCCGGCAGGCGTCGCGCCGTCTCCGGGCGTCGCGCAGCCCGCGGAAATCGACGCCCGACGGAAGGGTGCGGTACTGCTCGCGGCGGCCGATGCCGTGACGGAGGTGCTCCTCGGTGCCCGCGTCGGTCAGCGTGACCTGGAGGCGGGCGAAGCGCGCCAGCCAGCGCTCGGCCGCCAGCACCAGGGCCGTTCCGGCGCGGCCGTAGTAGCCGTAGAACAGATGACCGTGAGGCTGGTGGATGACGCGCCTTGTCTGCCCGGTCAGGGCGGCCGCCACCCGCCCGAGCGCCCCGGCCTTCGAGGTGTGCAGGTGGATGACGTCGAAGCGCGTGCGCCGCAGCAGCGCCACGATCGCCGCCAGGGCGCGCAGGTCGCGCACCGGGTGGGGCGCGCGCCCGAGCGGGAGGATCGGGACGAGCCCGAGTCCCGGCACGCGACGCGCGACGTCGAGCAGCGGGGTCGGCCGGCCGGTCGGACCGCTGGCCACCGTCACCTCGCAGCCGCGGCGGGCTGCGCCCATCGCCTGCCAGAGCGTGCAGTCGGAGGACCCGCCGCGCTCCAGGCGGGTCACCAGGTGCAGGACGCGGAACCGTTCGGTCATCCGGCGATCCACACGTTCATGCGGCCCGCCGCTCCGGCGCGCGGTCCAGCAGGAGACGGGCCGCCTCCGCCACCTCGCGCGCCTCGATCGACGCGAGACAGGTGTGATGCCAGCAGCGGCCGCGCCCGCAGGGGGAGCAGGACACGGCGCGGGTCATGACGCGCGCGGCGGGTCCGCGCGGCGCGAACCGCCGCAGGTCGGTCGGGCCGGCCAGCGACAGGCTGGGCACGCCGAGTGCCGTCGCGATGTGCAGCGGGCCGGAGTTGTTCCCCAGGAAGAGATCGACGACCGAGGTCAGCGCCACCAGCTCGCGGACGCCGAGGGGGCCGAGCGGCAGGGCGTCGGGGGTCGCTTCCACGATGCGGCGCGACAGCTCCTCCTCGTCCGGGCCGCAGGCGACCAGACAGGCGGCGCCCAGGCTCTCGGTCAGCCGCGCGATCACCTCGGCGAAGCGCTCCGCCTGCCAGCGCTGGCTCTCGTAGTGGCCGCCCGGATGGATGAGGACCCGCGGCTGCGCCGCGCCGAGCGCCGCGCATCGCGCCAGCGCGCGGGCGCGCTCCTGTTCGCTCACCGGCAGGGCGGGCTCGGAATCGCGGCGCGTCACCCCGAGCGCCTCGAGCAGATCGCGGTTGAGCTCGACGATGTGCCGGTCGGCGCGCGCGGGCGGGGAGGGCAGCGTGAAGAATGCCTGCCGGCCGCCCGCCGCGAATCCGGCGCGCCAGGCGGCGTGCGTCGCCGCGACCAGACGCGCGCCGGACAGGCTCTCGTCCGGCGTGAAGTCGATCGCCATGTCGAATCGCCCCGCGAGCTCGGACGGCAGACGCCCGGCGAGCGGCACCAGGTGATCGACCGCCGGGTGCCCCTCGAGAAGACCGAGGGCGCCGGCGGGCGCCAGCACGGTGATGCGGGCGTGGCGGTAGTGGGCGCGCAGGTCCATGAGGGCCCCGGTGGTGAGGACCATGTCTCCCAGGCGATCGGTGCGCACCACGAGGATCCGCTGCACCAGCGAAGGCACGGGGGGCGCCGCGCGCCGGCGGAGGAGGCCCCACGCCAGCAGGAGCGGCGCGCGGACGGCGAGGAGGATCCGATGCCCCGCACGGCGCAGACGCACGTCGAGCATCGCGTCGGGAGGAAGCACCGTCCCTTCGTCGGCGGGGACCGCTGCGAGGGGCTCGACCGGCGCGACCGGCGTCGTGATCGGATCGGCGACCGGCTCCGCGTCCGGCGGGTTGGGTGTCCGGGGCTCGTTCATGGTGTCCTCCGGGAGAAGGCGACGATGGCGTCGGTCAGGAGACGGCCGCCCAGGGCGCCGAGCGCCGCGGCGACGGCGTCGATGGCGCGCTTGGCCGGTTCGAGAGCGCAGCGGTCGGGGATGATCTCGATGGCGTCGAAGCCCGCGCCGCGCAGCAGCGCGCGCAGCGTCACGGCGTCGAAGTGGCTCAGATGCGGCTCCCTCCATCCGGCCTCGTACAGCGGCAGCGCCCGTCCGCGCGCCAGTCGGTAGGCGACCCGCATCGGCAGGTTGTCGAGGTTCGGCACCGCGACGACCAGGAGGCCGCGCGGAGGCAGCCGGCTGCGTGCCGCCTCCAGCATGGGGCGCGGGTCGACCAGGTGCTCGACGACGTGCCAGAGGGTGACGACATCGAAGGGACCTTTCAGGTGCGTGGTGCGCGCCAGATCTCCGACCGCGACCGGACGTCCCAGCCGCGCCGCGGCGCGCCGCGCCCCTTCGGGGGAGAACTCGATCCCGTCGGCGCGCCAGCCCTGCGCGCGCGCCGCTTCCAGGAACTGGCCGTCGCCGCATCCGACGTCGAGGAGCGAGCCGGCCGGCTGCCGGCGCCGGAGCAGGGCCAGCCGGCGTCGCCACATCCGGCGGCGGGAGGAGGCCTGCTCACCCTGCCAGGGCTCGTAATAGCCGGAGTCATAGGTCGATTCGGAGACGGCATCGTCCGGCACCGGATCGACGAACACCAGCCCGCAGGCGGCGCAGACCACCGGCCGGGGAGGGAGCGGGCGCGCGGCGTCGCCGGGCACGACGTCCCGCGGTCCGCACAGGGGACAGGGCCGGGTCGGCCGGCGGGCGCGATCGATGGTCGCGACGCGGCTCATGCGACCTCCCGGAGCGCGGGGGGGAGGGCGATCCCGGCCAGCTCGGCGTAGATCCGCGTCAGCGCCGTGCTCATGGTTTCGATCGAGAAGCGCTCCCGCGCCCGCGGGGGACCCGCGTGGGACAGGCGCGCGCGCCGGATGGGATCGGCGGCGAGGGCCGCGGCCGCGGCGGCCAGGGCCCCCGCGTCGCTCGGCGCCACCAGCACGCCGGTGCGCCCGTCCTCGATGACCTCGGGCACGCCGCCGACCGCGTAAGCGACGACCGGGACGCCGGACTGCAGCGCCTCGATGAGCACGCGCGGGAGCGCCTCGTGGCGGGAGGGGTGGAGGATGAGATCGAACGCGGCGAGCGGGCGTGCCGCGTCGGCTCGCTCGCCGAGGAAGCGCACCGCGTCCCCGCATCCCGCTTCGCCGGCGCGGCGCCGGAGCGCAGCGAAAAAGACGCCACGCTCGTCGCATGCGCCGAGAAACGCCAGGATCGCGCCGGGGACGACGGCGCGCAGGGCCGCGAACGCCGCGATCGCGTCGTCACCGCCCTTGTCCGGCTCGACGCGGCCGACGACGCCCGCGATGAACGGCTCCGCGGGAAGACCGAGAACGCGTCGCGCGGCGGCGCGATCGAGGTGCGCCGGAAACGGGATCCCGGTCGGGACGATCTCCTTGGCGCGGAACCGCGACACCGGCCCGCTGCGCGCGGCGGCGGCGCGCGACACCGCGACGACGCGATCGGTGATCGCCAGGATCGCCCGGTCGGCGAACGGCGAGCGGGTCACCGAGGCGCGCAGGTGCCAGAGGTGCGGCCGACCCGACAGGCGCGCGGCCAGCCCGGCGTAGAGCGCCGCGCGCGGGGCGTCGCTGTGCAGAACCGCCGCGTTCTCCAGACGGACCAGACCGACGAGCGCGCGCAGGGCCGGGACCGCCCTGGCCATGCGCAGCGGTCCGGGTGGCGGCAGGGGAAGCGGGCGGGTCTCGATCCCCGCGGCGTGAAGCATCGTGGTGAGCGGTCCCGGGCCGGGCAGGACGACGACCGGCGCGAACGGCGAGCCCCGGAGCGCGACGGCAAGGTCGAGCAGGCTGCGCTGCCCGCCGCCGAAGAAGTCGGCGCGCTCCGTCACGAGGAGGACCCTGCGCCGCTCAGGCGGCGCGCACGTTGCGCTCAAGCGCCACCTCGTAGAGGGATTCCACCCGGCCGACCATCGCCGCGGAGCGGAACTCGCGCTCGACTCTCGCGCGACCGGCCGCGCCGAGGCCGAGACCGCGGTCCGTGCGGGACAGAATCGACGTCATCGCGCCGGCCATGGCCGGCGCGTCGCCTTCGGGAACGAGCAGTCCGGTGCGGTTCTCGTCGACCACCTCGACGAGACCGCCGAGCCGGCTGGCGACGACCGGGAGTCCGGCGTCCATCGCCTCGAGCGTCGCCAGCGACAGCCCCTCGCGGCCGATCGAAGGGGTCACGAAGAGATCGAGACCGGGCAGGAGCCGCCGCGCGTCGGCGCGGGCGCCGAGGAAGCGCACGCGCGCGGCGATGCCGAGCTCCTCGGCCAGCTTCCCGAGGGCTTGGCGCTCCGGGCCTTCTCCCACGAGGACCAGGCTGGCCGGGCCCGCCGGTTCGCGGGACGTCGCCGCGAAGGCGCGCAGCAGGACCGCCTGGCCCTTGTGCGTCGTGAGCGACCCGACGCAGCCGACCAGGGGCGGCTGGGGGTCGCCCAGGAGGTGCCTCGCTTCAGACCGCTCGACCCGCGGGGCCGGGTCGATCCCGTTGTGCACCACCGTCAGGAGGCGATCGGGCAGACCGAGGTCGGCGGCGGCGTGGCGCGCCACGGCGCCGGAGCAGCAGACCACGCGCTGGCTGACCGCCGCCAGGAGCCGCTCCAACCGGCGATGCCGCGGGCGCAGACCGTTGTCGCAGGTGTGCAGGTGGTGGACGATGGTGCGGACCCCGACGAGTCGCGCCGCCAAGCGCGCCGCGACGCCGGCGAAGTGGCCGTGCGTATGGACCAGCTCGGCGCGCGCGACGACCAGGGCGCGCGCCACGCGCAGGACGCTGTGCGGGTAATAGTCCCGCAGCGCCAGCGCGCGTACCGTCGCGCCCGCCGCGATCAGCTCGTCGGCCACGACGCCTCCACCCGCCAGCGCCAGCACCTCGGCGGTGAAGCGCGACGAGGCGCCGCGCACCAGAGTGGCGACCACGCGCTCCAGACCGCCGAGCCCCATCGCCTCGACCACGTGCACCACGCGCACCGGTCTCATGCGCGTCCTCCGGTCACGGCGGCCAGCGGCGCCGGCGCCGCGAGCGGCCCGCGCGCCGCGAACGCCGCCTGCCCGAGGAGCACGCGGGCCCGATCGGCGTAGGTGTGACCGGCGAGGACCGCCCGCCGCCCGGCGGCGGCGACGGCGCGGGCGCGCGCCGGATCGCCGAGGGCCTCCTCGACGCGCGCGCGCAGCTCTTCGCCGCTCCCGAAGGCGAGGAGCTGCTCCCCGTCACGGAACAGCCGCATCGTGTCTTTCTGGCGATCGACCACTTGAAGGGCGCCGCAGCCGAGGATCTCGAACACCCGCGTGTTCGCCATCTCGCCCGACGACCAGACCGGGCCGAAGGCGCCGTAATGGATGTTGAGCACCGCGGCGGCGCCGACGAACAGTCGTCGCCAGGCGGCGGGACGCAGCGCGCCGCCGCGCAGCATCGGCGCGACGTGGGGATCGGAGGCGGCGCGCTCCCATCCGGGACCCCAGACGTCGACCGGGAGCCCGCGCAGGTGCCGCAGGAGGATCTGGCGCTCCGGGTAGTGCGATCCGACGAAGACCACGCGGGCGGCCTCCTGTGCCGCGGGCTCGTCGCCGGACGCGGGCGTGTGGACGGCGGGGTCGCACGCGAACGGCAGCCAGGCGGCCCCCGTGTGACCTCGCTCGCGATGCCGCTCGGCCGCCCAGGACGATCCGAGATGGAACGCGTCGTAGGCCGGCGCCGCCGCGAGCCCCTCCTCGAACTGCGCCGGGAAGTCGGAGAACCAGTTGACGCAGCGCACCCCGCCGGAGCGCAGCTCCAGAAGCGTGGCGGGGGCGATCGTCATGCCCTGGTTGACGATCACCTGCTCCGCCCTCCGGCGGCGCGCCAGTGCCAGGAAGGCGCGGTTGAGCCGCGCGCGGTCCCAGCGCTCCAGGCGCGACGAGCGCTCGCGGATCCGTCCCGGCAGCAGGAACGACCGGTGATCGAACAGCGTCACCTCGTGCCCCAGTCCGCGTAAAGCCGCGGCCAGGTATTCGGGCAGCGCCTCGAAGGCGGGGTTGAAGGCGCCCGACAGGAGGACTCTCATGACGCCGTCCCCGGCGGCGCCCCCGAGGGCGCGGGACGCAGCGCGGCGCGCGCCGGGAGGAAGGCGTCGCGCACCACCGCGAGATCGTCCGAGCGGAACGCTCCGGTGAACCAGGCCGCGGCGGCGAAGACGACCGTCAGCGCGGCGAGCCGGGGGCAGAGCAGCGCCAGGGCCGGTGTCCGGCCGCTCGCGGCGGAGGCGGGAAGGACGATCGCGAGCCCGATCCCCGCCGCCGTGGCGCAGACCGCGCCCAGGAGGACGCGTGCGACGGCCCGCGCCGCCACGCCGGGATCGACGCCGACCGGCGCGCGCGCCACGAGGGCGGCGAGCGTCAGGGCGGAGACCACGGAGCCCGCGAGGGCGGCGCCTCCCGCGCCGAGCGCGCCGGCGCGCGCCGCGGCGGGCACGAGAAGGGCGAGCTGCATGCCGGTGCCGGCCGCGGTCGAGAGCGCTTCGATCCCGGCTCGGCCGAGACCACGCACCAGGAGCCGCAGCGGCGCGGCCGAGAAGGCGATCGCGGCGGCGGGCGCCAGGAGACGCACCGTCGCGGCGCACTCGGGCGGCGCCGCGCGGCCTGTCCAGGCGACCAGAAGCGCCCCGGCCGAGACCAGGATCGCCGTCGCGGGGAGCATGGCGAGCAGGGCGACGTAGCGGCTGGAGTGCTCGAGCAGCGTCTCGAGACGCCGGCGCTCGCCGCGCGCGTCGAGATGCCCCGCGAGCGGCAGGATGACCCGCAGCGGCAGCGCCGCGCCGAGACCGACGACGCCCGCGAGCCGGGCCGCGAGATCGTACGCCCCGGCGGCGGCCAGCCCCGGGCCGGCGGCCAGCACCAGCCGGGGTGCGTGGGTGCCGAGGATCTCGAAGGCACGCGTCACCTGGACGCGCGAGCCAAAGGCCAATAGCGAAAGGCCGCGCCTCCGCCTCACGACGAACGGCCGCACCCGCAGCGCGCGGCAGAGATGGTGCGCGGCCCAGGCCTCCGCGGCGCTCGTCCCCACGGCGACGAGAAGCGAGTTGATCGCCATGCCCCGCAGACCCGCCCCGAGAGCGAGTGCCATGGCGCCGCCCGCGCCCTCGATGAGCGAGGCGGCGCTTCCGATGCGGGCCAGGAGATCGGTGCGCTGCGCCCCGGCGACGACGCCGCGATAGACCGACAGGACGCCGCGCAGGAGGACGGTGGCGAGCGTGCAGGCCAGCACCACGCGCGCCTCGGGGAGACGCGGGCTGCCCGGGGCGACGCGCTCCAGCAGACGCGGCCCCAGGAGCATCGCCGGCAGCGCGATCGCCGCCGCGAGCGTGAGATGGAACGCGACGCCGAGCGACACGGTCTCGTTCAGCTCGCGGGCGTCGTCCGAGGCCAGCGCCCGCGCCGTGAAGCGGGTGTACGAGGCGCCGATGCCCAGATCGACCAGACCGGCGGTGTGCGCCAGAGACCACGCGGCGCCCCAGAGACCGAGTCCCTCCAGCCCCGCGACGCGCAGGACCAGCGGCGTGAGCAGCAGACCGACGGCGGCCGAGGTCGCCGATTCGATCCCGCCCCAGGCGACCGAGCGGGCCGCCACGCGGCGCTCGCCGGCGCCCGGTTCGGGGAGCGCGGCACCGGTGCCCGGTCGTCTCATGAGGCCTCCGCCTCGATCCCGGTGGCGGCGATCACGAGACCGGTGAGCATCCAGAACGGCTCCATGATCCGGATGAGCAGGAACGTGTTGGTGCCGATCGAATGGACCAGGATCCCCGCGAGACCGGCCAGCATGCCCGCCGCCAGGGCGCGCGCCACGGGGGCGCGAAGCGTCGCGCGCGCGCGGCGGAAGGCGCGCAGGCAGGCGAGCACCAGGACCGAGAAGGCGAGGAATCCGACCAGCCCGATCTCGACCAGGACCCGGAAGTACTGCGCGTCGAGAAACCCGAAGCCGGTGACCCCCCAGCCGAGGACGGGATGCTGCTTCCAGCCCTGCAGCGCGGCGCTCCATGACGCGATGCGCGCCGACGACGAGGTATCCAGGTGGAGGCGGCCGACCTGCAGCGACTCGCTGGCGCTGGCGGTGGAGGTGAAGGTGTACGCCAGTCGATCCTCGATCCTCCCCGGCATGAACAGACACAGGAGCACGGCGCCCGCCGTCGCGGCCCCCAGCAGGCGGGTGCGGCGGGGGAGGAGGAGCACCAGCGCGCCAAGCGACGCCAGGAACGCGAGCCAGGAGCTGCGCGACAGCGTCGCGAGCAGCGCCGGGACGATGGCGGCGCACAGCAGGCCGCAGGCCGTGCGCACCCGGCTGTTGGGCGCCTCGAGCGCCAGGGCGCAGGCGATCGAGAAGATCAGCACCAGGTAGCCGCCCAGCGTGTTCGGCTCGCCGGTGGCGCCCTCGAAAGGCGCCGACGGACGCGCGCCCGAAGGGATCTGCCACCAGGCGTACAGCGTGATGAGCGCGGCGGTCACCAGGAGCGCCGCCAGGAGGCGCTCCATCTGCCGGGGCGTGCGCACGTAGTTGACCGTAATAAAGAAGATGAAGAAGTACTCGACGTACTTCAGGACGTAGCACAGGGCGACCGCGGGGTGGAGCCGTCCCGCCTCGATACCAAGCAGCGTCGACAGGAGGCAGCAGGCGACGTAGGCGCCGATGGCGCCGTTCAACGAAGTGCGCCGCACCGCGCCCAGGTCCTTGTGGATCGCCATGCGGGCCAGCCAGGCGAAGCCGACCAGCATCAGGATCAGGTCCTCGGTGCGCAGAACGACGCTGCGCGAGGCCTCGAGCCCGCCGTGACCGGCGGATCCGAGCGCGATCTCGGGCGACAGGAGCATCGAGCCGATGACGATGATGAGGCCCGCCTCGGCGCGCAGCACGACGGCGGCGAACAGGATGCCGCCGCAGGCGACGACGAGCGGCAGCGTGAGGGGCGCGCGGCCGATCCAGACCGCGATCGGCACGAGCGCGGCGGCCGCTCCCGCGAGCAGGAACCCGCGGCGTGCGACGGGGAGCGCGGCGCGCGCGACGACCGTCATGACGGCTACCGCCGGCCTGAGATCGCGGCCACCGGGGCCGGCGAGGACTCTCCTCCGCCCTTGGTCCGGGCCGGGGGCGGCGCGGCGTACACCTGCCGGATGTACTGCATGTCGGAGGAGTAGCCCGAGACCTCGGCTTTGACGTCGTTGAGCACGACGCCGCGGATGGTGGCGTGGACGTTGTCGAGATGAACCTTGGCGCGGCGCAGCGCCGCGCGGCCGACGCGGCCGAGCTGGTAGACGAGGATGACGCCGTCGACCCGCGTCGACAGGATGGCGGCGTCGGTCACCGGCAGGACGGGGGGCGCGTCGATCAGGATGACGTCGAAGCGCGACGCCACGTCGCCGATGAAGTCCCCGAACAGCGCCGACGACAGCAGCTCGGAAGGGTTGGGGGGCAGGGCCCCCGCGGTCAGGATGTACAGGTTCTCGAGACCGGACGAGGTGAGCATCGAGCGCATGTCCACCCGGCCGAGGAGGGCGTCGGAGCACCGGTGCACGACGTCGTCCAGCCGAGCCATCCCGAGCACCACGTGGGTGAAGCCGGGCTCGCGGGGCACGCCGAACATGCGATTCAGGCTCGGGCTGCGCAGGTCGCAGTCCCAGATCAGGGTGCGCATCCCCATCTGGGCCATGGCGACCCCGAGATTGGCGACGGTCGTCGACTTCCCCTCGCACGGGGAGGCGGAGGTGAACAGGAAGGTGCGACCCGCCTTGCCGAGACGCGAGAACTCCAGGTTGGTGCGCAGTGACCGGAAGGCCTCCGCCACCGGCGACTGCGGCGCGAACTGGGTCACCAGGCTGGTGAACCCCTCCAGGCCCGGATCGTTCGCCAGACCCGGATGGTGCTCGAGGATCCCCTGACGCACCGCGACCGGGTCGATGTGCGGCACCACGCCGATCACCGACAGGTCGAGATACTGCTCCACGTCCTCGATCGTGCCGATCGAGGTGTCCAGGCTCTCGGAGGCGAACGCGGCGACCAGACCCAGGAGCAGGCCGACGGCGAGCCCGACCAGGCCGCGGAGCGGGCGGCCCGGCGCGTGCCGCGGCTCGGCGCGGGTGGCGGTCTCCACGACCGACAGCTCGGTCACCTTGTCGGCCTCGCGGATGAGCGCCTCCTGGCGCTTCTTCATGAGCATCTCGTAGGCCTCGGCGTTGACCGCCACGTCGCGCTGCAGCTGCATGAGGCGCTGCTCGGTTCGCGGGAAGCGGGCCAGCTTCGCGTCGAGGGTCGTCTTGCGGCTGCGCGCGAGATCGAGGGCGGTCCGGGCCTGCCGACGCAGCCGCTCGGTGAGGGCGTCGATCTCGGCGCGGACCTTCTGGACCTCGGGGGCGTCGCTCACCATGAACAGCTCCAGGGAGCGCCGGCGGTCGTCCAGCTTCATCAGGTCCTGTCGCAGCGACGCGAGACCTTCCTCGGGGATGTCGGCGAGGAGCAGGTCGGGCGCGGCGCCGGGCGCGGTGCGCGCCTCGATGACGCCGAGGAGCGACTCGAGCGCCACCACCTGCGACTCGGTGCGTCCCGCCTCGTCCTGGAAATACTGGATCTCCTTGGCGTCGGGATTGCTCGCCCCGACGTTCTTCTCGCGGAACCCGGCCAGCCGCTCCTCCGCGGCGGAGAGACGATCCCCCACCTCGGCCACCTGCTGCTCGACGAACTTGCGGGCCTCGATCGCCTGGCGGTTGCGCTCCAGCGTGTGCAGGTCGATGTACTCGGCCATCACCGCGTCGGCCACGCGGATCGCCTCGTCGGGGCCGTCGCAGGAGGCGCGGATCTCGATCAGGCTGGTGCTCTCGATGGGATGCGCGCTGTACGACGCGATGACCGTCTCGAGGCGCGCCGAGAGCGAGCGGTCGTGCAGCACCTGCTCCAGGGTCAGGGACGGATCGATCCGGCCCAGGCGCTGCGCCGCGGCGAGCGCCACCGGCTTGCTGGCGATGATCTGCGCCTGGGTGGCGAGGTCGTCCCCCGGGCTCCAGGAGAACGACTCGAGGAACATCCCGGCCACGCTGTCGGTGCGCGTCCACTTGACCCGCGCCGCCGCCTCGTAGACCGGGCGGGGAGACGGGGTGAGCGCCAGGGTCATGAGACCGAGGAGCAGGCAGCAGCCCGCCACCACCTTCCAGCGCCGCCGCAGGATGCGCAGGTAGTCCTGCAGGTTGAGATCGTAGGTCGCGCTCACGTCAGTCCTTGTTGAAGTTGTCGATGATGTAGAGCGATTCGATGGTGTTGAGCGCCGGGCTGATCACCGAGAAGATGTCCTGCAGCGTGCCCAGAGCGCCGCGCGGGACGTAGACCACGTCGCCGGGCCCGAGCTCGACGTCGCCGCTCAGGTCCCCGGTCTTGACCATCTCGCGCAGGTTGACGACCTGCATCTCCGGTTGCCGATCGGCGCGGCGCTTGAGCACCGCGATCTCCTTGTAGGTGCCGTGGCGGTTGATGCCGCCGCAGCGCGCCAGCGCCTCGACCAGAGTCATGCGGTCGTAGATGGTGACCACGCCCGGCTGGCCCACGTCGCCCAGGACGTAGACCTTGCGCGTCCCCATCGCCAGCGACGGGACAAAGACGAAATCGCCGTCCTCGAGCGGCGGGTTGTCCGCCTCGCTCTGCTGGAAGACGGCGCGGAAGAGGTTGATCTCGATCTTCTCGCCCGAGCGCCGCACCACCTGCACGCGCATCAGGTCCGCCTCGGGGCTGGGGCCGCCGTGCTCCGAGAGGAAGGAGACCAGCCGCGTCGGCCCGCCGAGCGGCCACTCGCCGGGCCCGCTGTCGATGCGCGCGGTGGTCTTCACCTCGCCCATCAGGTGCACGCGATGACCGGCGTAGCGCAGCACCAGCAGCTCGATGTAGATCTCCTTGTAAATCTTGCCCAGACGCTGCTCGATGTCGCGCTTGGCCTCGGGGGCCGTCTTGCCGCCCACCTCCACCGACCCGAGACCCAGGATCGGCAGGAAGGCGGTGCCGTCGCTCTGCACGGTGAGCTGCTTCTCGTCGATGCGCTCGCCGTCCCAGACACGCAGGCTGAGGACGTCGCCCGGCGCGAAACGGTAGTCGGGCGGCGGCGCATAGGTCATCTCGGTGGTCGGCGGCGCGGCGGCGGTCAGGCCGAGCGCCGAGAGCAGGGCGACGAGGAACAGGGCCGCGCGACGGGCCAGACCGCGACGCCCCCGGCGCCAGGCCAGACGCGCCACGACGCGCGCCAGGGTCGCCGGCCCCTCGTCGATCGCCAGCCGCTCGCCCCTGCGCAGGACCGCGACCACCCGGCCG
>Ga0134121_10001240_pt1 | contig 24284 bp, 20 predicted proteins | sample KB301_FD_96463 | JGI IMG/M metagenome (GOLD analysis project Ga0134121, IMG submission 96463) | Terrestrial soil microbial communities without Nitrogen fertilizer from Kellogg Biological Station, Michigan, USA - KB3-0-1 | ecosystem: Environmental > Terrestrial > Soil > Unclassified ... | reverse complement strand
CTCAACAGCCGGATGCGGGAAGCTTATGGCGAGCTTCAGGAGGAGATCGAAAGCGACTTCCCTGACGTCGAATGCGACCTGCGCCGGAACCTCTCGGTTTATCGCACCAGGATCTTTCTCGATCCCGAGGTTGCGCCTCCCACCCTCGCTACGGTGACGGCGCAGATCCTTCACGATCAAGCCGCCGAGCTCGAAGACCACCTCGCCAAGGTCCGGCGTGCGGATGACGAAGAAGAAGCGCACCGCGCGAGGATCAGCGCCAAGCGTGTCCGCTACCTATTGGAGCCCCTCGTCGACGAGCTTCCGGAAGCGAACGCCGTGGTCAAGCGTTTCAAAGCGCTGCAGGACCAACTGGGCGACCTGCACGACTCCCACGTGCTGGCCAAAGAATTGGTCGAGGCTTTGGACGAGGCCGCGACCGAGCGGGGGCGCCGCCTGCTGGAGCTCACCCTGGTCAACGATCCCGACAATACCCGCCTGCGGGCCGAGCGCCGCCGCCCCCGTGAGTCCGGCCTCATCGCCCTTGCCCGCCAGAATCGCGACCGCCGCGACGAACTTTTCGCCAAGCTCGAAGCCGAGTGGTTGAGCGGCAAAGCCGACGGATTTCTAAAGGAAGTCGCGGCGTTGGAAGACAAGCTGTCGGGAGATCAGTACGCACCGCCCAGCGTCTGACCGCCGTCGATGACCAGCACCGCCCCGGTGGTGAACTTGGCGGCATCGCTCGCCAGGTACAGCACCGCGCCCACCAGCTCTTCCGGCTGGCCGATCCGCCCCTGGGGGATTGATTTCAACGCCCGCTCCCGCGCCTCCGGAGTCGTCCAAAGCGCCTCGCTGAACTTGGTCTGGATCAGTCCCGGCGCGATGGCGTTGACGCGGACGTTCTCCCGCGCCAGCTCGATCGCCAGCGTCTTGGTCAGCATGATCACGGCCGCCTTGCTGACACCGTAGACCCCCAGGCCCGAGTGAGGGACCAGTCCCGCCACGGAGGCGACGTTGACCACGGCCCCGCCGCCCCGCTCGCGCATCATCGGCAGGCAAGCGCGAATAGTGTGGACATAACCCTTCACGTTGACCTCAAACGTCTTGTCCCACTGCCCCTCCTCCGCCGCCAGAAGAGGACCGTAGTGGGGATTGGTGGCCGCGTTGTTCACCACGATGTCGACGCCACCGAAGGCGTCCTTGGCCCGAGCCGCCAGGGCCTCGACGTCGGCAACCTTGCCGGTGTGACAGGCGACGGCTACAGCCTCGCCGCCCTGTCCCTTGATCTTCTCCGCCACGGAGGCGACGCCTTCGATCTTGCGGCTGGCTAGAACCAGGCGAGCGCCCGCCGCGGCGAAGCCGAGGGCAACAGCCTCGCCGATGCCACGGGAGGCACCGGTTACCACGACTACCTTGCCGGCCAGGTCAGGGAAGGTCGAAGAGGGGTTCATGGGAGGGAGGGATATCGCAGCCGTGTTCATTTCAAGACCTCCCACGAGCCGCCTTTGGCGGGACCAATCCGGCGCAAAATTCCCAATTCCTTCAGCCTGGCGATGTTCTGCTCAATCGCGCGGCTGGAGATTCCTACTTCCCCAGCCAACTCGCGGGCCGAAAGGCGCGAGTTTCGCCTCAAGAGCGAGAGAATTTGCTTCTGGTCTGGAGTGAGGATTTCTTCCGACCTTTTCTTCCGACCTTTTCTCCGAAGTTTCTCCGAAGTTTTCTCCGAAGTTTTCTCCGAAGTTTCTCCGACCCTTTCTCCGACCTTTTGGGCGTCTTCGTGGCCCAGCGCGGCCCTCAGATGTTGTGGATTGGCCTGGAACGTCAGCATCAGGCCCGACATGCTGGGGTCATAGAGAGGAGCGTCGATTCCGTGCTCGCGGCATTCGCGGTCGATCTTCTCGATGCCCCGGCCCCAGGACTCGATGTAGCCGGCGCGGAAAAACGCGTTGGCCAGCAGGGGGTTGAACGGGCAGGAAGGATGCTTTCCCAGCAACTTTTCCAGGGTCCAGTCCGGCGGCAGCTGCCCAGGATTCCAGAAGACGATCTGGTGTTCATAGACGCTGATCTGGATGGGAATGCCACTGCTGTAGTCCTTGTGCACCACCGCGTTGAGCAGGGCCTCACGCAAGGCGGCATACGGGAACAGGTAGGTTTCCAGCCGCTGGAGCCCCTCATAGCTGATGTAGGCTTTCAGATATTTGGTATGCAGAAGCTCCAGAGTCTTCTCGACCTGCTCGAAGAGGTTGCCCCGAATCTCGTCCTGATAACGCAGGTCGTCATTGGTGACGAAAAACCCGATCTTGATCCAGGCTCCGCTGATGAGGTGTTGCGTCCGCTTGGAAAACAACAGGCAGGCCGCCCGTTTCAGGTAGGAGCCTTCGGTCAATTCCAGGTTCTCCAGAATGACCTCGCGGCTGTCCTCGAGGACTGCCGCGTCCATGCGTCCACTACGACTGGCATGGTCTGCAAACAGCCGCAGGGCGTCCTCACTGCAATCCTTGGCCTGAAACCCGGGTTGGGGTACGCCGTCCCAATGCCTGCCCCATTTTTTGAGAAGAAACTGGTCCAGAGCCGCGCCTTTCAGCTCCTGCTTGGTGCTGCCGCTGCGGTAGTGGTATTCGCCCTTGTAACTGACCGGACACGGGTAGGGCTCCACCCGGATCTCAACCCATTCCTTCCCGCCTTCCTCGCGTAAATTCACCTCCACCATGATGCCGAGGATGTCCCGCACCTTATTGGGAATCTCCTCTATGAGCCGGGCCGCGTTCGGCACGCCGACCATCACACCCTGATCATTCCTCCCGATCTCCAACACCCCACCCTCGGCGTTGGCGAAGCCGCAGATCCAGCGCAGATACTCGTCGCGCCAGGTTTCCTTCCATTCGGCGTGCTGGTTCTCCTTCATATGAGGCGCGTCCTCCCGCCCTTCGCCGCCACTGGTCCAGGTAACTGCCTCGCGGCAACTAGCATAGCCTGTCGGGGATCAGACTGAGTGAAGGGTTCTGCATCCATTGGCTGTATAGAGAGGAGCCGCGAGACCGAATCCAAATACGTCGCCATGTCGCTGGTTAGGCTCAGCCCCTTCTTGGCGCGGGAGTGGAGCTCCATCAGAAGTATCGCATTCCGCTGCGTGCGGAGATTCTTTGGATTTAACTCATCTAAGTCAGGGAAAATGCTTCCGTAGTGACCGATTGCCGCAAGGATTTCTGGCCATTTCTTCGCGTGCTCATCGCTAGCGCCAGAAAAAATGTATACTGAGGCGGCGGCGACTGCGTCTGCTATCTGAATTCCATGAGTTATCTTTGAGTCAAAGAATTGGATTGGACCTGACAGATTGAAACTAATCGGATGTCGCTGCCCGACTATGGCGTCGCTGAAGATTCGGTCCTTTCGACCGATCATGGCCTTAAAGATCTCGTGATCGTCCTGCAGTGGCTTTGATGGGTCACACACCGCGGTGATCTCGTCATACTCAGCACCCCAGTTCGCGAGCAACGTGAACAGAGCACTATTAGTGAGGTCAAGAATCCATTTGCCAGCGCCCGCCTCGCGGAGCGCAGCGAGCTCGGCTCTTATGTGGCCGGATCGATACTGCGCGAATTCGCGAATTTGCGTAATGATCGGTGAGTTTTCTGGGTGAACTGACGCCGAGAAGATTCCCTGAAGATTGGCCTCGGCTTTCGTCCTCATTAGCCCTTCAAACTCGCAAAATATTTCCTCAGCACCCGCGCCGCGAGCTGCAAACTCAAGATAGAGAATATTCGCAATGAAGCGATGGAAGCCGATCCCATAGAAAAGAGAGTTGATTTCTGAGTAACACGGCTCAAATATATACTCGTGCAGCTTGCAAGCTAAGGCAAACTTCTTGTCCGAGATTGAGACTTTCAACCGATCGCCAAAGTGGGCGAAGATCTCATCGATTGCCTGGCGACCGCGGTGGAACTTGACCAACTTGCTCCCTTTGAGTTCACCGTTCTGAACGCCGTACTTCTTGGTAAGGCCCTCGACGAAGTGCTTCGTCTCGTAGTCGTCTGTTGCCACAGAGGCGTAGGCGAAAAACTTTTGGTCGTGTTGCAGCAGGTTGTTGCCTGTGAAACCCGACTCATCGAAGTAGATACGCTGTGACACTGGTCTTCTCCACACAGTTAGCGTCCATCATGTTGATACGAGCGGCACAACGCCGTTACTGACCTCGACGAAAGCGAGAACTTGCCCCTCCGGTTTGTGGGTGTGTGGAAAGGTTAGTCACCTTAGACCTTTGCAACGTCGATCTGGTAACCGGCGGCGACCATTTCTTTGGCCAAGAGAAGCCCAGCGTCCTTTTCGAGGTTGTCCTTGAAGGGGATATAGATCAAGCCTTGAATGTCAGAGGGGCGCTCCATGTTCTCTTGCTGCTGGAGCAAGATGGCGACGCGAGAGCGGCCAAGCTTTGACAGGAGCATGCCCAATTCGAGCACTACGTTTTGTCGCGCGCGATACGCCTGTTCGTCTGGGTGGCTTGCTCGATAACCGATATCGTCCGGCGTTGCGAGCACTACGCCGAACTGAGCGGCGCCGGTATACTTTTCGAGCTTCTCGATGATGGTCTGCCCTTCAGAGGGAAGTTGGTCGAGGATAAGCGGTTCTAGACCCCAGCGACGAAGCATTGCGTCCAAGCGCGCACGCGCTTGTTCCTCATGCCCGTAGACTACGAAGACTTTGTTGTTGCCTACGACCTTCTTCACCGCTGCGGGGGCTGCCTGCCGACCCGGGACGAGCCCCAACAACTCCTTGACGATTTCGACGTCTTTGCCCTGTGGGGTGACAGTGCCTTTATCGAATACGCTCACCACTGAGCCGTTGGTGAACTTGAGCTGTACTCCGTATTGGATTGCCTTCTCTTCATCCAACACAAAGCCATTGGCTCCGAGAATTACCTTGACTTGATCGACATGCATGCGATGACCATTCTTGCTTGAGGTATGACCTTTACTTAAGGTTCTACGCCTTAGTAGCCCTGAGTTCCTCGCCGTAGGTCCAATCGTGGGCGCCTCCGAGGCGGAGGGTTGATCGCGACCGACGTTGCCGCCCCGGAGACGTCCCCCGGGGTCCCCTACAGGGCGACTCTACATCGGGAGACACCCTTGCGAGACATCCTCTGAGTCATCTTAGGTGAGGAGGGGAGAGGGTGAGGGTCTGGGCGGCTGTCACTTTCTTGTCGGGCGTACCCACGTGCCCGCCGGGGCGTCTGGGTAATCACGACCGATGTCGCCGCCCCGGAGACGCCCCACGGGGTTCCCCACGTGGCGTCTCTACTTTGGGTCACGATGCGAAAATCGGCCGGCGAGGCGAGACTGGAGAAAAAGGCCGTGGAGATCTTCAGCCGCACCGCTCACACGTAGAGAAAGCCCTCCGCATAGCGCACAGCTTTGGCAGAGATTCTGACTCTGTCATCAAGAACCTCGCACCACATCTCCCCTCCCCGCTGGGAGAGTTGGAGGGCGTGGAGCCTTCGCTTTCCCAAGAGCTTGGACCAGTAGGGCGCCAGGGTGCAGTGCGCCGAGCCGGTGGCGGCGTCTTCGCCGACGCCGAGCCTCGGGGCAAAGTATCGCGAGACGAAGTCGACGTCATCTCCCTTGGCTGTGACGATCGTCCCCAGACCCTCCACCTCCCTCAGACGATCCAGGTTCGGAGCGAGGGCGCGGATCTCGGCTTCCGTCTCGTACACCGCCAGGTAGTTCGTCGGCCCCTTGAAGACCTCCCTGGGCTCCGTGCCCAGCGCCCTCACCAGATTCTCGGGTCTCGGCACGCAGGCAGCCACTTCGTGGACAGGGAAGTCAAAGCTCAGGAGCCTGCCGTCCCTGAGCACCTGGAAGACCCCGCCTTTCGTCTCGAAAGTCACGGAATCTCGCGAGGGAGCCAGGGACTCGAAAAGGACCGCGGCAGCCGCCAGCGTGCCGTGCCCGCAGAGCTTCAGCTCGACCGTCGGGGTGAACCAGCGCAGCTCGTGGCGCTCGCCGCTCTCGACGAAGAAGGCGGTGACGGGGAGGTTGTTCTCGCCGGCGATGAGCTGCAAGGTCTCGTCCTCCAGCCAGCGATCCAGCGGGCAGACCATGGCTGGATTGCCGGAGAAGATCGCTCCGGCGAAAGCGTCCATGTGGTACGCGGGGATCTTCATGATCGTCGTCTCCGAGGCTTTGCACGCCGCCGAGATGATAAGCGAGGCTTTCACCGCGCCGGCCGCAGCGTCGCCGTGCGGCTCAGCCATCTCGCCGCGGACCGCACGCCGAGCGGCAGTCGCCGGCTCCAGCGGGACGGGAGGCGCTCGGGGATCGTCTCGAAGAGGAGCTTCTCCCAGCGCGGCAGGATCGCGTCGGCCGTGAAGTCGACGGCACGAGCCCGGCCGTTCTCCACCATCGCGTTGTAGAAATCGGGATCGCCCAGGAGCAGATCCACGGCCGCCTTCGCCTCGGCGACCGTGGAGACTTCGAAGTAGTCCAGCTCCGATCGGCGCAACTCGCGGTAGGCGACCTCCGGTCCGAGAAGCGCCGGCACACCCGCCAGCCAGGCGTTGACCAGCTTCGACGCCGGCTTGTTCGTCGCCCGGTTCCGGGTGCCGGGGCGGACGGCGAGGATCAGGTCCGCCTCCCGAAAATCCGGCCAGTCCATGGCCTGCGAGTCCGTCTCCCGGCCGGCGAAGCGGGCCGCATCCACCACCCACTCGATGCCGCGGTCGGCGAGGAGCTGCCGCCACTCCGGGCGGCGGAACTCGGGGCTGAGATTGCCCTCGAAACCCTTGTAGACGAGCCGCTTGATGGCCGTGCCGCGGGCCGGATCACGCGGCAGGAGCCCCGGCTGCGGCCAGTGGGGCATGTGGAACCGCCGCCGGCCATCGGCGAAACAGCCGTTCTGCAGGATCTCGAAGTCGGCGATCAGCGGCTGCCGGTTGTCCGCCCGCGCTGCCACCAGGATGGCGTCACCCAGAAGGCGCGCCTGCCGCCGCAGCGCCCGGGCCTGCTTGGCGTGAAAGACGATCAACCCTTCGCTGGGCGGCACTCCTGCGAGCTCGACCGGCAGGCCCGCCCGCGCAAGGCGCAGGTAGGTCTGGAGGACCCACACCTGCTCGCCGCGCTGAAACTGCCGCCAGTCGCGGTCCGGATCGAGCCGCCGGAGGCTGTCCAGATCCTCCTCGCCGTCGAGAAAAAAGGTCACGCGCATCGAGTCTCCGAGCTTACAACGACAGGGCTGGTAGACTCTCGGGCGGACTATCAAGGAGACTCCCATGGCCGTCGAGATCACAGGCAAGTACATCGGCAACCTCAAGACCGAGCTGACCCACGGCCCCTCGGGGACCGTCATCCGCACCGCGGCCCCGGTGGACAACCAGGGCGACGGCAGCTCGTTCTCCCCCACCGACCTGGCCGCCACCTCGCTCGGCGCCTGCATGCTCACCCTCATCGCCATCGTCGGCGAGCGGGACGGCATCGACCTCACGGGCCTCTCCTTCCGGCTGGAGAAGCACATGGCCGCCGAGCCCCGGCGCATCGGCGCCATCCCGGTGACCATCACTATGCCGCCGGGCCTCTCCCCGGCGGAGCGAAAAAAGCTGGAGAACGCCGCGCTCACCTGCCCCGTCCACAAGAGCCTCGCGGAGGGCGTCGAACGGCCCGTCGAGTTCGTCTACGCGGACGCGCCGGTGGCGGTGGGGTGAGGGTCGAGGAAACGACCAACCCGGGCCTACCAGCCTGATCGGGTCCGAGATTTGCCTTCCGGACCCGAAATTTGCCCGCAGGCGCCGGTGATTTGACTCTCTCAGCCGAGATTTGATCAAATCTACGGAGATTTGCTCAGATCACTGGAAATTTGACTCAAATTTCGGGAGAAATAGTCAATTCTCTGGAGATTTGATCAAATTCCGAGAGATTTGATCAAATCCATGGAGATTTGACTATTTCCGCGGAAATTTGAGTCAAATTTCCGGAGAATTGACTATTTCTCCCGAAATTTGAGTCATTTTCCCGGCGAGCTGAGTATTTCCAGGACTCCTGAGTCAAATCCGCCGGAATTTGACTCCCTCTGCGCCGGTTTGCTCGGAAATGCCGCGCGTCGCCGTCCTTTCCGCCTTGCTGCTCGCCGCCGTCGCTTCGCCACCGGCTCCTCCCTTGCCGGGAGTGGTCCGGCAGACGCCGACCGGCGATGTCTGGGTGGAAATGGTGGCGGCCGGAGCGGGCCAGCCTCAGGAGGGAGTCGGCCGCGGCGTCGTCGAGGCGCCGCCGGAGCGCGTCTTCCGCGCCCTCGCCGACGTCGCCCATTGGCACGAATTCATGCCCTTCCTCACGCGCTCCGACGCCCAGCCGCAAGCCGACGGCTCGGTGCTGAGCCGGCAGGTGATGAGCCTGCCGCCCCCGCTGGGCGAGCGCCGCTACCGCGTCCGGTTCACTCAAGGCACCGAAGCGAGCCCGGAAAGCCCCCAGGGGAAATCGTGGGTACTTCGATGGGTCCTGGTACCGGGCTCGGGCAACCTCGCCGGCCTCCGCGGCTCGTGGCGGCTGACGGCCCTGGGGCCGAATCGCACGCTGGCGGTCTGCCGCCTCTTCACCGACCCGGGCGGCCTCACGCCGCGGTGGGCCGTCGACCGCGGCGCCGCCCAGACGCTGCCCTGGATCTTCCACGGTCTGCGGCAGCACGTACGCCGTTCGCGCTACGACGGACTGTGAGTTAGACTTGGCCAACTTCCTTGGACCGTTCATGAAACCAGAGAAGAACGAGAACGTCCTGGCGCTGGAAGCGCACCTGGGCACCGAGCTTCACCGCCGTTCCACCGAGCTGACCCGCGCCTGGCTGGACCGGTTGATCGCCCGGCTGGACGTCCAGCCGCGCCGCATCTTCCCCTCCGACGCCCTGCTCAATCACATTCCCGACGTGCTGCGCGCCGTCTCCGACTACCTTTGTTCGGACAGCGAGATGGACCAGGAGGAGCTGCTGCGCAGCGAGTTCGGCAAACTGGCCCGGCTGCGGCGCGAGCAGGGCTACGATATCGACGAAATCCTGGCCGAATTCGAGATTCTCGGCGAGATCCTTTACGACGCCCTGCGCGAGGAGGCGCGGAAGTTCGGCCGCAAGGTGCCCCCCGATTACGCCATCGAGGTGGCCGAACGGCTGTACCGCTCGCTGACGTCGATCACCGCCATTACGGCCACGACCTTCCGCGAAGAGGGCTTTCGCGACCGCCGGGACCGTGCCCGGCTGCTGGGCAGCTTTGGCCGCGAGCTGGCGCATGAGCTCCGCAACCGGCTGAGCACGGCGGAGGCGGCGCTTCACCTGCTGGCAAGCGAGAGGCTCGAGCCGGCCACCCGCGACCGCACGATGCGCACCCTGCGCAACACCTTGCAGCGCATCAAAGGCGTGGCGGACGACGTCCACTCTCTCGCCATCGCCCAGGGCAGCGAGGAGGGAGCGCAAGGCAGGCGACTGTCGCTGCGCGCCCTGCTCGGCGAGGCGGTCGACGAGCTGCGGGGAATCGCTGATGAGAAGCAGGTGCGTATCGAGGTGCGGGAGCCCATCCCCGACGTCCAGGTGGACGCCATCCGGGTGGAGCTGGCGGTCATCAACCTGGTGGGGAACGCCGTCAAATATTCCGATCCGAACGAGGCGGACCGCTGGGTGCGCATCGCCGTCCAGCGGGCCGAGGACGGCTTCTGGCGCATCTCTGTCTCGGACAACGGCATGGGCATTCCGGACGACATGCAGGACCGGGTCTTTGAGCAGTTCGTCCGCGCCCACCCGGGCGTCGCCGACGGCACCGGCCTGGGGCTCGCCATCGCCCGTTCCGCCGTCGAGCAGATGGGCGGCCGCATCTGGCTCGAAAGCGAGCCCGGCGTCGGCACCACGTTCCACTTCACCGTCGTCGACCCGCCGGCGGCTCGGGAAGACTAGTTTCTAGCCCTCGGACGAATTTTGCATACCATTCAATAGGGGGTTGATTTGGCCTGCCACTTCGCGCATTGTGGTAGGAGGTTTCCCAACTGGAGGACAAGTTCATGAGCGCAGAGCTGAAGAGCTTTCTTCTGACGCTGACCACAAGGCCCGAGCTGCTGGAGGAGCTCCGGTCCCTGCTTCAGGATCCGGAGGCAGCGATCCGGTGGGCCGGCGAAAGAGGTTGTCACGTGACACCGGACGAAATCGCCGAAATGCGGGAAAGTGAACAGGACCTCTCCGATGACGACCTCGAACAGGCTGCCGGAGGCGCCTGGCCTCCCCCGTAGGAGAGAAACGAGCGGCTCGCGGCCACCGTGTCCCTGACCTCCGCCGATTGGCTGAAAGTTGTCGGCCCCAGGCTGACCGGGCCGCTCTTCAATCCTGAGAATGTGGCGCGCCGCCTCCGGCGGCTCGCTGGGGTTCTTCCAGGTGATTGCTCGGCGACCCTTGAGGCGCGTCTCGCGTCCGGTATCGCCCCGGTAGACCTGTCGGTTTGCCTTCGCACGGCCGACCAAGCCCAAACCTTGGCGGCGCGGCTACCATCTTCACCGACTAAGAGCGTTCTCTCCCTTTGGTCCGAGGGATCGCTTGCTCAGGTCCGCTCCGTCTGGCTCGAGTTCGACCTGGACCGCGAGCTCGAGGAAGCCGAGTTACGTCCGTCGCTCATTTGTGCAAAGCTCCCGAGAGACGCCGATTCGGGCTGGCTCGTCGGCACGCTTGTACCCCTCCTCATGGGTCGTCGGCCAACGTCCAGGCAGCGCGGCCTGGTCCTTCGGTGCCTCGGCGCCCTGCCGGACGCAGCCCGTCTCCTCTATGTGTTCAGTCTCCCAGGGCGGGGAAACGATGCCGTGCGGCTGGAGATCTTCGGCCTGGAGCCGGCCCAGATTCTCGACTACCTCTGGGAGGTGGCCCCGCGAACGGTCCCCGGTATTGCTCAGGTCGCTCCCCTGTTCGTGGATACCGAGAGGCTTCACCTCTCGTTCGACGTCGCGGAGGAGGTCCTGCCGCGAATCGGCATCGAAGGCTCCTTTCCTCGCCAGCCCCACCGCGAGCCTCGCTGGGCGTGCCTCTTGACGCGGCTTGTGGAGCGAGGTCTGTGCTCGCCGGCGAAGCGGGAGGCCGTCCTCGCCTGGCCCGGACAAGACTCGTTCTGGTCGGCCCCGAAAAGATGGCCGGCGGCCGCGATCGGAGCCCCGGTCTTCTGTGTCCGCGGTCTCAGCCACGTGAAGGTAATCAGCCACACCGACCGGGAGCCCGAGGCCAAGATCTATCTGACGTTCGGCCCAGCGGACCGCTCGGGAGTGGCCGGAGCCGCGAGCTCCCCGGCCAGCCGTTCGGCCTTCTCCACATAGACCGGCAACCCCAGCTCCGCGAACAGCCGGCGGGCCTCGCCGAGCTGCGCTGCCGCCCCAGCGGACCCGGCGCCGGCGACCAGCGCCAGATCGAGCCGGGTGCGGGCCACCTCGAAAGGAGCCTCGATGGCGCTGAAGCTCTCCAGGGCCTCCTGGAGCCATCTCTCCGCCTCCTCTCGCTCGCCGGCCGCGCAGGCGATGCGGCCCAGGGCCCGTTGCGCCATGCCGCCGCCGTATCGAATCCGGACCTCTTCGGTGACGGCGAGCGCCTCGCGGGCGAGCTCGCCGGCCTCGGCTGGGCGACCCGAAAGGAGACGGGCTTCGGCGAGGAAGGCGGAGAACCAGCCCTGGAGCTGCTTCATGCCCGCCCGGCGCAGCCGCTCGACGGAGTCTTCCAGCGCCTCGGCGGCCCGGGGGAGGTCCCCCTTCTCAAGATACGCGTAGCCGAGGAAACCCAGGGCCGCGGCGGCGTTGAGGGGGTCCTGGGTCCGCTCCAGTCCGCCCGTGCACTCCTCGATTCCCCGCTCGAACTCGCCGAGGGAGGCATGAAAATAGCCGGTGCTCCAGGATGGGTCGAGCCGGGGATCCTGGAGGGCGCGCCAAACGGCCTCGGCCTTCTCCATCATGCGGAACGCGTCGCCGAACTGGCCCAGGACGTAATGGTGGAAACCTGCCACCCAGTAGGCCTGGCCCTGCCACCACCGATCCGCGCTCCGCTCCAGCAGGTCGACTGCCTGATGGCCGTGCTTGATCCCCTCCGAGAACCGGCCCGACCAGAAGGCGTCGCGGCAGAGCACGTACCAGGCCCGCCCTTCCGTAATCGTGTCTCTGGAGCGCCGCGCTGCCTCGATCGAGAGGCGGGCGTTGGCCGCGGCGGCCTCCTGGTCGCCCAGGTAGCTGTAGGTATGGGCGAGCCAGAAGCGGTAGCGGCCCGCGAGCGCTGACTCCTGCAGCCGGTCCAGGAGCTCCCACTCGCCCAGGAAGAGCTCCAGGGTCTCGGGGAAGCGGGCGAGAGGGAGAAGCGATTCAGCCATGAGCAGGATCAGCTCCAGGCGGCGCTGGTCCGCCTCCTTCTGCGGCAGCCGCGCGCAATGCGCAAGGGCCTCCCGCAGGGCCTTCTCGGCCTCGGCGTGGGCATAACGGCGGGCCGCCTGAGCGGCGAAAAGAACCAGGTAGGAGACCGCTTTCTCGGCCTCGCCGGCCTCGGAGAAGTGGTACGACAGGGCGTCGTAGACGTCATCCAGGCGGCCCGTGAAGAGCGCCTCGAACGCCTTGCCGGCCGTGGCGTGCAGTGCCCGCCGGCGGCCTGTCAACAGGGTCTGGTAGACCGCCTCCTGGGTGAGGCCGTGCTTGAACAAGTACCGCGGCTCCTCGGCCATGGGCTCCTCGTAGAGGAACTCCCAACGTTTGAGGTCAGACAATAGGGCCGTGACGTCGCCAGTTTGCTCCCAGACCGCCGCCAGCAGGTTCAAAGGGAACTCCCGGCCGAGCACCGACGCCGTCTGGAGGAGCCGCTTGTGCTCGTCCGGCAGGCGATCGATGCGGGCCATGAGCACTCCCTGGATCGTGTCGGGGACCAGGACGCCCGGGTGCTCGAGCAGCGATCTCGCCAATTCCTCCAGGAAGAAGGGATTGCCCTCCGCCTTGCCGAGCACGTCACCCACCGTCTGTTCGGGAAGCTCGGCACGGAGAAGGACCGCGCGGACGACCGCTTCGCTGTCCGCGTCCGTCAGGCGGGAGAGGGTGATCTGGGTGGCATACGACTTCTCGATCCAGGGCGGCCGATAGCCGGAACGGTAGGTCGCGATGAGCAGCACGTGGGCGGCGAACAGCCCTTCCACCAGCAGGGAGAGGAAGTCTTCCGAAGTGCGGTCCACCCAGTGGAGGTCCTCGATCTCCAACACCACCAGCCGGCGGCGCGACTCGTTGAGGATCGCCTGCCGTACCAGCCGGAAGGTCCGGACCTGTAAAGCCTGGGGGCTCAGCTCGGCGAGCACCTCCGTGCCTTCTTCGATGCCGAGCAGGCGGAGAAGATAGGGCAGCGCCTCCGCGACCTCCACCTCGGCCCGGCGAAGGCCGGCGGCTACCTTGTCGGTCACCGCGGCCACGTCGTCGGCTTCGGAGATCTCCCAGGCATTGCGGAGCATGTAGAGGATCGGCACATAGGGTACGCCGCTGGTATACGAGAGGCAGCGCCCGGCGAGATGGAGGATGGGGCGGTCCCACAGCCGCCGGCGGAGCTCGTAGACCAGGCGGGACTTGCCGGAGCCGGCCTCGGCCGCGATGCCCACCACTTGCCCTTCCCCCGCCGCCGCCCGCGCGAGCAGCTCCTCCAGGCTCGCCATCTCCCGCTGGCGGCCGACGAAGGGCGAGCGGGACGTGCTGCCGAGGACGGCGTCGTCGGATTGCAAGAAACTCATACTCTTGAGGCGGAACGCCAGGACCGGCGCCTCCTTCCCCTTGACCTGCAGCGGCGGCACCGGCTCCAGCCGGGCGGAGCCTTGGAGGAAGCGGCTCGTATCCTCGCTCAGCAGGATGGCCCCGGGCTCGGCGTGCTGCTGCAGTCGGGCGGCGAGGTTGGTCGTATCCCCGATGGCCGTGTAGTCGCGGCGGAGCTGGTCGCCGATGCCGCCCACCACGACCCAGCCGGTGTTGATCCCCATGCGGAACTTGAGCTCCACGCCGCCGCGCTCGCCCAACTCGGCGTGGTGCTCCGCCAGCAGCTTCTGGAGCCCCAAAGCAGCCAGCGCCGCCCGCCGGGCGTGGTCCTCATGGGCGATGGGGGCCCCAAACAACGCCATGAAGCCGTCCCCCAGGAACTGGTTGATCGTCCCCTCGTAGCGGTGGACCTCGGAGAGGGCCAGCTCAAAGAACCGGTTCAGCAGCAGGTGCATGGTCTCCGGCCCTAGCCGCTCAGCCAGGGCGGTCGAGCCCACCAGATCGCAGAAGAGAACGGTGACCTGCTTGCGCTCTCCTTCCAGGGCGGACTTGGATTGGAAAGCCTGGGTGGCGAGATGGGGCGGCGTGTAGCTCTGGGTTGGAGAGGTAGAGCGGGGCGATTCAGAGGGCGAGACCGGCGTGGGAGCCAGCACCTCCGCCTTGGCCGCCCCCAAAGGAGAGCCGCACTCACCGCAGAATTTGAATCCGGGAGGGTTCTCGATGCCGCACTGCGGACAGAGGGCAGCCAACTTGGCGCCGCACTGGCCGCAGAACTTCATGCCAGGGGGATTCTCGAACCGGCACTTTGAGCACTTCATGGGATGACCCGCCCCAGTTTACCGGCCGACCCCGGCGGCAGCAACCCACGACCACACCCCGGCCCGCCGCCTCTCCCGCGGGGAAACGTAGTCTCTCCCCAGGAGTCGGGCCTGTCCGGGATGTCCGGCTTGCTGGATGTCCGGCTTGCTTGCTTATCGTGCCTTCTGGTACCTATCGGCGTGTGGTGCCGCGGTGAGGCAGCGCCTCCGCCACTTCCCTTTCGACCCGCAGTCAGGAGGCCCGGAGACCGGCACCCTTACGGCCCCCGGGCTTCTGTGATATTGCATGGATACTGCTGGCTCATTCTAGCTGGGCAGGACACGTCCTGTTATTAACGCAGTTCTGCACGTTGGTCTCTGCGCTGCAGTCACCATTGTTAGTGCACCCGTTTTGGTTTACTCCTCCAGCCACTGCATCCAGAGCCGCGTCATCGAGTTCGTCGATCTCGATTGGCTTGTCGAGAGGCTCGTCCTTCTTTTCCATTGTCATCTCTCCTTTCGAGTGAGCTTGTCGGCTCGGTCTATGAATCCCCTTGTCATGAGGACACCTTATAGACCCTTCGAAGCTAGACGGAGGCCGTTCCAGGAACTCCGACTGCTACCTCTACCCTGCGGGCACTGGGTGTCCCGGTTTCAACGAGTTCCCGTAGTTCTTGCTTCGCACTCAGGCGCGTGCCACAACAAGGCGTCTTGTCTTGGACGATCCGCACCATCGGGCAGTGGGTACCCTGGCAAAGAGGTACCACGACGCATTTCTGGCATTTGGTGTCGTTTTCGAAAGCGGGCTCCGTCCAAAGCGCCATTTTGTCGCGGTCGAGCACCATATCCCCATCTGGGCTCAAGTGGCCAACGACGTTGTAATCCTGGGTGTCGAGGGCGATGGTGCACTTCATTACCTTGCCCGTGGCGCCGATCAGGAAATTATATGGACGGGCCGCATAGCAAACCTGGCTACCGATCTGATTTAGCCCTTTGATGTTGCCTATGGCGAGACCGAGGCGTTGGGCCTCGGCGCGCAGTTTAGTCTGGAGTTGCTCGATCTCCTCGACGCCGCAGACATCGAGATTCTTATCATTTGAACCGCCCCACTGACCTACTGGATAAAAGGACACCACGAAACGAGGGTCGTTCCGGAAGTCCCGCTCCAAGATTTTAAGAAAGCGATCCAATTTAGGGCCGTTCTCGCGGTCGAAGTTGACCCGAATGTTGACGTGGAACGAGTCGTCTCGCCGGCCTAGGGACCGGAGATTGTCCAGGATGACATCAAATGTTCCTTCTCCGTCGCGGGTGGGGCGGCTGCAGTCGTGATCCTCAGGGAGGCCGTCAACACTGATCTGGTATCCATTAACTCCCCACTGGAGCAGCTTGCCGGACACCTCTTGGGTCAGGAGGTAGCCGTTTGTGGTCATGTGACTGTGGAAGCCCAAACCGTTGTCTCGCGCAGTCTCAAAGAAAAAGGCTGCTAGGTCCTCGACAGCGGGCCAGCCGTAAAGAGGCTCTCCACCAAACCAACTAATCTGCAGGTACGTCAGTCGCGCCAAACGTTTCAGAACGTATTTCTTGATAGCCTCTCGCACCTCCGGAAGCATAGTGCCGCGGGCAAATTTCTCATAGCAATATTTGCAACGAAAGTTGCAATCCTCCGAAGCCATCAGGATCAGCTCCAGTCGATCGGTGCGGAATTGCTGCTGGTTAATCGCCACCTGGACTTGCCTGTACTCGTTGGAACCCTCGCGTATTAGAAATCCACGGTCGACCATGTACTCGACAATTCCCTCTTTGCGCGCGGTGATCCCGTTGCGTTTGAGCAGGACGAGGATCTGCGGCGCCTGGTCCTCCTTGAAAACGCTCATCGAGCCCCGGAAGGTATTCCAGAGGATTAGCCGACCGTCCTCTGTCGTGGCGCGAATGTTGTAGCGGGAGGGTACCCATTTCCCCTCGCTGGGATCGTGCCGTGTCTCGGCCATTGTGCTGAGCCTGAGATCATGGGGGGACTGCTGCAGGATATTGAACGTCTGGTTCAGACCGAGGCTCATGGTCCACTACCTCCATTGGGCAAACGCCAAGTTAGGAGAACACGGCCACTTGAAGAGCCGCCTGGATCGCCGCAGAAACCTCTCAATATCTAAGGTGCTTGATGGAGAAGAATCGGGACACACGCGATGCGACTACGTCACCATCACCAGCTTGACCATCCGGTCAACCGCTTCCCCCGCCAGGCACACCCCGTCGAGCACGTTCGCGTCCAGCTCGTCGGAGTCGTCTTCCCCCTCCTCGTCATCCACGGCCACCCCGGTACCCAGGTCGCAGTGGCGCTCCGGACCGTCGTAGAGAGATAAATCGCCAGAGCCCGGTAAAAACGCGCGGCGAAGCCCTGGTCGGCGGTCAGCTTGGCGGTGAGGGTGGCCTTGGAGAGGGCGAAGACGGTGGAGTCTTCCGCAGCACGGACCGTGGCGGAGGGGGGTCAGGTGTCCACGAAGGACATCCCGCCCACGATCTCGCCCGCGTTCAGACGCGCGATCTCCCGCTCCGCTCCCCGGCGGGGACGGAGCCAGACGGCGAGCCTGCCGTCGAGGAGGATGGAGACCGAATCGACCGGCACCCTCGGCTTTTTGGCCCTCGAGGTCCAGGGAGCCAGAAAGAGCTTGCGCCATATCTTCCCTTTCGGGTAATCTACAATGCCTCAGAAAGAGGGGTCCATATGGCCATGGGTTTTTCCTCAGATGCGCCCTCCGAGGAGCTTGGCGAAGGACTTGGGGAAGACCCTGCTTCTCCAGCGGGTACGTCCACTCCTCCTCTGGTCGTTCGACTCGCGGGCCTCCCCGCGCAGGCTCCCGAGTTGCTGAAGCTCAAGTCAACCAGTGGATCCGGGTAATTGGGAGGGTAGCTCATGCTTCGTACGAGCAGCTATACGATCTACGTGGATCTCCCGGGCGACAGCGAGGAGATGCTTCTCGTCCATGGCTACACGGGCGCCTACGACAAGGTGTCAAGGCGCGTTGCCACCTACGTGCGCTCCTTGGAGCTCCGACGCCCTCCCAAGCCACTCTACGGGGATTGGAGCCTTGAACCCGTCATCGAAGGCGAGCTTTCACCTCCCTCCGCCGACACGCTTCAAATCCTGAAGCGCCGCGGTTATTTGACCGAAAAAACCACCGCACAAGAGGAGGAGATGTTCGCGGAGTTTGCGACGAAGCTCCATGAGCGGAATATTCGGCAGACTCCGAGCTACATCTTCATGCCCACTTACAACTGCAACCTCCGGTGTTCCTACTGTTTTCAGGACCATATGCGCACCGATTCCCGATTCAACCACCTCTTGCGGACCGTCCAGCCGTCGATGATCGATCGGATCTTCGTGGGTATGGAACAAATTGAGGCTCTGCACGGGCTGAATAAAGACGGACCGCGCCACCGTCGGATCGGATTCTTTGGCGGCGAGCCTTTCCTTGAGGCCTCGCGCCCCATTGTCGAGTACATCATCGACAAAGCGCTCGCCATAGGCACCGCCAGCTTCTGGGCGGTGACCAACGGGACCGACCTCCACGCCTACAAGGAGCTGCTTTCGCCCGACCGGATCGCCGCTGTCCAGATTACGTTGGACGGCCCACCCGAGGAGCACGACCGCAGGCGGATCTACGCAGACGGAACGGGCTCGTATGAACGGATCGCCCGCAACGTCTCCATGGCTCTGGACTTGGGAGTCCACGTGAGCATCCGTCTCAACGTCGACCGTAACAACATCCAGCAGCTCCCAGAGCTATCTGAGGATTTCCTCGCCCGCGGATGGGACAGGCATCCGCTGTTCTCCGTCTACACGGCGCCGATCCGGGCCGAGAATGAGAAGACGGACTCCCGAACCACGTTCAACACCTGGGAGTTGGATCAGGCCCTGGCAGGATTGATGGAGGAGCAGCCCGTGACCGCCATAGTCGGCCGGCCTGATGATGGCATCAAGACACAGGCACGGCGGGTCTTCCGCGAGCCCCTCACTGCCATACCCAACTTCCGCGAAAGCTTCTGTAGTGCGCACACCCGGATGTACATCTTCGACTCCTTTGCCGACATCTACGCGTGTTGGGAGCGCACCGGCGACCCGACGGTCCGCATCGGCCACATTGATGAAACGGGGGACGTCACGATCAACATGGAGGTCAACGATCTGTGGCGGAGCCGGACAGTGGCGACGAACCCCGTCTGCAGGAATTGCCGCTACGCGCTGCACTGCGGAGGAGGCTGTGCGGTGCTGGCGCTCGGCAAGACCGGCAAATACCACATGAACTTCTGCGATGGCTTCGCGGCCCGTTTTCGCTCCAATGTCGCGGAAGCCTACCTCGACCACGTCCAGGGAGTGGATTCTCAGGTACGGGGCGAAAAGGTGTGCGATCAGTAAAGGCCTTGCCATCTGCCAGGTCCAAGACCTGTCTTAACTTGGAGGAAACGGTATGAACGAGAAGGGTGAAATTGAAAGCCTAAACGAAGCGACTCTCGACGCCGAGAACCTCTCCATCGAGCAGTTGGAGGAGGTCAGCGGCGGGATGGCAGCGGCTGGGTGCGCCGACTATGGCGGCAATTGCACCGATTACGGCTCCTGTGGCACCTACACCGGTAACTGCACGCGCTACGGCACGCCCGAGTAACCGACAACCAGAGGGTCTCTCACTCGTCTGGACGGAACTTTCCGCAGGGTCGGCACTCGTCGTGGAAAGCCACTGCTGACAGATGGACGGCGGTGCCTTCCTTGCGGGAGATTCGGTAACGCGGTAGTCAGGTCTTGCGACCACCTAAGCGGCCATGAGGTTTCTCTTCTGCTCGGTCGACAGCCCCGGCTTCCTGTTCCCAGCAATAGGCCTCGCGAAGGCGCTCGCAATGCGAGGGCACGAGGTCGCTTTCGCCACCAACATCGATTGCAAAGAGACCCTCGATCGTCATGGGCTCCAGCGGCTCCCACGGGGTTCGAATGACGGCCGCAGCTTCCAGATCTCCTCATGGGGCCAGGCACCGTCGGTCGCAATCCAAGTCAAACACATCGAGTATGCGCTCGACCGCTTCCCGGCGGACGTCTTGGTAGGACAGACCCTGACGAACGGATCACTCCTCGTGGGGGAACGGCGTCAACTTCCAGTCGGCCTCCTCGGACTGTGCACCTATCTATGGCCTGCCCATGACGAACCCAACGGAGCCCGCTCGTCCTCCAGCCCGGGGAATATCGAGGATGTCGCGGGCTGGCGCGCGTGGCGCCATGAGGGCATGATGGAAACGCTCAATCAGGCCCGGGCGCTCTTCCGCCTACCTCCTCAGGATCGCGGTTGCCGCGATTCTCCGCTGCTCGGTGACCTGTTCCTGCTACAGAGCGTCCCGGAGTTGGAGCCCGATCACCGCGATCTCCCCGAGCGAGTGCACCTCGTGGGAAGCTGCTTGTGGGAACCCTCCGAGGAGGACCTCGAGCTGGAGAAGTGGCTCGATGAGGCTGCAGCCTCGGGCGCTCCCATCCTCTACGTCCAGCACGGCCGCTTTTTCCACATTCCAAGCTTCTGGCCACAACTCGTCGAGGCTCTCGGTGGTACGAGCTTCCGAGTCCTGGCCTCAACGGATCGGCTGGACAGCCAGATCGGTCCGGTACCTGACAACTTTCTTGTTCGCTCGCATATACCTCAGGGCTGGGTCCTCCAGCGGGCGCACGCGGTCATCGCCACCGCCAACACGACAGCCGTTCTGGGAGCCTTCACCCATGGTGTCCCCTGCCTCCTCATTCCAGGAGGAGGAGAGCAGCCTGACGTTGCGGTGTTGGGCAAGAGAGCCGGGATTGCGCAGATCCTCCTCCCCAAGCAGACTACGGCGGAGGCCCTCCGCAATGGGGTGGAAAAGCTGATCTCCGATCCCGTCTATCGTGCCAATGCGCTGCTTTATCGATCCGCCTTCTCCAGGATGGACGGGCTCAGGAACGCCGCGGACCTTCTCGAGATTCTGGGCCAGATGCGGCGACCCATTCTTCGTAGCTCTATTCAGGAGCGAGACGAGCCCCGCCGGCACCGCCATCAGCACCACTCGATCGCCTCAAAAAGAGGAATGAGCGGAGCGGGGATGTCCGCTCCCCCTTTGATCGTACGGCTCGCGGGCCTCCCCGCCCAGGCGCTCGAGCCGCTCACGAGCCCGCCCTGCATCGCGCTTCTGCAAGCCCGAGAGCCTCTCGAGAAAGAGCTGGGAGAAGCCAGGCGGTCGATGGTCGAGGCGATCGGCGACGCCCTCCCTGGGTTCGACGTGGCGAACCGCCGCTTTTTGCTCGCGGTCAAGCGGAGCTGCTTCAACGGCCGTGACCTTGAGACGTACCGCAGAAAAGCGGAGTGGACCAGCCTCCTCCGGGTTTCGTCAGATCTCGCGGAGCGCATCGTGGCCCTCGAAGCGCAGCTCCGCGAGAACGACCGCGCCCTTGCCGCTCTCCACGCGAGCGAGCTCGCTCGCGAACGGCGCCATGTCCTCGCTCTGACCCAGGATCGCCGTTTTCTCCGTGGCGTGGCCCTGGGAAGACCTGGCCTGGTGCAGAAAATTCGCGCCCGCGTCCCTTCTTTTGCGGCGTCGGGAGCGCTGAAAAACCCCGAGAAGTGGGAGCTGAGCCTCCTGCGATTCGTGACCCGAGCTGCGGCGAAGCTGTCCGCCAACTCGACGCTCACCACCTACGCCCTGGGGAGCCTTCAGTCCTCACCGTCCCCGACAGACTACCGTTTCGCCGGCTCTCCTCAACGGGAGGTTTCCCTGGTCCGCGTCAACCGCCCGGAGCTCGAGCAATTCCAAGCGCTCCTGATGCGGCATCCGGCAGTGCGAGAGCACGCTTTCGTCGCCTGGAACGACAGCGTGGAGGAGCTCGAGCCAGGCCGGTATCGCTATGTGCGCGACGGCTACTGGAACCTCGACCCCGGCGCGGAAGGATTTCAGTTCGTCCGGCCGGCGAGGGTCACGGTGGAGCTCTCCAACCCGCTACTGGGTGCCGCCAGAGATGCCCTCCGGGAGGGTGCGCTCCGCTACGGCGCACTCCTGGCTCTCCTGGAGGACCGGAGTGCCCTCGACCAGCTCATCGATCTCGGGCTCCTCATCCTCATGCCGCCCTGGCCCGCTTATGAGGCTCGGCTCGAGCAGCAAATCGGACAGTTCCTTCGCGCCCTGCCCGACGCGCCCGACGTGCGTGCGACTGCGGACGCGCTGGATGAGCTTCTGGCACTCGAGGAAGGCTTCGCTTTGGCTCCTCGACCCGAGAGCTCGGTCGCCCGCATGGAAGATGCCTTCTCGCGGCTTCTCGACACAGTCGTCCACTTGGCCCATCACGAGGGTTCTGTCACTTCGCGGGCGAGCTTTTTCGAGGATGTTCTCTTCGAATCCGCCCTCAGCTCCGACGACGATCGCGGACTTCTCCAGATCGCGCCGGCGGCGGTTCAGGAGATCCTCCGAGACGCGGGCCTGATCTCGCGCTTCGCCGGCCTGTTCAACCATCGTCACGACGTTCTGCACACCCTGGCCGCTTGGTGGCGGGACCATGAGCCGGAACGCAGAAAGGTTCCTTTTACCGAAATCGTTCAAGGGTTTGCTCCTCTCTGGAAGCAGTTCCTCTCCTTCCACAAGACCGCGAACGAATCGGCACTCAATACCTTCGACCCGCTGCACGCGACGGCGCTCGAAGCGCTGCGAGAGAGCCGCGACGGGCTTCTCTCCAAAGCCATGGAATTGCTGAGCGCGTCGCCGGCGAAAAATCTTCTCCCGACGCAACCGTTCGAGGAGCTTCTGCAGGCTCTGCCCCGCCGCTATGCGCCTCTGCTGGGCGCCTGCGTCTTCGTCCAACCGGTGGATGCGGGGGGTAGGTCCTGGGTGCTCAACCGTCTTCATGAAGGCACTGGGCGATATCTGAGCCGCGTCACTCCGGTCCTGGAAGGCCCTCTGCGGCAGCGTTTCCTCGATCACCTCATCGCGAGATCGGTGGTCGACCTGGAGGGAGAGGAGGCGGATCTCCTCGAAGTGGCGCATCCCTGGGGCAGCTTGGTGAATGCTCATCCGCCTCAGGCCGCGAAGGTACTGGACCTCCGGGGCCTGCACCTCGATCTGCCTCGCGAGCGGAGGGTCAGCCTCGCCGACCTCACAATCCAGGCGGATCTCGAGTCCGAAACCTTTCGCTTGATCGACCCCTCAGGGCGCCGCGTGCTCCCTGTCCACCTGAGCTCCATGGCTGACGCCGGGCTCCCGCCCATCCTCCGTCTTCTCCTGATGTTCGGGCCTGGTGAGACCCGTGGCGTCTTTCCGTTCGCCTATTCCGAAGGTGATGAGGATTTCAGAATCTTCAAGCGCTTGACCTGCGGCCGGCTGGTCCTACGTCGCCGCCGTTGGACGATCGGTATCCAGAGCCTCCGCGGCGACCTCGAAGATCTCGGCGACTCGCGAGCCTACGCGAACATCCACCGCTGGCGCCACCGGCTGGACCTGCCGTCGGTGGGTTTCTACTACGAGCGGACCCACCACGGAGCGGTCAAGCCGCAATATGTGGATTTCGCCTCGCCTTCGCTCTGTGGCCTCTTCGTTTCCAGCCTCAGGAAGATGACGACCGGGCGCCTTCTCTTCGAGGAAGCCCTACCCGCGCCGGCTGATTTTCCCTTCGACGCGTCGATGACCCGTCGAGGGCTCGAGCTTCTGATCGATAGCTTGGCGATCCGTACCGTCCGCGGAAACTCCTCCGCCGGGGTACTGAGCGATGACAGAGAGAGCAACTCTCTCGGAAAGGAAGGATAGAATGCACAAGACCGAAGCTCCCAAGATGGAGATTCAAACGCTATCCGAAGACGACCTCCAATCGGTCAACGGAACCTTCGAAGGCAACAGCGGCACCGGTACCTGCTCCGACGGCAACAGTGGCACCGGTACCTGCGGCGAAGGCAACAGCGGCAGCGGCACCTGCGGCGGCGGTAACAGCGGCAGCGGCACCTGCGGCGGCGGCAACAGCGGCAGCGGTACCTGCGGCGCGACCTAGCTCCAGATCACCGACCCGCTCTCATCGCCGGGATGCGAGGGAGCGGGTTGGGTTTTTCGTCCGCAAGCCGGAGAGTCGATCAACCATCACGAGAGAGGTACAGCGATGGAGCCTAATGCGGAATCCCTTGGCGACCTGATTGCTCCCCTGTCTATCGAGGACTTCTTCGCGAGCTGCTGGGAGAAGACTTTCTTGCATCTGCAGAACGAGCCCGGCCGGTGGTCCGAATATTTTTCCTCACGCGACATCGACAGTTGGTTGGCCTCGGTGCGGTCAGGATTGCCGGACAGCATCATGATCACGGCCCCCGAGGGCGCCGAGGCGCGAACCGATCGATATCGTCCCCAGGAAATCAGCGTGGAGATCGCCTACGCAGCTCTTGCGAGAGGCTGCTCGCTGGTCTTGAATCACATGGAAGACTGGCCTCCCTTCCTGGGCCTTGTCAAGGCCCTGGGCAGGGAGCTTCATGCCGATATCGGCGTGAACGCCTATCTGACTCCCAAGGGCGCCAGGACGTTTCCAATCCATACCGACGAGCATGACACTCTCATCCTTCACCTGGAAGGCGAGAAGATCTGGCGTCTTCACGAATTCTCCGTGCTGCAGCTGCCCATTCCGCAGAAGAAGAACCTCAAGTTTTCGCAGGAATGGTACGGCCGCACCCAGACGCCGCAGCTCGCCGAAATCCGCCTCAAGCCCGGCGACGTGTTGTACATCCCGAGGGGGATGCCG